>Ga0307378_10005993_pt1 | contig 16777 bp, 11 predicted proteins | sample UN1MG_FD_202238 | JGI IMG/M metagenome (GOLD analysis project Ga0307378, IMG submission 202238) | Soil microbial communities from Risofladan, Vaasa, Finland - UN-1 | ecosystem: Environmental > Terrestrial > Soil > Coastal area > Acid sulfate soil | place: Finland: Risofladan, Vaasa | collected... | reverse complement strand
CCACCCATTAAATCACCGATTCCTTTCGTTTTTTGACTCTTTTGTTCTTCCTCGGTCTACCGACAGGTAGCGGGCGGACGCGGCTGCCCAGCAGTCTTTCAACAGTTTCAGATATACCGTCCTTAGTATAACAAGCGACCGACGTGTCACTGGGCGCGTCCAAGTCATCTCCGCCAACTTGTCCTTATCGGCTCTCACACGCCAGATTCCGTCGCTTGTGGCGGAATTATAGAGTATGGGGCGGGAAATGTCAAGTGCAAATTAATGCCGTCGCTCTTAAATTAATCTAAATGGCTGTAATTCAATGAGTTGCGGATAATAATATGGGCAGTCGCCCGTTTCTGTTATGCTTGAAGTTAGCCCCCACAACGGATAATATATATACCAGAATCAGGGGACTTTTTCAACAGCCCCGCTGTCCTTAGTATTTCTTTACGTTATCGCTGAACGTGCTCGAATATTGTAGAAATGAAATTACGTTGTTATGAGACTTGACGCTTGCTGGAGTGTTTTAGTGAAATGTATATGGGAAATCCTATGAACCGATGCGTGTCAAGGTTTGTTTTTCATTTTTTTCCCCTGAGCATCTTCCGCCTTTCGGCCCCTTCATGAGAAGGTGAGGGCAACGGCGGATTTAATAAGATATGATAAATTTAGAGAAGGAGGATTTTTGCTCCAATTCCTAAATCCTGCATCATTTTTTCGATTTCATCTTGATAAACCGGATTCGTAACAAGAATAATATCCGAATTGTAATCTTGAAGAAACTCTGGCTTAACGACCTTTTGTCCTGTTCCGGGAACATAAAGTCCCCATTTACGAGGATTAATATCGACTATGTACTCAATAATATCAGTCTCTACTTTTAAAGTGTTAAGGAAGGAAATTCCTTTTGATCCGGCTCCCCATAAAGCAACTCTTTGATCTAACTTCGATAAGGTCTCCTTCCAGAATTCAACTTTTGCTTTATAGGAATCACCAAAGTTTTCAACCAAGCTTAGCAAATCGGTTTTATCAGACCTTATAGGGTCCTGATTCTCAAAAGTTCCGGGAACAGCTTCTATTCTGAGGGACTGACCTCCATATCCGATAGAAGTATTTAATGGTTTGAAACCAGCTTTTCTGAAGGCATTTTCCAATGAACAAGAAGAAAAGTAACAGCAGTGTTCGTAGATAATGTCCCAGATTCCATAGTCCCTGATTGCATAGAGTGCATTCGGAACTTCAAAAAATACAACAGTTTCTTTTTTATCACCAATAGCGTTACGAATGATAGACAGAAATTGCACAGGATCATTAATGTGTTCAAAAACATAGCTGCTACAGATAAAATCAGCAGGTATATCCTTATAAAGTTCTGAGTAGTATTCAGGAATAATATTTATTAATGTATTCAAAGAATGTCCAATTTTCTTCGGATTATAAGAAGGATCGAAGCCGATGCCATGATTATTTCCAAGCTGACATAACAATGAGAGAAATTCTGCCTGCCCGCAACCGATCTCTATGATTTGTTTTCCGAAAAGATGATATCGTTCAACAAGTTCTTTGGCGAGTTGTGTGGTATATGATTGAAAACAACCTGAAAAATTCAGAGAATTTTCATAATTCCGGTCATATTTCAGAGATGATTCTTCGAAATCAAAATTGTAAATTAAACTACATTTCGTGCAAAATCCAAGTCGGATGGAAGCTGTCGGCGCTTGTTTGGCTTTTTCCGGACTCGGTAAAAGAACGTTGCAAAATATGGGTACACTTGCAGCCTTAAAAAATACCAGAGGTTCTTTCTGACCACAAATAGGGCATACTCGAGCTTTTATAGTTATTACCTCACTATCTTTAACTTAACGATCGGGTATTATGAACTATTACATAACTCTTTTTAGACTCCTATCATACCGAGAGCAATTCCGATTGAATGCCGAGATATTCCAATTGTTTGCTAATCTCATTGCGGTAGATAGGATTCATTACCACAATAATATCTGGTTTATATTCGGTCATAAACTCGGGGCAGACAATTTCCTGCCCGGTTCCGGGTATATACTTGCCATTTCTGTAAGGATTGATGTCTACAACATATTCAACTTCTTTATACAGTCCCAGAGTAGTCAAGAAAGCTACTGCTTTAGAACCCGAACCCCATAGAACAACTTTCTGATTCCGAGAGTTACTTTCGGCAAACAGTGTTTTCCATTTTCGGGATTGCTCTTGAAATTTGTCATGGAATACTTTTACATCTTCTTTCAGTTCATCGATGTCCTCTTCCAGCCCCGATGAAGCTTTGCTAATTTTGTCGGTCGGTAAAGCATCTATGAGAATATACTGGTCGTCATAGTCCAGAGAGATATCAATCACTTCAAAACCTGTTTGTCGAAATAGACGTGCAAGAGAATCCGGACTAAAATAAGAACAATGTTCATAATAAATATCCCAGAAAGCTCCTTCACGAAGTACGCGTCCAACATCCGGAAGCTCGAAGAATACGACACATTCCGTTCTTGATCCGATGGAATCTCGAACTAATTGCATGAATTTTCTCGTCTCAAAAATATGCTCGAGAGTATGCCTGCAACAGACCATATCGGCATTAAGGTCGGTATATTTCGTCGAATATAAATCCTGTATGAACTCAATCCGTTTTGCCGCCTCACTTTCTATGCGATCAGGTATGTTACTCGGATCGATTCCTATTCCATAGTTATTACCAATCTCGCACATCAGGACGAGAAACTCGCCCTTGCCGCAGCCTATTTCAAGAATCTTTTTGTTTCGCAGATCGTATTTCTCGATAAGTCTCGTTACGAGAGATTTCAGGAACTCGTTAAACCGTGGAGAGAATCCCTGGGTTTCTTCGTAGCAGGTCGAGTACTCATGAACACCGGGATTAAAGTAAACATTATAAATGAAGCCGCACATCTCACAAAAACCAAGCCGAATATCTCCCTTGGGATATTTTAATGCCTGTTCTCTGCTCTGCATTAATAGACAACTATGCACCGGTACGTTCTCTACGTTGTGAAAAATTGTGATCCTTTCGGAACCGCAGCTTGGACAAAGTAGAGTTTCTTGTAAATTTTTCATTGTTTATATCCCAGTGCTTTCGTTTTTAACAGATTCGCTTATTTAGATGCTGCCGGCATAGTGAGTTTGTATCATTACGTAAAATTAAATATCATTCTTTATTAACTCAAACTGACCGTTTTCAAGCCGAATGCTACAGCAAATCATTCAATGATAATAACATAACACAATCTGTCATTCCCGCGAAAGCGGGAATCCACTTAAACCGTTACGTTCCTGGATCCCTGCTTTCGCAGGGATGACAGCGCGAATCGGTCAGTTTGAGTTATTAATTATATTTCATGATCATAGCATCCACAGGGTTTAATTGCCATTCCATCGGACTTGTACAAAACAAGGGCATTCGGTGTATAATCACATATATGAAACATTGAGCCGAAGGCTTTTAGTACCTCACTCCGTGACTGGAATACATCCCATGATCCTATCAACTGAGTAGCGTATGAAGCTTTAAGATTGTTAGAATCCAAAGTCAAATGCCCTTGTTTACGAATGAGAGCTTGGTCTTCAGGATTTAACATTAATAATTCTTGACGACGTCCAAGTACATTTAGAATAGCATAGCCTCCTGGGCGTATAATCCGATGTAACTCCTTTATCCATAGCCCCTGTATATCCAGAGGAATATGTGTAAATACAGATCTCGCAAAAACCAGATCTATAGAATTGTCTTCAGCAAATGATAAAGGTGGACGCAGATCATTTACATAGAATTCTATACCAGGCACATTTAGTTTACACCAGTGCATAAAATCCTCTTCTACATCTGTTCCAATCAGTCGTAGGTCCTGAATACAACGCAGATGACGGATTAGTCTTGCGGAGCCACAACCCAGTTCCATTGCGGTTCTGATAGTCCGGATATTGAAAGAATAATATTCCAAGCGTTGAAGCCATGATAGCATTGTTGTATATCCAGACCAGAAATAATAATCATTTTTCGATCTCAAAGGTGTGTCATCTTTTTTCATATATTGCGTTCGTAAAATAATCTCTTTGCTTCCGATCGGACCAGGATCGACTTCTACCATAAAATCTCCCAATTTATGCTTCATATATTGGTAGAAACGTTTTCTCGCCTTTATATACTTCAAATGCATGTTATAAGTAGAAGGAATGTTCTGGAAACATTTATTAATAATTCTTTTCAGTTGCATCAACTTTCACCTCATGCCGTGTTAAATATCATCCACATGTCATGACTAATAATGCTAAAAAGACAATGTTGTGAAACAAATTATAACTTAACAATTCTCGGTTGAGGAACAGGGATGATGAATCGGCCGCCTTGTTTTAGATATTCCGACTGTTGCGAAAGAATTTCCTTTTCTAAATTCCAGGGCAAAAGAAGAACATAATCTGGCATTTGTTCGATTAATTCAGCCGGATCACAAATGGGAATTCGAACGCCCGGCATGTACTTGCCTTGTTTATGAATATTTCGATCAACGACAAAATCGATTATATCAGGGCCGACGCTTATATAGTTGAGCAGAATCGCCCCCTTGGCTGCGGCGCCATAACCCGCAATATTTTTCCCCTCTGATTTTATTTCTGCAAGCAATTCACGGATTTTTTTGCGGAGTTCCTGTACCTTTTCACCAAAGTGTTGATAGAAGGGATACTTATCTAAACCCTCATCTGCCTCATCCCGAATCAAATCGCGCACAGACTCATGAACGTCTTCTTTCAAACCGATAAATAGACGCAGAGACCCTCCATGGATCGGCAGCCGTTTGACCTTATTCAGAAACAAACCATGTCGCCGAAAGAGTTTATCAAGTGCAGTAACGGAAAAGTAGCAGAGATGCTGGTGATAAATTGTGTCGAATTCACTTCTTTCGATCAAGTCCTTAACATACGGAACTTCAATGACGGCAACTCCATTGTCCTTCAGGACCAAACCGATTCCGGCAACAAAACCATTAGTGTCTGCAACATGAGCAAGTACATTATTAGCGATAAGGACATCCGCCCGCTTACCTTCGCTGCGAAACTTCTTTGATAAGTCGATAGTGAAAAATGCTTGCAAAGTCGGGATCCCGATTTTCTCGGCTGCCTGCGCTAGACCTTCCACCGGATCAATCCCCAGAACAGGAATACCTTTTTCGACGAAATTTTTAAGCATGTAGCCATCATTGCTCGCGATCTCCAATACAAAACTGTCAGAATCCAAATGATACTCTTCAATCAAGCTTAGTGCGTTTTTCCTGGAGTGTGACAACAAACTGTCCGAGAACGATGAGAAATATATATACTCATCATTAAACAGGACGTCCGGAGGGACTGTTTCAAGGATTTGCATCAGCGAACAATTGGGACAGAACGCCGCTTCCAAAGGATATTTCGGTTCAATCTCAGATAATTGAGACTTACTTAAAAAACCGTCGGAGTGAGGCATCATACCTAAATCCAGGACAGGCAACAGTCCCTGATGCTCGCAGGAACGACAGGTTGATTTACTGCATTTTTCCTTTAATTGTTTTGATTGACTGGCCAAACTAAATCTCCAATTTTAACAAAGTAACATCACAGGAAGTTTGATGCCACCGCCAAAAGTCGATAAAAGCTCGCGTTGTCCTTGTTGGTGGGTTGATATCGCTGTTTTTTTCTGGCGATCTCCACTTTTGACGCAGGCGTCAAGTTTACATAATTTCTTTTAGATATTAACGACTAATTAAGTCAAATTTTTATTGTATGAACCGCAAATCCTCATTGATAACCTTATCTTTCAATAATTTTCGAATATGGCCGATTCTTTGATATCGAGGCCCTTCGAATTCCTCAAGCCTTAATCCGTTTTTTTTGTAGGCTTCATAGAGTTCCTGAGCTCCCTTCCGGGCGGTCCAGCGGGGTTGATAGTCTTTCAGTGTGCGAATAATTTTATCACAATTAACACGGTAGTTTCTTGTGTCCGTTGATGCATCGTCTGCAAACTGAAGATGACAATTTGGTACTACTTCAGCGACAAGCTCCGCAATCTCTCGAATACGGTAGTTTTCCCCGGTTAAACCAACGTTAAATGATTCGTTATGAATCGTTTCGACAGGGGCTTTCAGAACTGCAATAAAGGCCCTTGAGATATCTTCTATATGGACGATAGGCCGCCATGCTCTGCCGTCACTTTTAAGCATTACTTTTCCTGTAGTGAACGCCCAGGCTACCAGATTATTCAAAACAAGATCGAACCGAATACGGGGTGAGACACCGAAAGCCGTTGCGTTTCGAAGAAACACAGGCGAAAAAGAATCATCCGCCATTAAACTTACATCCTTCTCCACCCTGACTTTGGATTCACCATATGGAGTAACAGGATAGAACGGCGATTCTTCCGTAAGAAAATCATTTCCCGAAGCGCCGTAATTACTGCATGACGATGAAAAGACGTAGCGGCGGATTTTCGCTTTCTTGGACAACTCTGCTAAACGGACTGAGGCTCTATGGTTAATCTCGTATGTAAGTTCGGGATTCAGATTGCCAAGAGGATCGTTTGATAATCCGGCGAGATGTAAAACCGAGTCAAATCCCTTTAAATCTTCAACCGTAATATCCCGTATATCTTTGTTAATTGTCGGGACTTTCAGAAGTTCCGCACCGAAGGTACAATCTCTGTAGAGGTCACTGTCGATACCGACAACTTCATATCCCTCGGAAACAAGCATCTTTGTTAAAACAGTACCGATATACCCAAGATGTCCCGTTATTACGACTTTCATTTATTTACTTCCAAATCTTCCAGGGGGGATCCCCGGAATCCCATAGTTGCTGTAGTAAAATTTTATCTCGCAGAGTATCCATACACTGCCAGAACGACTCATGTTTATAAGCCATCAGTTGGCCGTCGAGAGCCAGCTTCTCCATAGGTCCTCTTTCCCACGGAGTATCATCGCCCTCAATATAATCGAAGATTCCGGTTTCGAGCACAAAAAAACCTCCATTTATCCAGCCCTCTGCCGTTTGAGGCTTTTCAGAGAAGTTTATAACTTTGTCCCCATCAAAATTTAAGTGACCGAATCGCGCCGGCGGTCTGACGGCGGTTACAGTGGCCAACTTCCCATGTGATCGATGAAATTTTAAAAGTTCTTTCAGGCTAACATTAGAGACTCCATCTCCCCACGTTAGCATGAAAGTAGTATTACCCAGGTAAGGAGCAAGACGCTTGATCCTGCCTCCTGTTAAAGTTGTCATCCCCGTATCTATAAGATCTATAGTCCAATCCGATCGCTCATGTTGGTGTTGTATAATATTTCCGGTTTTCATCTGAATTGTTAAATTTGAATGAAGCAAACAATTATCAGACATATACTTTTTGATGTATTCTCCTTTATATCCTAATGCAATAACAAATTCATTAAAACCGTAATGGGAATAATGCTCCATTATGTGCCACAGGATAGGACGTCCCCCGATCTCTACCATTGGTTTTGGCCTAATCTCGGTTTCTTCTGTTAACCTGGTGCCAACGCCACCAGCAAGAATCACAACTTTCATTTTATTCACCTAATCGAATGATTGTCTTATTTTTAGTAATTCGCAGAAACATTCTGAACACTCGCTTAAACTGAAATATAAAGTAATATTTGAAAACCGCTATAACGCAAAAAACTTTTTCATGAAATCCAAGGAAATCTTTTTTACATACTATTCGAATCACTTTAAAACACATTTTTATTCTGGTGAATTGATGGCTTTGTTTTAATCCATATCTATTTATAGCCTCTTTTGCCGACATAAACTTTGATTGTTTTCTGAATTGGAGACATTTTGATATATGTCCCCATGGCCCCAATAAACTCATTTCGAGAGATAAAATGAGATCTGCGTACAGGACACTTTCTATCAATCCCGATTTTTCGAGTACACTGCGCCGCATCATGCTGGAAATCGGACCAATGTATAGATATGTTGTTGTTAGAAACCAGAGCATCCGGGAGAATCTCTTACATGGACTGTTAAGATCTAACATGGTCCCTTCATATTCTTTATAATATTCCACTCCCTTATCATCGAGATGCTTTTTATAAGTTGTAACAAGAACAAACTCAGGATTCTCCTCAAACTTGGCAATGCATTGCTCGATATAACTTGGATCCAGCCAATCATGCCCTCCCATCCATAGGGTGAATTGACCTTTTGATAATTTGAAAGCACGATTGAAATTCTCGTTTTGATTTGATGTTTTAAGGCTTCTGAAATACTTTAGCCGGTCATCTTTTTGTGCAATTCTTTTACAAATGGCTTCTGTTTTATCAGTTGAGGCATTATCGGAAATTACGACCTCAAAGTTTTCATATGTTTGCGAAAGAACGTTCGTTATTGTTCTTTCAATATCTTTTTCCTCATTGAATACGGGGATACAAATACTAACAAGTGGACGATTTGCCATATTGGTATACTTTCCCATCAATAAATCCCTGGCTTTGTTTAATATTATATTGATACTTTTATAATAACTGCGAAGATATTAAGATCAATAATCTTTAGCGTAATCTCTAAGATTACAATATATTATAGTCGACCATTTTAAGTCAAGATTTCTTTGCATTTATTTCTCAAACTTAGGGGTTTTTTGAAAAAGAGTTTTGGGGGGCAATTCACTTAAGAGGCACTCCTTCTGTATGACGATATAAGGGGAAGTTAGAACTCACATAAACCCTTATTACACAAGGGAGTGCATTATGTTGAAACGTAAAGCTCTAATGGAATCAATATCGTCAGACCTTCACAACTATCTCCAAAAAACAGGAAACAATTTGTCAGTGCCGGACAAAAAGTTCCTGCGAGACGGTCTCGTAGGACTGATTCGGTGCGGTAAACCTATAGTTTGTCAAATGGCACGACATCTGCCCAATCAACGCACAAAGTTCCTTTCGCGACTGGATCGTCTCGAATCACACCTTGTAAAGGATAATACTTGAAAGCGATTGCGATTCAGATTCCGCCGCTCGTAGTGGAATTATAGAGTATGGGGCGGGAAATGTCAAATGTAAATTAGTGCCGTCGCTGTTAATCTAAATGGCTGTATTTCAATGAGTTGTGGGGGAATACTTCGGCCTCTTTTTCGGATGGAATGCTTGCAAACGGCCGGGGATTGGGTATAATGTGCGTAGGGGCAACCCTGTGTGGTTGCCCAGGGCAGGCACATGGGCCTGCCCCTACACGGTTGTGATGTCAAATGGTTGTTTTTCCTGGATTCAAGGAATCCGGGGTTTACTATATGAGGAGTTGAATCATGGCATCGACATGGAGAATGATGTTTGCTGTGTTGGCCCTGTGTGTTACGGCTGCGTGGGGTCAGTCGGTTACGAGAGAACCACATATCGGCTACCTTTACCCGGGCGGCGGGCAGCAGGGCACTGTCATTCAGATCGTGGCCGGCGGCCAGTACCTCGCCGGGGCAACCGATGTGTACATTTCCGGCCAGGGTGTGCACGGCTCGGTTATTAAATACATCAAACCCCTTAGAAACATCCAGAAGGAACAGCGGCAGTTAATCCAGACGCGTCTGAAAGAAGTACGGGACAATCGCATGGCAGAATTGCCAGGAAGCGTTAGCAGTCCCATGTCCCGCAGAGAAAAGTTTGTAAAAAAAGATGCGGTCAAGCCTAGACAATCGAAAAAAGAAAACGATGCAAAGGCCGAAGAAGTAAAAATGCCGGACCATCCGTTATTGTACGACCTGGAGAATAAAAGCCTTCGAGAGTTGGCCCATATTTCGAGCGTTCTCTTTTTCCCCAGGAATAAATTGCAGACGAACCGGCAGCTTGCCGAATCGGTGCTGATCGAAATTACCATCGATCCCGATGCGCAGCCCGGCAGCCGTGAACTGAGGCTCGCAACCAAGACCGGTCTGACCAATCCGATGGTCTTCCATGTGGGAATGTTGCCGGAAATACGCGAACTTGAGCCTAACAACCGGCAGGCCTATCCCGTCCCGCCGAACATGGCGAGGGTGCGAAATCTGCCGAAGGAAAAGCCGCTCGACCTGCCCGTGCTGTTAAACGGGCAAATCATGCCGGGGGATGTCGACCGTTTCCGATTCCGTGCGATCAAGGGACAACAACTCGTAATAGAGGCTCAGGCCCGGAGCCTGGTCCCGTATCTGGCCGATGCAGTTCCCGGCTGGTTTCAGGCTGTGCTGGCCCTTTACGATGCCGGGGGTAAGGAAGTAGCTTTCGCGGATGATTACCGTTTCAATCCGGACCCCGTCCTCTTCTATAAGATTCCTGAAAATGGCGAATTTGAGTTGGAGATTCGTGATTCTATTTATCGCGGACGGGAGGATTTTGTTTACCGAATCGCTGTGAGCGAGCAACCTTTCATCACGCAGACCTTCCCGTTGGGCGGCAGGGCGAGTGTTGAGACCGTCGCTTCCATCAATGGCTGGAATCTCGCCGGGAACGAACTGCCTTTGGACACCCGGCCAGGCGGCAACGACATCCGAAAGACGGCTTACTATGATGAAAAATGCCTATCCAATTCCGTTACGTACGCCGTCGATACACTGCCTGAGTGTAATGAAACCGAATCCAACGACACCCCTGAGGAGGCGCAGCTAATCGAGCTTCCGAAAATCATCAACGGGCGAATCGCCGAGAGCGGTGACGTTGACATGTTCCGCTTTGATGGTCGCGCCGGCGATAAAATCGTTGCTGAGGTCTATGGCAGGCGGTTGAATTCTCCGCTGGACTCGCTCCTGCGGTTGATCGATTCATCCGGCAACGTGCTGGAATGGAACGACGACTACGTGCTTAAGGATAGTTACCTCTACAAGGATATGATGGGATTGATCACGCATCATGCCGATTCGTATCTGCTGGCCGAGCTTCCTAAAGACGGCAATTACTACGTTCAGATTGCCGATACGCAGCATCATGGGGGCGGGGCGTACGGCTATCGGTTGCGCGTTGCTCCGGCGCAGGGTGATTTCGCATTGCGCGTGACACCTTCGAGTATCGGCATGCGTGCCGGCGGAACCGCTGCGGTCTGGGTGCACGCGTTGAGAAAAGACGGCTTTGACGGCGAGATCGATGTGCTATTGAAGGATGCACCGGCAGGCTTCGAACTTTGCGGCGGGCGAATACCTGCCGGACGCGATCGTATACGTGTCACTCTGACGTTGCCTCCTGAGGCGCCCGCTGAGCCGGTCGCTCTTCAATTGGAAGGCCGCGCCAGTATCGGCGGGCAGACTATCAACCGGCCTGCCGTTGCCGCGGATGATGTCATGCAGGCGTACCTGTACCGGCACCTGGTCCCGGCACAGGACTTCCTGGTCTTCATCCAGAAATCAAGATGGGGGGTGCCGCCGGTTGAGTTGGCCGGCAGCAGCCCGGTCCGGATTCCCACGGGCGGTTCGGCCCAGGTTCGGATCAAGACCACCGGACGCGCGAACTTTAAAGGCGTGCAACTGCAACTTAACGAACCGCCTGAAGGATTGACCATGCACGATGTGACTGTTGTGCCCAATGGCCTGACGTTCCAACTTAAGGCCGACGAAAATGTTATGCCGAACGGCTTCTCGGATAACCTGATAATCGAGGCTTTCAGAGAGTCTGCTCCCAAAAAGAAAGACGGCAAAACCGCAAACCAGAAAAGCCGTTATTCGATGGGTGTCTTCCCGGCGATTCCGTTCGAAATAGTGCAGCGATAAGCATCAAAGAGATGCGCTCCGCAATAACATGCTGTCAGAAAAATGTTTATGACTAAGACACAAAGCAATGGCAATCATTTAGAGTTTTACACTTCGACCTTGAAGGTAACAGTTCTAATACTAACTGCTTTCGGATTTTTCGCATTCAGCGCTACACAGCCGGCTTGGGCCGGAGCGGGCCGGATGGTTCATGCGGACAACTTTCGCAGACCGGCGAATGATGACGAGCTGAAATACTGGCTGAAGAATATGGTCTGGTACCACCGATTCACTAACGCCGAGATAACAGCCGCGACAGGTTTGACAAACGAAGAAATCTTCACGGCAATGGAGAAGTTTAACATTCGGCCGGACAATCGGACAGAACCGAATGAGGATTCACCTCTGATTGTGCTGCCGTACCCGGGAGGACGGCATCCGCGGATAGGTTTTCTGGAAGGAGCGATCGATCCGCAGCGGGAAACAAAGTTCAGTGTTTTCACGCCCTGGGACCGTGACAGCTATGTAGTGGTCGATGTGCCCGAAGCCATCTGGTCGAATTTAGGGCTGACTTATCTGGCTCACACACACATCGACACGATCTGGAGCAGCAAGGGCATCAGTCTGCCAAAACTGGAGTGGAAACGTCAACCCGACGGGACACTGGAGATCGAGCGGGTGCTTCCAAACAAAATCACATTCGGCGTGAAGGTCAGCTCTACAAAGGAAGCTGTGCGAATGGAGATGTGGCTTAGGAACGGCACGAATGAACGTCTGATGGATTTGCGGATACAAAACTGTGTAATGACGAAGATGGCGGCCGGTTTCGAGCAGCAAACCAGTAATAATAAGGTCTTCGCTAATCCATACGCGGCCTGCCGGTCCGGTGACGGTAAACGATGGATTGTCACCGCATGGGAAAACTGCCACAACCCGTGGGGTAATGAGAAATGCCCATGCTTTCATTCGGACCCGAAGTTTCCCGACCTGAAGCCTGGCCAGGCATACCGGCTGCGGGGGTGGCTTTCGTTTTATGAGGGCACAGATATCGAAAAAGAGTTCGAGAGGATCGAAGCGACCGGCTGGCGGAAGCGGCCTGGAAATTAGTAAATCAAATAGCATCGGAAAAGAAGGAGATTCAATTATGGGTAAGCATAGTCTGGCAGTTTTAGCGGCAATCGCCGTGTTATTTCTCGCTCCGGAATTTAGCCGGGCGGCGCAGCAGAAGATTGCGACTCTGGAAATCGGCCGACAGGCGCCCGATTTTAATCTTCCCGGCGTGGACGGGCGCAATTACCGGCTGGCGGATTTTGCAGATGCGAAGATTCTCGTGGTCGTTTTTACCTGTAACCACTGTCCCACCGCACAGGCGTACGAGGACAGGATTAAGAAGCTGACTTCTGATTACAAAAACAAAGGTATTGCCGTGGTTGCCATTTCGCCGAATGACCCGGAAGCGGTGCGTCTCGATGAACTTGGCTATTCGGATATGGGCGATACATTTGAGGAAATGAAAATTCGCGTTAAGGATAAAGACTATAATTTTCCATATCTTTATGACGGAAAGACGCAGGCAGTTACTACTGCTTATGGGGCGGTTGCGACGCCGCACTTATTCATTTTTGACAACCAGCGGAAGCTGCGCTACGCCGGGCGATTCGATGATTCTGAAAAAAATCCAAAACAGGTTAAATCCAGCGATGCGATTAACGCAATCGAGGCGATATTGGCCGGTAGAAAAGTACCTGTCGAGAAGACCATGGCATTTGGCTGTTCGGTTAAATGGGCCAGCAAACGAGAATCCGCGAAAGCCGCTTTAGTATCCTGGGCGAAGGAAGAAGTCTCCCTAACGACGATAAATGCAAAAGATTTAAGCGAGCTTGTAAAAAATGATACGCCTAAGCTAAGGCTGATCAATGTCTGGGCGACCTGGAGCGAACCGAGCGTTGAGCAAATTGAGCAGTTCGTTATTGCGAACCGGATGTATCGCCGGCGGGATTTCGAGCTGCTTACCATAAGTGCAGATTCATCCGCAAGAAAGGATCAGGTTCTTTCTGCATTGAAAAAACAGCAGGCGTCCTGCAAAAATTATTTATTCGCCCAGGGCGACATTTACCAGCTCATGGAAGCGGTCGACAAGGATCTGCTTGGCGGTGTTCCCTGTACGCTTTTGATAGAGCCGGGCGGCAAAGTCATTTATCGCAGGCTGGGATTGATAGAGCCGCTCGAACTTAAAAGAACTATCGTCGAATACGTCGGGCGCTATTACAAATAAAGCGTCTGTCGTATCCGAAAATTATGTTTTAATTGGGTTTTGCTATTTTTGCTCCTCAAGGATACCCATTCCGCTGCGATCCGGATACGGCGGCCGTTTGGCCGGCACGTAAGGATTTCTCTCGATCTCATCAAGCATGTGTTTTATGGCGGCGTCGAGCTGTGGATCGCCACCGTCGACCATTAGCGCCGGATCGTCGATAACCTCTATATCCGGATCCACACCGTGTCCTTCCATTGTGAGTGTGCCGTCGGTTTCATAGAAAGTAATAAACGGTACGGTTATTCCTGCACCGTCAATCAGTGATGGATTCTTTGCGATGCCGATAACGCCGCCCCAGGTGCGCATACCGATAAGTTTTCCAAGGCCGGCTTTGCGGAAGAGGTATGGAAAGATGTCTCCGCCGGAGCCGGACTCGCCGTTGATTAACATGCACTTCGGGCCTTGGTGGCTGAGGGTCGGGACGCGCCAGTCATTTTCATAACGCTCGAATAAATGCAGATATATGGGACGATTCAGAAGTTCGATGAAGCGGTCCGCGATATCCCCGCCCCCGTTCCATCGCTCATCGATGATTAGCGCCCCCTTGTTCATCTGGCCGTAGAACTGACGGAAGAGTTCGCGTTGTCCCTGGTCCCCGGTATCAGGTACGTGTATATATCCGATCCTGCCGCCGGATTCTTTTTCGACGTACTGGCGATTACTATCAACCCAGTGCCGATAACGCAAATTGGATTCGGATCTCAGCAACTTCACTACCACATCAGTAGCTTGCTCAGGATTGGGATCAGCGCCGACGGTAAGTGTCACGGTTTGCCCGGCCAGGCCTTCGAAAGCCGCCCAGGGAGCCTTGGATGTATCGACCGGGATACCGTTAACTTTGAATAGATATTTACACTGCTCGCGCTTCTTCTGGTCCAGCTTGTGCAGCACGGAACGTGCGTCGGTGTCCCAGATACCGCCTTCGTATACCTTGCTAATGCGATAGTATCCCTGGTCGAGCTCGAAATTCACTCCGAGATATCCTATCGATTGGGATGGTCCGGAGTCTATATCGCCGCCGCCATAATAGGTATGACCGGCGTTGACTTCGCTGATCATCTCTGCAATGACATAGCCGACATCGCGGCGGGATACACAGTCATCAAGCATAGTCTCGTACTGTTTTCGCACGGCGGGCCAGTCCACCCGATGCATGTGGGGGTCATAAAAATAGTCACGCATAAAACGCCACGCGTCGACGAAGATTTGACGCCACTCCTGGCGAGGTTCAATTACAACGTCCATCGGCTTAGCCACAACAAGATTTTCAAGTTTTTGGTCGGGTTTGGCGTCGATTATGCCGGTTTTACTCTCGCTGCGAACGAGAAGCTTTTTGCCGTCCGGCGTCATTTGAACGAAGTCTACCTTTTTGAGAATCGTTTTCTCCTCGCGTTTTTCGTCGTTGGGATCGAAGGACTGCAGGGCACTTTCGTCCCCGCGTCGCAGGTAAATTATGTGATTCTCATCGTTGACGGCCATGTACCCAAACTGCCCGCGCTTAACAGGCAGGCGGAAAGTCCGCTCTTCCATATTCTCCAGATCGATTTCGACAGGTTTGGGCTTGTCCTTATCTTTATCTTTCTTGCCGTCCGGCTTCTCTTCGTCCTCATCTGCGGATTCATCACATTGCTTTTCCCCGTCTTTGTTTTCTTCTTCGCATTCTTTGCCGTCCGCGTCGTTAGGATCTACGCTCTCAGGCTTTTCGCCGGAATCGTCGTCTTTCTTCTTATCCTTCTCTTTATCCTTTTCGTCTTTATCCGCTTCTTCCTCGTCACTCTTTGCCTTGAATGGATTCGAGACATCCTTTCGCAGCGGAACGGCATGCAGCACGGCGGTGTCCTGGTAAGTAAATGTCAGGCCCGCATCTGCATATTTAGGTTGTGAGATTTCCCGTTGACTAAAGAAGTACAGGAAGTCTCCCTTGCGATCGAACGTAGGCAGATAGTCTACGAACATACCACTGGTTGCCTGGTGAAGCTGGCCTTTCAGGACATTATATAGCATAACCACATTCATATTGTCCATGTTGGGTTTGGTGTAGGTCAGCCATTGGGAGTCGGATGACCAGTTGAACTGACTGGGAACATCCGAGCCCCATCCTGTTATATTCACACGGTCAAAGTAACGGACCTGCCGCTGATCGATGTTGAAGAGATAAAACTTGCTCTCATGATCGGTAAATACCATCCACATGGAGTCGGGTGACCAGCTCGGTTGATAGCGGTAGCCGGCTCCCATGGACGTGACGGTTTCCGGTTTGCCTTGTCCATCGGCAGGCCGGATAACAAGCTCGTTTTCACCGGATTCATCCGACAAGTATGTAATCCATTTTCCATCCGGGCTCCAGGAAGGCTCGCGTTCGGCTATACCGCTCGTGCGGGTAAGGTTTCGTGGTGTGCCGTTCTTGGCGGGCAATGACCAGATATCGCCGCGGCTTTGGACCAGAGCGCGCTTGGCGTTGGGCGAGATATACCAATCCGAAAGGCGCCCGCTAACGTCCTTGCGAATCGGACGGAGCTTCGGACGGGCGCCGGGAATCGAGATATTAACGGGGATCGCTTGCTCGCCGGTGAGGTTCAGCAGGTAGAGTTTGGCATCGTATTCAAAGATGATCTCGCCCTCGCCGTTCGGGCCGGGGCCGTTGGAAGGCCATTTTACATCGTAATCCTTGAAATTTGTAACCTGTTTTCTTTCGTTCGCCTCCAGATTATAGCACCAAATATTAAGACGATGATTCGGTCCGGCAT
>Ga0307378_10005992_pt1 | contig 16780 bp, 18 predicted proteins | sample UN1MG_FD_202238 | JGI IMG/M metagenome (GOLD analysis project Ga0307378, IMG submission 202238) | Soil microbial communities from Risofladan, Vaasa, Finland - UN-1 | ecosystem: Environmental > Terrestrial > Soil > Coastal area > Acid sulfate soil | place: Finland: Risofladan, Vaasa | collected... | reverse complement strand
GACGCGATCGACATCACCGGCGGCGACCAACTCGCCAATGACCGGCATAAAGGCGGCCTCCATGAGTTCGGAATCCCGCTCGTCCGGCGCGATGCCGCGAAGATCGTTAAGGATCTCCATCAACTCGGTCGGTTTCTCGGCCACCATGACCCGGTGCTGCTGGTCCTCAACCCGGTCGGCTATGGCCGCTTCCTTCAACTGCCTCTGCCTCGCGTTGATCCAGCCGATCAGGTGCGGGGCCTGCGCGTGGAAATAGGCGTCCCGGTAGGCTTCTGAGAAGCCCTCGGACTCCTCGGCGAGCTGCTGAGTAATCCATTCGGTGATGTCGGCACCCTGCGGCGGGAACCATTCGCCGTCGCTGATCTGCTGATGCCGTTCGGCGAGATTGATCCTAGCGTGCTTCGCTGCCAGCGCCTTGTCGTCGGCGGCGACCATCTCATCTCGCGCCTGGCCCACTTCCGCCACTTCGGCCGTCAGGCCCAGCAGGCGGGAGATGGTCTCGCCGATGTCCGCGCCCGGGGCCTGGACGGCCGGGCGGCCGAGCTGCAGGCGCGGCTGGGGCTGAAGCGCCACGTCGGTGATTCGGCCGACCGGGCCGACGCCTGCGGCCCGCCGCCGCGGAATGAGAGGCTGGCCGGATTCGAGTCGTGTCATGGTTTCGCCCCCTTGACTTTGGATGTTCCGCCGGTCGGCAGATCAAGCGCGCGGCTGATCCGTAGACCGCTGATCGCGCCGGAAAGCCCGCCGGTGAAGCCGGCCAGGGCGATCGGCTGCATCTGGTAGGGCTCGCGCAGCGGCGCCAGGTCGGCCGACAGGCCGAACTGCGCGCGGCGCAGGGCCCAGGATTCGTTTCGCGTGATCGAACCGGCGGCGGCGGCGGCGTCGAAGTCCACCTGCCGCATCATGGCCTCATACGTCCCGCCGTAACCGATCCCGGACTCACCGGCGGCGACGCGGATCCGGCTGCGCAGCCGATGGGCCTCGTCCAGCCGCTCGGCCCGCTGCTGGGCGGCCGCCTGGCGGATCTGCTGCATCTGGATCGCGCCTGAGGCCGCCATCGCCGCGCCCCGCTGGGATGCGGTCTTGGCCGCGGCCCGGGCGGCGGCGTTCTGCTGGGCGGCCGACGCCGCCGATGACGCAGCGCCCAGGAATATCGTCGAGGCGATTAAGGCCGTTTCCATCTAGCGGCTCCTCGATGCGGCTTCCACCACCCATTCGCCGGATACGATGGTGAAGGGAAGCACGCTTTCGGAATAAACGCTCACGGCGGTCCACGCGGTGGACCCGCCGATTGGGCTGCGCCAGGTGCCCTCCGCCTCTATCTGGCCGGACCTGGGGGTATGGACCACGGTGCGGTCGGCCCGGCCGTCGGCGACGATCTTGATGCTGTAGCTGCCCGTGTCGCGGTGATTCAGGGCCAGGCTGACCAGCGACATCTGCACGTCGTAGATCGTATTGCCGTCGGAAGACCGCAGGTAGGGCCGCGTCAGCGGAACCTCGCTGGTGATCTTCGCGCCGAGATAACAGGCATGGGCCGAGTAGTCTCCGGCGACCTTGATCGTATGATCGTCGACACGCTCGGCGGTGAGGATCTCGCCGGCGTTATCGAAGTCGGGGCCGACCACCACCTGGTCGATCGTCACGTCATCCGTCGTGTAATCCCAGGTCGTCTCGGCGGGCGGCCCGGCGTCATAGGCGCCCGTCGCCAGGAACCAATGGTCCAGGCGCGGCAGGTAAGGCATCCCGGCGGGGGCGGCCTCGACCTCAAGCGGCTGGGCGATGATGCGGATCCCGTCGCCGGTCGCCTGCTTGCACAGAAGGTAGACCGTCCCGCCGATGATCGCTATGTCGATCACGTCGTAGAGGTAGGTGTACTTGACCCACGCGGATTGGACCTTCCGGCCCTCCTGCCAGAAATAGCGATAGACGTAGATATCCTTGCCGGTTTCCGGCAGGACGCAGACGGCCCGCTGGTTCTGCGACGCCACGACAGTCTTGATCCCGGCGGGCAGCCAGCCCGCCACGTGCGAGGTGATCTCGGCGGCCACGTTCGCCGCCGCGGAATCATCGTAGAAGTATTCGTAGACCTGGCCCCAGCCCGGGGAATTGGCGACGAAGTACATCTGCCCGCCCGCCGTCGCCGGGCAGACGCCCTCGATCGAATCGTAGCTGGTCGAGGGCGTGATCGCGGCCGTCTCGTAGCTTAAAACCTCCGGCGCGTTCATCTCGAACTGCTCGCCCGCCTTGGTGAACATCACCATCGCGTCGCGGAAAGGCACCAGCGAGTCGATGATCGTCACCTTCTTGGCCGAAAGGGCCTGGTCGATCGGGTCGGCGTCGGCCAGGTTGTCGTAATCCTCGATCCAGAAGCTGAAGAACTCGCCCGCCTGCGACAGAACGAGGTTCTCCCCGCCGCCCAGAGCCAGACGGTTGCGGTGGAAGGCGATGTCGGCCAGCGTCGCGCCGTCGTCCCACAGGCTCGGCAGGGGGTTCGTGTCCTCGTCGCCGGTGTAGCGGGGGTCCCATTCGATCGTGTCGGCCATGAACACCAGCGGATCCACGGTGATCCGGGCGATCTTGATGGGCATGGTCGTGGCGTCCAGCACCGCTTTGGGCTGGTTGGGCTTGGGCTTGCGGGTCCAGCGGTCCAGGACGGCGAACGTCTCCGTGGCGGGCGTGCCGGTGCCCGCCGTCGAGGTGGCCGTTGCGAGATTGCTGAACGGGTGGCCGTCGGCCTGGAGGTTCCACAGGCCGGCGGTGATCGGGGCGGCGGGGTGGTAAACGAGCGAGTCCGCCCCCCGCCACCGGCTCGTCACTTCAAGGTAACCGTTGCTGGTGCCGGCCATCGTCCAGCCGATCAGGGCGTCCAGCGCCCCCTCGCCCTGCAGCGTATCCTGCAGGCGGGCCGCCACGTCGTGCAGGTCGGTCACGCCGCTTTCCGTGAGATTGACGATGACCTCAAAGGCCGCGCCGATGCCCTCGAACTTGATGTTCGCCTCATCGCCGACGGGATCGCAGATTGTCTCCGTCAGGTAGAGATTATCGTCGTCGTTGTTCTCGTTGTCCCAGTCGATCTCGAACCAACCGCAGTTGACGCCGTTCCAGACTATGTAATTTTCGATCGTGTCCGTGCCGTCGAGGATGCGGATCATGTCCCCGGCCTGGGGCGTGTATCCGGCGAAGGCTCCCGCCTTGGTCAGCTTTTTGGTCGCTTCGGTCCATGCGACGTTCCCGACGATGTCGGACAGGTCGACGCGGCGGAAGGCCAGCTGCACGCCCATCGGGTTGTGCGCGCCGTCCGTCCAGTAGGAGGCATCCGTCTTTGCCCAGGTTCCCACCCCGGCCTTCGCCCGATGCCAGGTGGCGAAAGTCCCATCCGCGTCGGGATCGGGGTCGTAGAAGAAGTACCCCGCCAGCCGGGCCGGCGTGTCGGCCTCGGTCTTATGGTAGGTCGCGGCGGCCCGCGTGTGGGCGACCATCACGCCGAAGTCGCGCCAGAACTCCTCGATCTCGTAGGGATCCGACGCCTTGGCCGCGACGGGCACCGTGGTATTAGCCAGCAGCGTGTGGTCGGCGACGGTGACGAGCCTCATCTGATCGCAGCCGGCGTCGTTGGCGTCGAGGTACGCCCTGGCGTCGGTCCCGGGGGCCAGCCCGTTGACCGTGGCGACGGTCCCGGCCATGTCGAATATGCGCACCATGGTGTCGGCGTAGAGCAGAAGGTATCGCTCCGTCTCGTCACGAACGATCGGGTGGAGGCGGTAGTCGACGGTTTCGTCCAGGTCGCTGATCGTCTTGAACCACTTGGCGCCCGGGCGCTTCGTGAAGCCGCTGGCGACGTCGAACACGACATTGACGGCCTCGCCGACCTGGTTGGCCCATCGCACCGACGGCGCCTGCGTCGATGAACCGCCCCACATCGCGGGGATGGGGATGACGTGGTTCGCCACTGCCCTCTCCTTTATCGAGTCGGGATGTACGTCCCGCCCCTGCCCTGGATCTGCCGGGCCATCGGGGTGCGCAGTATGTTGTGGTCGGCCCGATCGGCGTTGCTGCGGTAGAAGGTGTCGCGGGCGTCCGCCATCTCCTGCAATAGTTCGGGATCGGCGTTCTTCGAGCCCAGGTGCGACCGCTGGAAGCGGACGGCGGCGGCGCAGGCGATCCAGAAGCGGAAGCCGACCGACAGTTCGGCGAAGGGCAGTTCGCGGATGAGCTGCATCTTGAGCGATTCGGTGAATACCAGCGTGTTGTTGTCCCGGTCAAAGAGCTTCCCGTCGCGGATGGTGACGTCTCGCCCCGCCGATGCGCCCCAGGTGTCGGCCTCCAGCACATCCGCGGCCAGGACGATCTGCCCCTCGGTTATGGCGGTCGGCACGTCGCCGGTGACGGTCGCGCTGCTGTCGGAACCGGTCAGCGTCTCGCCCCCCGTGAACTCGCCGGAGGCCACGAGCAGGAACATGTCCGTGTCGATCTGGTAAAAGGTGCCCGTCGCCCCGGAAGTTGTTTCAGTGACGGTCTCACCGGCGATAAACGTGCCCGTCACCTCCCCGGTCAGCGACATCTGGAGATCCGGCGGGAAAAGCTCGATGTCGTCCTCGGTGTTCTCGTGGAAGCCCTTCTGCTGCAGTTGCGTGCAGTATTTATCGACCTCCTCCTCGGCGCGGGTGATGATGGTGTCCCCGGCGGTGTCCAGCGCCGCCGCGGGCCATTCGTGGATCGCACTCAGGCACTTGTTGACCGCTTGGAGCTTCGTCAGTCCGGGCATTTTTTGGATCTCCTATGGCGACACGGCCGTCTTGGCGGAAAGCGCCGCTATGGCGGTTGTCCGATCGTTGAAGTCCTGGATCTGCTGCTCGCCTTCCGCCAGGCGGGCCTCCAGGGCGGCCAGACAATCCTGCTGCGCCTCGGGCGAGACCTTCACGACGACGCCGCTGGGATGGGTCAGCCGCCAGGATCCGTCGGCGAGCTTCTCGTGCTTGATCTGCCCGATCATAAGTTGGTCAGCCATTGATGAACCCTCCCCTGACGGGACGGACGTGATCCGTATTGACCTTATCGTGCGGCGTGCTTGTGGCCGTACCGAAGGCGGTGTACATGGCCCAAATAGTGTTCTTCTCGTAGGTGGTGCCCGTCCAGTAAGGGAAGTCAACCTTGCCGTTGGGAAAATAGGCGTTGTAATGATACTTCGCGCCCGTGTAGGCATGGTTGATGATGCTGGCAAGCTCCAGGATATTGGGCAGGCGCCAGTCAGTGTTACCGGCGTAATCGAGCGCATGGCAGTTGACAAGGGCGGCGGCCCAGGCCATCGTCGCCGGTGTCGTGAGATCCGCCGCCGATGCGGTCCAGACGGTCTCGATCCAGCAAACTCCTTCCGCTGTGATGGGGTCGTTTAGGCCCAGAACGGAGCCGTGCCCGGCAATGCAGACGTAGAACTTGCCGTTCGCCACATACTTGACGAGGTCGGCGTTAAGGTACTCGTGGTCCGCGATCCAATCGCCCTCGGCGACCTGGATTTGGTTGGTCGGATGGACCTGCCATCCGGGGTTCGGTATGATCAGCTCCGGCTGCTTGACCCAGATCAGGCCGGTGGCGAAGTCCTGGATCGTCCCGTCGCCGTTGTCGCGGAAGCGTGTGGCGCCCGGCCAGCCGGTCTCATAATACCCGTCATCGTAATCGGCGTAGCTCGTCGTTTGCCCTGTGGGCGGCAGTTCGTGCGTGAGAAGTTCCTTGATCCAGCTCATCGACGGCCCCTTTTCACTAGACCTTACCAGAGAAAGACGCGAAGGTTCGTGTAGTTGCTGCCCGGTGTTAAGTTCTTGGCCTGGATCGACTGGCCCTTGCCTATGTCCAGACCGTCCAGGATGTACGCGGAGTTCTGCACGACCTCGATGTTGTCCGTCACGCCGCCGTCGGTGGAGATGACGGCCCCGTTGCCCGGGTCCAGAAGGACCATCATCGTGTGGATGTTGCCCGGCAGGACGCCCAGCTCGACGTATGCATCCGCGCCGGCCGCCTGGGCCGTCAACGGGTTCGGATGGCCTGCGATCACGCTCATGTCGATCTCCTATTGCTTACAGTTCCGCGCCGACGACGTTGCCGACGGCGCCGGCCTCGCCGATGGCGGTGATTATGCCCAGATACAGGTTATCCGCGCCGATAGTGTACGAGCCGCCGGGGTGGGTGGCGTCCGTCCGGGCGGCCAGCGGTATGCCCTCCCCGACCACGGCCGTATCGCCCAATGCGAGCCAGACGAACTTGTCCGTCCAGTTGATGATCGTCGCGGCGCGGCGGAAGGCGTTGGCCGCCAGCACCGTCACGGACTCGTCCAACACCTCCACGGCGAAGGAGGGGTCCGCCGCGACCTCTTTACCGGAGACCTCGACGCTCGTTACGCCCATGTCAGTTTCCTTTCATCCGCCCTCGCAGATAGGCGGTGTCGTTGCTGATCTCGTCCAGCTTCTCAAAGATGCAGGTGATCGACTGATCCCGATCATCGCTGCGCTTGGTCATGTCCATCTGCTGCTGCTCCACGACCTTCAGCCTGGCCCTGGCGTCGAAGATTTCGCGCACCAGCCAGATGTTGTACGGAACGATTATCAGGCCGAGAACCCCCAGCGTGATCGTCCATTGCAGCTCCGTAATTCCAAGCATAGGCTTGCCCCTTGCAGAAAAAAAAGGGGCCGCCTTTTGCTGGTAAGGTGGCCCCTTCTTCTGGAAAAAGGTCAGTTGACTTACTTATCGCCGAGATTGATCCAGGCGATCGTGATGGTCCCGGTGAAGGTCGCGCTCATCGCGCCGACGTGCGCCGCGTTGTCGTCGATCAGCAGGTTCAGGAACAGGTCCAGCGCCGTCGCCGTCCCGTCCGTGCAGCGAGCGGCCGTCTCGGTCAGGCCCGTCGCTATCGAGATCGCATCGACGTTGCCCACAAACGCGACGGCCTGAGTGGTCGCCGTCGATTGCAGGTAGCGGCCGGTGTCCGCCACGACCAGGCCGGTGGCGTGATCCGTCGGTGCGGCCGTGCCCAGTGCGACATCGCCATCCCAGGTGGCGATGATCGGGGCGACGGCGGTGACCGAGCCGTCGATCACGGCGCCCAGCGTCATAATCAGCCCGGCGGGGAAGTCGTAGACCTTCGAGCCGCCGAACTGGCCCGCGGCCGCCTCATCCGTGATCGTGATCGGCAGGGCCGTGCAGGTCAGGACGGTCTTGTGGACGACGCCGTCGCCCTTCTCCACGGCGGTGATCGTGGCGCCGGCGACCGCGCCTATGCCGTAACGGCTCTCGATCGCGTCGTTGGCGAGGTCACTGATGTCGGGAATACTCACCTCTCGGCGCTTCCCCAATTGTTGTTCATCGTTAATTGCCATCATTGGTTTGTTCTCCTTGGAATCCCACGGGCGGCCCCCCTTTCGGGGAGCCGTCCGCAGGCGTCATCTTCACGCACCGTTGCGTTGGTTCTTGCAGGAAGCGTCTATATGACCAGCCAGGCGAGCGTGCCGCCCGCCGTGGGGATCATCAGCGTCCCGGTCACGTCGGACTTGTCGGCCAGGGCGTTGAAGTCCGTGGCGACGATCCGCCGGGCGATCTCGTAAGCCTCGCCGTCGAACGCCTCCAGTATGGCCTCCACCATGTCGGCCTTCTTGGCGTATGCTGCGTATGCGTCGGGCATATTCTCACCTCTTTTCAGGACAGTCTTGTTCTCTGCGGACCCGGTGGGCCGTTAGCCGCTGATCTCGATCACGCCGCAGGCTTCGGGACGCAGCCACTTGCTGCCCTTGAAGCTGGCGGCGCCGATCAGCCACGCCCGCTTCGACTCCATCCAGGTCGGCCCGAAGGCGTCGATGTTGACGTAGTTGACCTGCCCGGCGGCGCTGCGGTCGCCGATGCAGACCGCGGCCGTGAGGCTGTAGTCGCCGGAGTACGAGTACGAGCTGTTTCCGACTTTGGCGATCCAGCTGGCCGCCTGGGTCGCGTCGTTGACGCAGGGCGTCAGGTTGGTCTTCTTGATCGCGAAGCCCTCAGCCTCGTACAGCTTTCGGGTCAGCTTGGTGTTGACGTTCTGGTAATCCCGGCTCAGCAGCGTGTTGTCCTGCCGCAGAACGCGGTGCATGTACGGCCCGATGTAGGCGATGCGCCCTTCCTCGGGAACGTCCTTCTCGTCCATCTTCTGGGCGATCTCGGCCAGGTTGTTCTGAAACTGCTTGCTGCCCGTGATCGAGATCGGGTAGGCCGCGGCCAGGGATGCGCCTGCCTGGGCTACGGTCAACTGGTTGCCGGCGGGGAACTCATTGACCGGGCCGCGAGCGGCCGTCTTGGCGCCCTGAATGATCCGGCGCAGCAGCAGGGCGTCGGTGGTGCGGGCCAGCGCCCGGCCGGCCTGCCTGGCCCGCTCAGCGCGGGTGTCCCAGTGGCCGATCATCTCGTCGACGGTGGAGAGGTAGTTGTGGGCGACCCGCTCCTTCGTGTCGACGGGGACGGTCCGCTCCTCGGAGATCGGCTCGTCGTTGCCCGCCAGCTCAACGCCGGGCTCGTGGACCTCATCCTCCATCTTCCAGATGGCCGGGAACTGGTAGGATTTCCCCTCTGTGATCTGCTTCTGGAGGATGTCGGGCTCGACCTGCGTGAGCGTCTCATAGGCCTCGATCACCATCCCGGAGTACATCTTCAAGGCAAGGGCGAGATCGTCGGCGTTCGAGCCGAGATCCCTCAGGTGTCTGTTAAGTACGGGATCCATCGTGTTCTCCTCTGATGAAAGGCCCGCCGTTCGGCGGGCGTTTCAATGTGCGCACGGTCCCGAGGAGAGTTATCCATCGCGCCGCCGGGTCCCGATGGGATTGTCCGGTGGGCCGATGGGCCCTGCATGGGCATGTGCCGCTGACGTGTTGATGCTTCACTGAAAAAAGAATCGCCGCGTTATCCCCCAACGCGGGGGGCGCGGCGGCTGTTTGTGGTTTTCGTAAGGATTTACGGCAGGGAATTCGGGTCGGCCTGCTTCATTCTCCGCTCGACCGACTGTTGGTACGCCCGGTCGAAGTCCGGGCTGGACTCCTTGCATCGCGGGTCGCGCAGGGCCGCGGTCATCTCGGCCCTGGTCTTGAACGGCCCGCCGTCCGTGCCGACCGCGCCGCCCTCGCCGCTGATCAGCTTCTTGGATCCGGCGGATCCGGTGGCCTGATTGAATCGGTCCATAAGCCACTGCACGGCGGGAACGGCCAGTTGCGGGGCGGCGGTGTCGTTGACCTGAGAATTGAACCACTCCATCTGGTCATCCGTGAGATTGGTCGCGCCCCATTTGCGGGCCGCTTCGAGCTTCTCGGGTCCGCCGGCGGCCTCCTCGATCTTCGCCAGCGTGGCGGCCTGCTGCAGCTGGCCCAGCCGGGCGGCCAGACCGTACCATGAATCGACCATCGACTTGCCGACGCCGTGATCCTTGAACGCCTTGTATTGCTCGGCGGTCAGCTCGCCCTTGGCAAGCCACCTTGCGGCGACCTCCTCCGCCTCCAGCCCCATCTGCCTGACCATCTCGTCCGGCCCGATCTCGTCGCGGGCCAGAATCGCATCCGCCTGGGCGGACATGCGGGCCTCCAGGGCGGTGTAGGATTTGGCGAGTTTGGCGTGATCGACCGTCCCGTCCTCCTTGAGGAACTTCTTGGGGATGCCCTCAAGGCCGGAATCGGCCGTTTTCGCCTTGTCATCCGCGACCGCGGCAGCCGCCGCGGCCTCGGCCTCGCCTGTCTTGGCGTCCGGTGCTTCGGTGTCCGTGTCGGCAGTTTCAGTTTCCGGCATGGTGCGCTCCTTTGCGGCGTTTAAGGAAAACCCAGGGAAGCCTTCCGTGGGCGTTGGTTTTATGCTGTTTCTCGCGCCGCGGCCTGCTCGGCGACCTTCCCGGCCGTGGCGATGGCCTGCTGGCCCGCCTGCATGAGCAACTGCTGCTCGATCTCCTTGGCTATCTCCTCCTGCACTTCGGCCTCCGGCCTCAAGGCCAGTTCCGACCGGGTGCTGGTGGCCTGGACGATGGTTTCGATGAACCATCGCTCGTCCAGGCGTCTCAGGCCGTTCGGGATCTCCTTGACCATTTGCAGGATCATCAACGCCCGGTCGAGGTCGGCCTGCCGCCCCAGCGACGAGAGACCCGTGAGGATCTCGATGTGCACGAAATCGGCCAGCTTGGACGGCATCGGCTCGAGCAATCCGTCCCGCTCCATCTGGTGCTCGATCCGCTTGACATACGGGATCTGTATCTCATCGGCGATCTGCGTGTAAGTGCCGCCGAGTACCGACTGCAGCTCGGTGGCTAGGCGCATGATCTGGGTCGCCGTGACCCTGTCGCCGGTCGGCTGCGTGGCCGATTCGATCATCATCACGCGGCCGAGCCGCTTTCCGATGTCGTCGAGGTGTGCCTTGGCGACGGTGAAATCACGCGCCTTGTCCGTGGTGAGGAACGCTATGCCGTCGACCTTACCGTCGGTGACGCGGCCGGTGATTATTTTTCCGTTGGGAAGTTCGAGGTCCTTCGGGCTGTACTGCGACGCCGGATCGACGGCGATCAGCAGCTTCGCCAGCGCCGTCATGCCGTCGTTGATCGCCTTCTCCAGCGCGTTCGCCGAACGCAGACTGCCGAACCATTCCTCGACGAAGCCCCGCGAGTAATCCTCGCCCGGCATTTCGAGGAAGCCGACGGGCACGTAGGGGTTGACGGTCTCGACGGATTCGTTGATGATCCGCTTATTGAGTTCCTGCTGGATCAGCCAACTGCCGTCTTCCTGCAGGGCATCTTTCGTGTAGAGGTGCCACTTAGGCCGGGCCCACGCCCTGTAATCGGACTCGCCGGGCAATTCATCCCGCTTCACGTCCGCCAGGGCGAGCTGCTCATCCGTCAGCCACAGCGGGTTGATCTGCTCCTTCGTGATTATCCGCCGCACGCTGCCCGTCACATCCCGCCGCCAGACGAACTGGTCGAACCGGAAGATCCGCAGGCGGTAGTCATCCTGGACGCGGAACAGGCTGTTCCCGCAGATCAGCAGCTGCTCCAGCAGCGACCGCATCTTCGGGCGGTACTGCGTGGTCTCCATCCGGCAGTTCATCGCGTACTCGCGCGCGAAAAGCCAGTTGCGGAACCCATCCGCTAGGTCCTTGCGTAATATCGCTTCTCGCTGCATGTCGGCGTGGGCGACCTTGCGGAACCATATCTCCGCCGGGAACATCGCCGTCAACACGGAATTGACCAGCGACGTGACGCCGTGCGCGCCCAGGTCGTGGATGGGGCGCTCGATCTCCTGCCCGGGCGTCAGGCCGGCCTGCGGCATGGCCGTCGGGATCGTCAGCATGGCCGCCTCCCTGGCGCGAGCCAGCCAGGGGTATCGGTCGCTGTCGGCCCGCTCGAACTCCTGTTTGAGCGTCAAAGGCGCAGCCCCGCCACGTCGGAGCCCAGCGACAGGCCGGATTTCGGACGATTGATGACAAGGGACTCTCGCCCGCGTCTCTTGGCCTCCAGGGCCGCCCGCTGGCGGGCCAGGCGGGCCTGCTCGTCGCTGTCATCCGCCTTCGGCGCCTCGGGTATCTTCGGTACGGGGGGAATCTTGGGCTTTTGGCCGCCTCTCGCTATCGAGACGCCGGCGGCAGCCGCGCTGGATACGCCAGCGGTTATAGCGCCGATCGCAACTGCCGTTTCCCATCCCATATTATTTCCTCTTTCTGACCAGCTTGGCCCGCCATCGCTGCAGGTACGCCACTAGGTCGGCCATGCCCATGCTGTGCGCGAATTTCAGCCGCCCCGCCTCCGTCGCCTGCTCAACGGCCGTCCACGTCGGCTGCCTGTAGATGCGGGCCAGCTCGTCGATCAGAGCAGAACTCGATTGCGGCATCCCTTGCTCCGGCATCGCCACCTGGAACATTTCCTGGGTGCCTTGCGCCATGATTTCTCCATGTCGGGAAACGCCGTGAAAGCCACCTGTAAAGCCCGCCCGGCGTCAGCATCCTGGGCGGGACCGCCACGCCGCCCGCCCGCAGGCAGGCGATCGTCGTGCACATGCAGTCGCCGTTCCACAGCCTTCCGCCGCTGATGATCCTGGGCAGCGAGCCCCAGATCGTCCGGCGAACGCCCGCGACGCGCTGGAACCAGTCCAGGTCGATCTCGAAGGTGAACGGGACGCGGCAGATCGCCCGAAGGCCCGGATAGCGGGCGATGAACGCATCCTGGGGATAGTAGAGATTCGCGTCGAGGTGGACGTTGAGCACGGCGCCGCCGAATCCGACGGCGCAATGCGTGAAGGGCGAGACCGTCAGCGCCCGTATCGCGGCGGCCAGCGCCCGAGTACGAAACGGGTAAGGCCTCGATCCGTGCGACATAAAGAAGATAAAGCCTACTGGTCGGGCTGTGGCAAGATCGGGCATTTGTATAGAGTCCGCAGTTTACCTCACCACCAAGCACAGAGTTTCCTATCTTGAGAATTACGAGAACGCATACTCACTTTGGAGAATTTCGGTTACATCCCAATCGCCCGGCGGTGGAGGTTCGGGCAACGGCTCCGCCAATCTTCCGCTGATCTGGTTCCGCAGCTCACGCAGGCGGCTCGGTGCGGCGTACAGCGCGGCGAACTGCTCTCGCAGTATGTCGCGCAGGATGGGCATGTCCACAGGGTGCGTCCAGAAGCCGTCGTGGACGGCCGCGAAGGAAATCCCCGCCTCCTCGGCGGCCAGGGCCGCCATGAGCATGTGCGTGGCGTCCATCGAGTGAATGAAATTCGGGGGGAACCCATTCGTCTGGCGTCGGATGTGGATGGGGCCGGTGTTGGTGCGGGCCAGTGTTATCCACTGCAGGCACGTCCTCACCCGCATGTAGCTCGTCCGGCGATAAGCCTGCACGATCGGCAGGCCCAGCGGCGTGACCCATTCCAGCATGTCCCCGGCCTTGGCGACCTGGGCGGCGCACGATTGCATCCAGTCCATGATCGCACGGGCTGCGGGGCAAATGACGCTCACCGCGTCCATGATGATCTTCGCAATGTAATCGGCTAGATCGTAAACCCGATCATCGGCCAGGTCCGTCTTGATCAGCTCCTCGTAGACCTGATTCCTCGCCCCGACGCGAGTCACGCCGTAAACCGATGTCATGACGGGCCGCTTCACCAGCTTGCGGCAGATGAACGGCAGGATCTCGGCGGCCTTGGCGCGGATTTCGGGCAGCATCCTGTTGTTCATGGCCTCCATCTGCACCCTGTCGATCACCGCCTCGCAGACGGTCTGGTACAGATCCTCCGGCTCATCGGCGGGCCGCAGGTTGACCACCGCCGCCCCCGCGGGATCGCGGCCCAGCGCGGCGTAATGCTGTAGGCCGTTGCACGTGCCGTCGACCTGGATCGGCAGGCGGGATTTCGTTGAACCATCCGTGTACTGCCTGGCGGCCGCCAGCGCCTGGAACGGCTTGTCGACCTCCATCCAGCCGGTCGCCTCGAGGGGATCGTCCGCCCATGCCGACAGATTGCGCTGGTTGGCCTCCACCCAGCCGATCCGGTCGGCGAACGCCAGGTGGTCGATGCCACAGCAGTTCGCCAGGTGCACCGCCAGCCATCGGCGGGCGGTGGAGTCCAGCGGCCGCTCGGCGGCGAACTCCAGAAGCCCCCTCGATAGGTCATCCCCCTGCTGGTGGAGAAACAGCGGCACCGGGTAGGCCCGGCCGCGGAAATCCAGCTGATGCGGCAGGTAGATCGCCGGGGCGTCCAGCAACTGCTCGGCGATGTCCAGGCGCCTCGTGAACGTCACCCGCTCGGAAAGCGTCTGGGCGTTCGCCCTGTGTATCGCGCTGGCCTCGTCTTTCCACTGCCGCTTTGCAGCGCGGCTGTCGTGGAAGTCCAGGGGTATCGGCGGAATCTGCCGATCGTAGCGGCGGGGCGTGCCGGCGTAGTTGCCGCCGGCGTCCCATAACTGCCGGGCCACGCTGTAGATGAACGGGTTGACTCGCCATGCGGTCCGGCTCAGGATGTTGACGGCCCGCCGGGTGGCCGTCAGGTCCGCCGCTTTCATCAAGAGGCCCTGGCGCCTCGATGGCCGTTTCATAAGGCCCGGCCGCAGGCGGATGTAACCGGCCTGGCCGGTCTGGTCCTCCACGGGCGGCACGACCATCGGGGCGAAACGGGGGCGGAGGAACTGTCGCAGTTCGTGGCCCCGGTCGATCTGCTTCATCGCGGGGGCCGACAGCCGCAGGTAACGGCGAATCTTGCCGTTGTCCCGGATCTCGAAGATGACGAAAACGGGTTCCGCCGCCGGCTCGACACGGGCGACCTTGCGGATGCAGCTGATCAACAAGGCCCCGATCTGAACATGTATCCGCCGGCCCCAGTGGGCGTCGTCATAGTGGCGCTTGGCAATCCGCTGGATCATCTTGGGGGTCAGCCTGTGCCGGGATGTGTGCGTCAGTTCTTTCCACGCATCGGGATCCCGGCGGACCGCCGGAAGATTGACCTCGGCGTTGACGGCCCGGCCGATGTCCTCCGCCAAGCGCGGGACCTCGACCTGGGCGGGACGGGCGAGGCATTGGCTGAAAATCTCGTGAAGGGCCAGCACGGCGATCTTCACCGGCGCCAGGAGGACTAGCGCCGGGCCGTACTGGTTCCGCTGCGGGGCCGGGTCGCCGTCGCGGATGGCCTCCTGCTCCCTGCGGATCAGACGGGTTAGGCCCGTGAAACAGGCCGCCAGGAGTCGCTCGACCGGCTTCAACGCGGCGCCCTCGCCCCGCTGCACGGCCCGCCGGGCCAGACGCCGGTATCGCCGAACGCCCTCATCGACGGCGTCCAGTTCCATCTCCAGTTGCCGCTCGTACAGCGAACTGTCCAGTACGCCCGCGCGCGCGGGTCGGGTGGTGTGATCTCGCCCGTCGGCCATACCCGCCCCTAGAACGGCAATGAGAGTTTCTTGTCGCCCTGGGCGATGTCGACGATCGCCTTCACCGCCGCCGACTGGCCGGCGTCAAGCATCGCGGCGGCCTCGGCTGTGACCTTGCCGTCCGCGTCCTTCGGGATGATCGGCTCGGTCGACTTCGCCAGGGAAACCGCCAGCGCCTTGTTCCTCGCCGCCCGCCACAGGCCGATTCCCAGGCTTCCGGCCGCGATCGCCACGAGATTCCACGGCGGGGGCAGCAACGGGGCGGTGGCCTTCAGCGCCGCGTCGACGATGTCCGTCTCGTCGCGGGCGTTCTCCAGTTCATGGGACAGGATCGCGGCGGCGTCGACGCCCTGGCGCAGGTACTTCTCCCCGATCTCGATCATCGCGGCCAGCTTGCCAGAGATCACCATCGCCTGATCCCGCAGCGGGCCCGGCTCCATCGCCAGGATCGCCTCGTCCACCTGGGCCTTCTGCTGCAGCGTCTCCTGGATCCCGGCCTGGACGCGCAGGAGGTCGGCGTTGACCTGTTCGACGCGCTGGCGGGCGATGAGGATGTCGTTCGCGCCGCAACCGGGCGACAGGACCAGCGCGCACAGGAGGCACAAGGAAGTGACTGTGAGAACTCGCGTGTGCATGATTCGCTCCCCGGCCAGGCGAGCAGGTGAATTATGGCTGCTCCGGCAGCGCGTGTCAAACAGAAACTACGGATTCGATTGCGCTCGCCCGACGTAGATTCTGTCGAAGTCAGTCATCGTCAGTTCGAGGCGCTATCTGCCCGGCTTCAATCGCCGCCCATGTTTGATCGCCCAGGTCTTTTGCGATGGCGCAGAGCTTCTTGGTCTTACCATAAGTGATAATGCCGATTTTCCCGTCGGACCTTATCCCGAAGAACACGCCCAGGAAGTACTCGTGCTCATCGCAATATCGCGCCAGATCACGAATTGTCGGATCGCTGTTCCACGCCATCATTCAGTCCTCGCCCCACACAGCAGCCGCAAGAGACAGGAACGCATACGCAGCCTGTAGCGGGACAACTCCATTTCCGAGCATCCGTAGTCGCTGAACCCGGTAGGCCAGCCCATCAGCCATCCCACGAAGTTTGCATTGAGTCGCCGGGGCGAGTTCAGGCTGCTCTGTGAGGATTTCTCGCCAGGTGTCGAGTTCGTCGGGTCCGGGCGGGAATGTTTGAATCGCTTCGTCGCCGCCTCCAGCCCCACCTGCACCTTCTTGCCCTCCGCCGTGTAGGCGCACCGAGTCGTCGTATACCTGGCATCCTCCGGCACGACCCGCCCCCCGCTGGGTACATTGGGCGTCGGCCACATCGCCACCTGTTGGCCTAGATATTCCGTGGTTCTTCCCGTCACAATTCTGCTCGGCCGAAGGTGAGGTGATTCTGCTCCTATGTTCGCCCCAGGCGTTCCCCACATCGCCGCTTGCTGTGTCAGTTCGTACTGGGCCAGCCGCCCCGTTTCCTTGTCGTATGCGCGATGCCCGTCCCCGCCCCGCACCCTCTCTGGGCGTATCCCCGGCTCTTGATTCATTGGCGACCGCCAGGACGAAGAGCCGCTCCCGCCTGTGGCTGGCACCGACCTCCGACGCAGTAAACAGGTCCGGCGCAACCGTGTAACCCATGTCTTCCAGTTCGGCCATAAAGTAGAGCAGCGCCGAAACACCGCGTTCGTTGAGCCATCGTCGATAGAGCCGCCTTCGATGTTCGCTGATGTACCAACGCTGTCTTTCAGATGCCGCAGCTTCCTGGGCGGCCGCCAGTTCGGCAAAGAATCGTCGGATCGTTCGGCTGTATGCCAGAGTTGGAGTTGTGATGAGGCCCGGCACGTTTTCGAGAAAACACACGCTCGGTTCATAGAGCCCAACCGCTTCAAGGACGCAGAAGGCCAAT
>Ga0307378_10005990_pt1 | contig 16780 bp, 17 predicted proteins | sample UN1MG_FD_202238 | JGI IMG/M metagenome (GOLD analysis project Ga0307378, IMG submission 202238) | Soil microbial communities from Risofladan, Vaasa, Finland - UN-1 | ecosystem: Environmental > Terrestrial > Soil > Coastal area > Acid sulfate soil | place: Finland: Risofladan, Vaasa | collected... | reverse complement strand
GAAGCCTGCGACGGCCCTCATCCGTGAGATCGCCCGCAACCTTAAGAGGAACGCGAGGAACGGTGGCAAGATAGTGGTGGTGGCTGGCCCAGCCGTGATCCACACCGGGGCCGCGCCCTACTTGGCGAAGATGGTTGAGCTCGGCTACGTCGACGCTCTTCTCTCGGGCAACGCTTTGGCCGTCCACGACGTCGAGAGCGCGTTGTATGGGACGTCCCTAGGGGTGAACCTTGAGCACGCCCGTGTGCAGAACCCGAGGAACCACATCGCGGCGATAAACGAGGTCATGAAGGCGGGGTCCCTGAAGGGGCTGGTGGAGGCAGGTAAGCTGAGGAAGGGCATATTCTACCAGCTCATAAAGAACGAGGTCCCGTATGTGCTGGCCGGCTCCATCAGGGACGACGGGCCGATACCCGAGGTGATCAAGTGTTCCGATGAGGCCCAGGCGCGGTACAGGGAGGCCGTGAAGGACGCCGACTTCGTCATCATGCTGGCGTCGACCCTCCACAGCATAGCCGTGGGCAACATGCTTTCTAGCAGGGTGGCGATTGTCTGCGTCGACATCAACCCGGCGGTGGTGACCAAGCTGAGCGACCGGGGGACAAGCCAGGCCGTGGGGATGGTCACGGACGTGGGGACCTTCCTGCCGCTGCTGGTGAACGAGCTGCAGAACTGAGGGCTCTGATGGCGCCGGGGGCTAGAGCTCTTTCAGGGGGGGATGTCTCCCGAATGTCTTCTCTTTTTTTATCCATAATTTTATGGGGTTTAACCAAATCTCTGATTATATCCCCAACCCTATCCATAAAATGATACGGTTTAAAGTGTGTTTTTTAGTTTTATTGTAAAAAATTAGAGGGTTGATCTACCACCGCCTATGACAATGCATCCAGCCATCTTTCCGCCGGGATAACTCCAAGTGCGATTGTTACTAACAACACCAGAGCCACTAACACCAAAATCATAAAGCCCCACTGCATCATTTTATTACTTTTTTCACTTATCTCCTTCCTTGTCTCTTCATAGTTTAGTTTCATCTTTTTACCTCCTTCCCTCAACTTTAAAAAAAATTGTGATTGTGATCTACTCCACATATTCTATACCAAGTGTAGTACTAGCAAGTGGGACCTTAGTCGCCTCAACCTCAAAAGCCGCCATCTTATATAGGATTTGTCTGCCTTCACCGGGTGTATAACAATAAGTTAGCCAATACTTGTCATACGTTTCTTCATCCTCCAACACCACACCTGTTGAAACGGCAAATGGACTCTCTTGTTCTCCTGATAACACTGCCATTTTTTGACACCATAGGTAATATTGATAATCGCCCCAAATCCTATCAACCAACGTTTCAAATCACTCAGGTCTTTCTTTACCTTCCATCTACATCGTTCACCTCTTTCTTCTTCTTCACGAGGGCACGGAGTAGTTCTAACTCCTCACGTGACTTTCTGTAGCCGCCGTTTACAATCCTCAGGATAATCGATATGAAAAACAATCCGACAATCCCCTCAACCGTTGCTGGCGTCAATGCTCCACCTAGCACGCTTCCAAAGTCATAAAAGAAATTACTGATTCCTGTAAGTGCGCCTCCGACAACCTCTACCCAACTCATTTCTTTTCCTCCTCCTCACTATCTGATACAATATTGTCCAACGTTATTTTCTTACAGAATTCATCTAGCCTCACAACATTGAATTTTTTACCACACTGCGGGCATCTAAGTTCACCTTTAAAATTGGGTTTTGGACTATACAAAATCCTGTAACCACAGTGCGTACAGTTAGTTTTTAGCCAATCGATCTTTTCTTCTGGTGGGCGATATCGTTTTCGCTGGGCGATTCTTTCAGCTTCCTTGATCCTCCTAGCCCATGCTTCACGTTCAGTTTCAGTTGACATTAATGATAATATGTAGGCAGATTTTTAACATTTATGATTCATGATTATAAATTTAGCTGATACCCAATATTTATATACCCCCCACCTAAGTTCATAATCGATACGGGGTGTTGGAGAGTGGAACTGGAAGCCATTAGGTGTTGCTCCATGGTCTGAGTAAACCCATCATTTTAGTATCCGGTATCCCGGGTTCAGGGAAAACCCGCTACATACTTGAACTTGTAAAGGAAGAGAACCAGCGCTGTGTAATACTATCAAGATCCCACTCCTTCCTCACTGAAATTGAGATACAACTACCACCCGACGAGTTCATCCACTGGGAAGGTATGAAGCGTATGTGCCCACGTCAGTACGAGGACGAATTCTTTAGAAAACTCATAGATTTCAACGTCTCGGCTGGATGGATATGTTCGCTATGTGATTGGAAGAAATGCCAATACAAGGAGCAATTCAAGACCAACCGGCGTATCGTTATCGCTCCAATTAACTATCTCCGAACCCAATACATCGTAAAATTTGCCCCTGAATTGATATTTATTGACGACGCGACGACTGAAGGCTACTACTTGACCCCACTGAGTCACATTAAAAAATATCTCGATGAACTAGAAAAAGCGGGGTACATCGGTCATAGAGATTTTGAGCAGGTTTTACGATATCCGGTAGAAACCGTCACAAGTATAGCGTGGTGGTGCAAGTGGTTCTTGAAGTATTTCAACGAACAAACAGACCTACAGATATCCAAAGAATTCATGAAAACCCTGTTTTCAGTAAGACCGGGCGAACTCATAGAGTGGAGCCGGGTCCTATATGCGATAGGCTTCGACAATGAGATTGATACGGTGTGCATTCCCTTCGCCCTGAAAGCGTTTGAATTAGTTGAAGACACTCAAGCCTTCTTCGTTGACGCAATACACGATGAGGAGATACTACATTCCTACGTTGAACTATACGAAAAATACGGAGGAAAAAACAAATTATCCTTCATATCCAGCGACATACCCTTTGAGCAGACACATGGCAGTGTGGTTTACAGGGTATTGAGCAGCCGATATCACGATCACGTGACCTATACAAAGGAGTCTCTTAAACACCCAAGAATGCGCGACGATATTAGGTGGAAGAATACTCAGCTACTCAAACATTTCTTTGGAGACAAATTAAGTGATGTCCGTATCGGGCTTATAACCCATAAGGAATTTATTCAGCAGGATAACGGCGACTACGACGCTAGCAAGTTTTTACCGTACGGCGTTAAGGCCGAATGCCTTCACTTCGGGGACGTACGTGGTAAGAATAAGCTGGAGGATGTTGATATCCTAATCGTAGTGGGTACCTACTTACCTTCGCCCGATGGTTTGGTTAAGGAATACTTGAGCACGTATCCGAGTAGGAATGTAACGGGCACCCTTCACCACGTCAGGGGACGAGGTTTTGTCACCGAGGACATGGACCTGCAAAAATGGGTTGATAGGCGAATAAAGTATGCGGAGTGGTACCAGACAATTCATAGGGCTAGGCCTGCGCGTAGAGTCGTTCCGATAGTTGTCCATGGGATAGTGCCTGACTTGATCAGGGAGAAGTTTGAGGTTAGGAATATCGAAGTTTTGGGAGGAGATGTAGGCGTGTTAGAATATGAGCAGACGATTGAAGAGTTTATTGTGAAGACCGTAGAAGAACGGAAAATGATGCCAAAAGCAGAATTGGCAGAGATGATACAAAATAGATATCCCAATGTAGGTGGATCACAAAGAAACATATATAGGAGGATAAATGAAGTTGTTGAATGCCACGATAAGATCCATATTTTAGCCGGTCAACATAATAAACATATTGTGGTTTGGAGGTGTCTAGTTTGATACTCTTTAACAGAAGATCGCAGTGTTTGATAGAGAATATAATATATCTATATACAGTATCAAACTATATGAACAGTCCATTAAAGAGTATCAAACTAAAACTGTTGTTGGAGGCTCTTATGTATGAAAAACGCTGTGTCAGGGATTCAGTGAATATTCTAACTTTACGCTTCCCTCTGAGCCGGCTCAGAATGGAGGGTGAGTTGAGATGATTGATGAATTTTTCGTGGCTCCTTGCGCGTTTATGATATTCGATGAAATGGGGTACCATGAGTGCAAGTTACAGCCCTCGTTCAGTCCCGGACCCAGGTTCTGTCTTTGTGCGTTCTTTTACGATGTTTCTAACCCGCTCATTTCATTTGAATTTTCGCGTAGCCTACAAACCGGTGAATGTAGTAAAGTATCTGATCTCAATTTCCCAGATATTTACGAGGAGAAATTGAGCAGAACCATGCGAAAAACAGACGTTCCTAGCTTATGTCCGAAAGGATATTCATTTGAAGTAATCGCCGATAAAATATTCGCTTTAGAAAAAATGTATCATGAGTCCCCAGAAACCACAAAGGCTGAGAGGGCATGGCTACATGGCGAAAGAGCGGATGAGTGGTTTGAATGATCGATAAACACGCGGAGCTGTGGTTAAGTGACTGACTGCCCTCTCCCCGCAGGAGTAGTAAATATGTGTAGCGAAACAGATCATACGTAACTATAAGTTATAATATTCTGTTTAATGTGTAAAGTTGTCTAGGTGGATAACTAAGTTTCTTGTTTTTCTCTTTAGTAGCAGCATTCAAGCCTTAAACAAGTAAAAATTTAAAGGGGTTTTTCTACAAGTTTTTCCTTAAATTCTTCCTCATTTTTGTGAATGCTTGCTAAAGGCTCAAACTCAGCATCGTCTACGAATGTGTCTTCAGACGTAACAATTAGTCCATTTGGTAACCTAATGTTATAACTAGGCATAAATGGATTAAGGTAGATATTCATGTGGTCTTTGATTCTTGTGTCTATTGGCCCTTTAACCACTTTTATTCGAACCATTAACCATCACTAACTCCGAAAGAGGGTTTTTAAATCCTCCGTCCTTGCCTCATTTGTACTTAATATATCATTTATATGTTGTGGATCAAGTTGAAGACATCCATCTTCTGGAGATATAGTAATTATTCTCACAGGCCCGCCAACTTTACCATCTTGACTAGCAGTCTCTGATATAACGTATGCCCCCAGATGGGTTAGGCAATCAACTGTCATATCTGGAACATATAATCGATTCAATAAATACAGTGCGTATTGAGCAACTCCATTTAGAGCATATCCATAATCATGATACGCCGGGGCAAAGTTGTTCGCACTATTTAATGAGTATATTTTTTGAATATTTGGTATATTATCCTCATTCAGTTCATAGCCTCCTACTGTAATTGCTAGTCCAGGTTTAATCGGTGCTGGTCTACCTTGAATGGGGTGTGGTAAAAAACCTGGAAACCATTCAGTGTATTTCCTTATCACCACTTCTCTAATCTGATTCATAATCGGTGTTATTCCACTAGTTGGATCTGCATCTTGATTTTCTCGAATATCTTGTATTAATGTTGCAGCAAACTCAGCTGAACCTGCAAAAAGTACACCCACATATTCTGAAAGTTTGTATAGTTTTACCATATTATCATTTTGAGCAGTAGTTCCTCTCGGATCACCAAAAGTGCCTCTACTATCACAAGCAAGCACCATTCCATTTGAGCCTTTTAGACAAACAGTTAAAGTCATGGTCATATGTTTTAAAAGGCAAATATATAATATGTTCTATTGAAAATAAATATTTTAAAATTTTAGCCTTAATTCATTTTATCTCCTATGTGCTATTAATCTAGTGTACTCGCTTCCTACTCTACTGCATCGCTCACACTTGCCGGTCTGCTCTACCTCTATGTTGTGTGCTTTGATGTGGTTGTGTACTGTGCCGCTGCTTATCTCTAGTTTCTCGGCTATCTTATTCATGCCTCCGAAGTTGGTGCAGTAGAGCGTGATCAGCTCGGCGTCCATTATTCGCGCACCTCTGGGGCCTCGGCGGGGCTAAATAGCACCATTTCCCTTGTGCTGTCTACATGCTTCTCGATCACGTTCCAAGTGATAGGCTCAGGGTAGCTGGGTGAATAAACAAAATTATTAATGTAACTCTAAGTTACGTAACAGGTATTCTAGGACATGACTCCAAACACAGTTTTTAAGGTAACAAAAAATTACTGGAAAACGGGGTTTTCTGACATATGTCTGATCCCAGGACCCTAAATGTCCCTGGTATATGTGATTCGTGATTTGACGAAACCGCGTTATACTCAGAAAACGGGCGGGTATATCGGGTTTGTTGCGAATTATCGTGTATTTCCTACTTTTTTGGGTACGATCACTGTGTTTGTCGCGGTTTCGATGTTCTCTATCAGGGGCTATATAACTACTTTAATTAAGTATGTATAGTGTTGGCGTATGGAGACCGCCTTTCCACTATATATACTCAATAATAGTAGTGTATTATTGTAAGACTTTCGTAGAAAATGTGTTGATCTCGGTGTTTGGAACCCTAATACGGGTTTTTTATATCACTACCGCCGGTTTGCTTCGGTTTTAACCGGTTTGGCGCCTTGACTTCCTCACCACAGCCATGCAGATTGAAAACTTAGCTTCACGGTCTAGTCTGCTTCTCTTTAGCCTCTCTATTTTCTTTATAGTGATAAATTCCAGACGAGTTATACTACATTAACTGCCTGAAAATGTCACACAGGCACGCATGCATTATTCTTCTTTGTATGTTCCTACCCTGTAGCCGAGTGTTGAGCCTGTGAAGAATCCCAGGCCGAAGCCGATAACAAGGCCTTTAACGAGATCTGTAAACATTCTACATCAACTACGTATATATTTTATATTTACATAATTCATAAAAAAAACCATGGTAAGCCTTGGGGAGAAAGTGGCCATCATTATGCCCTCCGTATTTTTTAATTTAATAATATTAGTTAATATCAATGAAACTACGTTAATGGTGGTTGAAATATTAAGATGTATAAAACCATTACCAGATAATTCCGATAAAAAACGAATATTCAATAATGTAATAGAATTTATAATGTCTGGGTTCACAACTGAATTTCTATTTTTAATGATAACGAATGGATTAACTATGATTTTTGTATTATCAGAATCGGTTCTGGGAGTTATTATGATAATAACTGGTGTAATAATTACAAGATATATTTCATCGACTATTCAAGTGAAAAAATAGATGGGATGAAATACCTAGACATCCAGACTTCCAATCGGTTTTTTAAATATCCATAATTGCCTGTTAGGGCTTTGCAGGTGTTCAGTAATTGCTACTAGTTCCCATTCCTGTTGTCCTAATGTCTTTAGCGTATCAAGTATTTCCATCCAGTTTTCAACGTCGCCTTGATTCAGAATTTGATAATCCCATTTTACCATATTTCTTCATCACCCGAACGTAGATTTATTTTTTTTATTAAATAAAGTTTACTTCACCCCTACCTCGGTGCAATTTGCTTTATAAGATTGATTGTATGTTCACCTATCAATAAAAAAAGAAGGAGGTGATACGTTGAGCCTTGATATATTTGATAGGGAACTTCTAGAATCAATTGATAGATTGATTGAAACTCAGAATAAGCTGGCAGACAATGAAAAATGCCTCACATGGGCGACCATCTTATTGACAATGATTCAAGTGATCTTTGCGTATGCAACATTGAGACAATATTTTGTATAAATAAAGTATATTCTCATATTATCGTTTATTTCACGGGAAATATTCTTTCTTTCATGAGTTTAACTCTAAGTTCATCAATCCTTCTTTTAATAAGTGGGATGGCATTTGCCGCGTCTTTTTTAGAGGGAGTACCACCGTGAAGCACGGCAGACGCATGAATGACGGCCCGACTCGCAACACCACACGAATATGCTAACACGGTTTCAATATTAGCATCGATACCTTGTTCTACTAATCCCCACTTAAGTGCATTTTCAATATTTTCCATATCAAGTGATACGTCAAATAATTCTTCGATAACCTGCCTAATCTCTTTAGGTAGCTCTGACATGACTCTATCATCATAGTATTAATCTTTAACTTTTTTGATAAATAAAACATATCCTCATATTATTGTTATAGTAACCGGAGCCATGAAGCAAGGCCTGGGCATATCGTAGCAGAACCACAACCAGCTTATCAGAAAGTTTGTACACTAAGGTACGAAGTCCCTCTGTTCGCCGGCGGTGTTTCTATGGGTGTGTATCATCTGGTGGTCGGAGTAGTAGCCGTGCATCTCTGGATCCCGATAATTTTTTTTATCAGATTAAAATAAATTAAAATATGTGTTTGAGAGGAGCCATCGATGAAGCAATAAGCAATTGGCCCTGCGTAATGGTGGACCAAAGACATTATATTGATCCAGGTAAAACAGATGGCCTATATTTAACGGATAAAATTGTTGAAAAATGTCATATTGAATTAAATCAACCTGATTTATCTGAGCGAGATTATGAAATTATAATCGAAAAAGTGAGTCATATCGGTTCAATGAGGGAGATTAATCCAAGTGAACTTTATAAAAATATTATTAATATTCACCACTCTATAGAAAATATGATTAATATGAAGCGAAGTAAAGAAGAGATAATAGCCTATTCTTTATATCTATATTATTCTTACTTACTACTTAAAAGCATGTGTAGGATATATTATGGTAATAATGTTGATAAGATTACAAAGGAACATAGAACAAATATATTAAAGCATTTTCAAAATTATCAAGGAAATCCATGTGTTAAAGTTGGAATAATCATGGCTAGAATTTATGATAAAGATTGTCCAAGAGATGATAGTTGGATACCAAAAAATCATTTTTATTGGGAAAACATAAAATAAGTTTATACTTATCTAGGAACAGATTTCCATTTACACGTTTAATTACAGTTGGGTTAGTTTTGAATTATCGAAAAAACCATACCAAACTCATTTTAACATCTTAGTATTACTCCGCAGTTTTTACCCACTATTCCCCAGAAGTACTCGCAGCCGTTGAAGCCCCAGAGTCGTCCCTTTACGCTGATTTAGTTCTCTCGATAAAGTAAAATAAGTTCTCACCCACTCTGATTATGGATTTTTTATTGCGCGCCCAATTTTAATATATGATTAACTCACAAAAAAATATACATATAATGTTAAAAAAGAGAGTTTAGTATATTCTAATGATATGGTGGATAGCCTAATTGAAAACGCTAAAAAAGACCTAAAATTATTATGTGAAAAATTTAATGCATATCAATCTGAATATGAATCAGACAAATATTTAGAAAGGCAACTACAAACGGATTTTTTAGACGATTTTTTTAAAATAATGGGATGGGATGTTACAAACAGTAAAAATTTACCGCTACATCTTCGGGACGTTTTGGTTGAAAAAGGAGATACAGAAGGAAGGCCGGATTATACATTTAGATTAAACGGAGATGACATTTTTTTTGTTGAAGCAAAATCACCTCATCGTGGAACAAACAAGGAAGATGATATTTTTCAAGCTAAAAGATATGGATGGAGCACTAGGAGAGTCACTATTTCCATTCTAACTGATTTTAAAACTTTTAAAGTCTATGATACAACAATTAAACCAAATATAAATCAACCAAATTTAGGTTTATTATTCGAATCTAGTATTGACAAGTATGCTGAAGAGTTTGATAAATTATGGACTTTTTCTTTCGAAAGAGTTCAAAATGGATCAATTGAGGACTTGATTAAAACAAGCCCTGTTTTAAAGCGAATGAGAATTCCAATGGATGTGGATTTCTTAGAACAATTGACCAAATGGCGAGAAGATCTAGCAAAAAATTTTTACAAAAACAATGATGGTTTAGATGTTAGACTATTAAATGACGTAGTTCAAAAATTACTAGATAGGTTAATTTTTATTAGATTATTAGAAGACAGGGATATTGTAAGAAATAGAAGTTTATTTATCATCGCTGAAAACTGGTCAACTTCAAAACACAGAGATATTCAATTCGAGTTAAATATGTTATTTAACAAACTTAATAATGATTTTAATGGGGAAATTTTTAAATATCATCCATGTGAAACTTATTATTACGATTCAGAATTAGCTGCTGAAATTATATATGATTTATATCCACCAAATAGTCCATATGATTTTTCTGTAATTGGGGTGGAACTTCTTGGTCAAGTATATGAAAAATATTTAGGTAAAACCATAAGATTAACTCCAAAAAGAGTGAAAGTAGAAGAAAAACCAGAAGTAAGAAAAGCGGGGGGTGTATACTATACCCCAAAATGGGTTGTTGATTACATAGTAGATAATACTGTAGAAAAATTAATATCTAGAAAAACTCCTAAGCATATTTCTAAAATAAAGATATTAGATCCTGCATGTGGAAGTGGTAGTTTTTTGATAGAGACTTTAAACGAATTGTTTATTTATCATTTAAATTACTATCTAGAAAATCCAAAGGAGGCAAAAGAAGGAACGCTCTTTCCCAATATTGTGCGAATAAATAATGTTCCAAAATTGAGCATATATGCAAAATCAAGAATATTGGAGAACAATATTTTTGGTGTTGATTTAGATCCTCAAGCTGTCGAAATTACTATGATGAGTTTGTATATTAAGGTGCTAGAAGGAGAGCGCACGCTACCACATAATAAAGAACTTTTGCCTTCGTTAGCAAGTAATATTCGATGTGGTAACTCATTAATTGGTTTTGATTATTTCAGTCAATCTAAATTAGATACTAAAATTACAAAAAATGAAATAAATCCGTTTGAGTGGGAATCTGAAAGTGAAGGTTTTGGAGCAATTTTAGCCGACGGTGGTTTTGACGCCATCATTGGAAATCCTCCATATATTCGCATACAAATACTGATAGAAACAAATCCTGATATATCAAAATATTATTCAAAGAAATATGTTACTGGAAAGAGAGGTAATTATGACATCTATGTCCTTTTCGTTGAAAAATCAATTCAATTATTGAAGAAAAACGGTTTATTAGGATATATTTTACCTCACAAATTCATGCTAGCGGATTATGGTAGAAATTTGAGAAAAATATTAGCAGAAAATAGATTGCTCGAAAAAATAATTAGTTTTTCAGATAAACAAGTTTTTGAGGGAGCGACTACTTATACATGTTTATTGTTTTTGTCTAAGAAAAATAAAGAAAAAATACAATATTTTGAAATCTCAAATTCAAATATTCAGGCTGAATTAAATAAACTCTCTTCAAATAATTTCATATCAATTAATTATTCTAATATAAATGAAGAGGATTGGGTTTTTAGAGATGAAAAAATAATGGATTTACTCGATAAGTTAGATAATAAAACTCAACCTTTAGGTTGTTTTTGTGATAGAATTTTTCAAGGAATAAGAACAAGCGCAAATAATGTTTACATATTAAAAAAAGTGGATAAAAACACATATTATTCAAAATATCTGGATGAAAATATTTCGATAGAAAAGGATTTGCTTTATCCATTTCTTAAAGGAAATGAAATGAGGAAATGGTATGTAAATTATAGTGAACTTTATGTGTTAAATCCTTATCAAAATAAAAATGGAGAAATTCATCTTATTTCAGAAAAGGAATTTGTAAATCATTATCCTAAGACGTGGGACTATTTAGTAAAGTGTAAAAGATATCTAGAAAATAGAGAAAGAGGCAAGATGAAACATAGTGGTTGGTATGGTTATGTATATCCGAAAAATTTGGAAGTAATTAAAAATAGAAAAATAATAACTAGAGACATTGTAGCAAACCTTTCATTTTCCCTAGATAGAAAAGGATCATATGCTTTTGTAACTGGATATGGGTTAATCCCGAAACAAGATATTGATTATCTGTATCTTATAGCATTATTAAATTCAAACGTCTTAAATTTCTATTTTAAACAAATAAGTTCAAGACTTAGGGGTAATTTTTATCGTCCATTTCCTCAATATATAGAGAAACTACCTATAATCAGTGTTGAAAATGAAATTAAAAATGATTTATCAAAATTATCTGATAAAATTGTCAATATCTCTTCAAAAAATAATTTGGATTCTATATCTAAAAGGGAATTAAATATATTGATAGAAAAAATGAATAAGATAATATATGATTTATATAATTTAACAGAAGAAGAAATAAACATAATTAAAGAATATAATTAATGCATTCATTTTTGGCCCTAATATTTCTTCTAGACCTACATTTGAGGCCAGTATATTTTTTTTAGAGGTATTATTGCCTTTGTTTCTGAGTCCAAGTTTTCATAGTATTGTAGTAAAAGTTCTACGAGCATATCGAGATCCACTAGTGTTAATGGGGTATTGGATCGATCTGCCTCAAGTTTAGCGTCTTTAGTGAAGCCTCCTGTGCTGACATATAGACATTTATCTTGTTGTGGGTTTCGACCTGCAATGAGGTATCTAATGTCCTTTGGCCCTATTGATGATCTTTCTCTGTGTTTTACTTCTACGAATATTCGAGGCTGAGTCAATCCTAATGCATCAGGTGACGCTATTATATCTACACCCCTATCAGGTCCCGGTGGTGAGACTCTAGTTCTATAACCCATTGCTCTCAATATTCCTGCGACCAATTCTTGCATATCTTGCCAAGAAATGCCCACAATTTTATCTTTAATGAACTCCTCAGCTTGTTCAACAACCTCTCTTGGCGAAGTATCAGGTTCAACTATTACCTGTTGATCGGTTGCTACTGTCTCTTTGCCTTCCAGTATTGAGAGTATTTCTTTTTTTGCACTATCTCTTGGTTGGAACAATGTCTGGATTGCGCCGAGGCTGTTTTTTGTAGTGTTACTCAGTGAATCGCGGGGTATTGATTTAAGCCACTTTACTTTCCTAATATTTGGCATTTCCTCAAGTAACTTTGGATTATATTCATAATCTTCAGTTACATTTCCCACCATATACAACCTGGAATATGAATCATAGGTTATCACATAATCTCCTTTTTCGATTTCAAAGAGAAAATTTGAGACCTGATTTGCATAATTGGAAATCTGAGCTTTTTTATAACCATCATAAGCAATTTGAGCTTTTTTCATTAAGGCTTCATGGTCTTTGATATTTGATAAATCACCTAACCGGTCAAACCCAATAGCTACAACGTTTTTCGCGATGAAATCTTCGTAAAACACTGAGTTACTTCCCGCTCTAACCATCCATAAGAACTCGTCCATATTTACCTCGTTAATATTATTGTCAAACTAATAATATCTTTTGGGATATGCCACGCATCACATGCGGGAGAGTTTATTCTTACCTACGGAGCATCTGGAGCGTCAATCATGCATGCATTCTATGGTACTTTGAACCAACCGGCGGGAGCGTTTACCGAAAAACGAAGTAAATCTAAATCCTCTTTAGTTAAGTTTTTAAGCGTCTTCAGCCCGGCTAAGCGGAACTATCAATAAAAACCGACTTGGATCATCCGGATATCGTGTGGGCACAGCTTAAGGTGGCAGGCCAAGTGCGTTAGAAGCAATTACAATGCGGGTTATATCATTTCGTCAAGCTTCGTTTTGACTAGTTTCGATAGATGCTGTTTAAGCTCCTGTTCACTCATCTTCGCCTCGTACCGTGTCCTATGCCCGCCCTTCCCAGTAAAATCTATACCAAACAGGATGCCGTTTTCTACCATGTCGTTTAGGAAAATGATTATCGATGTCCGAGAAATAGGCTGGTCTCGCAGCTCGTTGACCCGTTCCCACACGTCTATTGAAAACAACCCTTCACCTGATTCCCATAGGGCTCTGAGGGATTTGAGCTGGTAATCCTTGAAGAACATGTCAAGGCCTTTCTTGGAAAGATCCATTTTATAGTTCACGGGTTCTCACTTTAACATTAAAGTATTTCTAAAATATTATTTTTACTAAACTATATGAGCATATTTTTCTATCGAAGCCCGACGGCCCAATTCTCAGATAGGAAGTGAGGGTAAAATAATGACCCCACACACATTTTTTGAAAAATAAAGTATAATTTTTTTAAATAATTAAAATTGCTTTACACACAATATGATTTTTGTTTTTTAAACACGCATGCATTAGGTCTTCCCCAATCGCTTTAAGTCAAGTGATATTCCGATATCTGTAGTTGAACTTACGTTTTCTGGCTCTATTGTTAAATTATATAATACAACGCCTACAGCAAGTAAAATTAATCCTATTGCAATCATGTTACTATCTCGAACTTCTGAGGTAAGATAAATAGCAAAGGACAACGACCCAAGTAGTACCATAAATATAGCTGTGTAACCACTACGTTTTCGCCATGTTTTCGCAAATTCTGCTTCTGTCTCATATTTTTCCTTTAATTCTTCCTTTTCCTTTTCAATTTTTACATATTCAGAATCAAATTCTCTTCCTAAAATTTCATTGAATTTTCTTGAAAATTCAGCCCGAAGTTTTTCTTGTAAAGCACGATCTCCTGCAGAATAAGATTCTTTTAATTTTGTTGCATAATCTACCACAAATTTTGAATGAAGTAAATTGATAATTTTTTTCTCATCTAACCATTTATAATTTAACCAATCTCCCTGTATAATTAATAATACATCAATATCTATGCTTTCATCAATAGGCGAAAAAGCTGACGAAACAAACTCACTAAAAATATCAGCAAGCTGTTTCTTTGTAACATCTCTAATATTAAATTGAGAAATTATTTCAACCCAAATATTGATAATCATTACAGGTGTTGAAACATCAATATATCCAAAATTTTTGGAAATATATCTATCTGTACAAGGCAATGTAAAATCAAAAGATAAAAACCAGTGATTTGGTCCCAAAATATTTGAACTTTCAGTAGTTCTGAGTTCTTTTATTAAAATTAAATGAAAAGCATCATGTTCAGCAACTTTTTCTTTTTTCGGATTTTTTCTTGTAATTAAAGAACATTTTTTAACTTCTTCTACTAATTCTTTAAAAAACATTAAATTTTTTATTGATTCGTGATCCTCTTTATAATAATTTATGTTATATTTTCTCAATATTTGTTCTATATTACTTAATTCTAAAAAATACTCTTCCCACGATTCCTCTTTATTTTCTGCATAATGTCTAATAAAAGGATCATCTACTTTTTTTAATATCCATTGTGGAGAAGCTAAATTTTTATAATTTTCATCTGATCTTTCTACAACCGTAAGATATTCACTAATTGTGTTTTCTGTAATATATAATTGTACACCCAATCCAACACTAAGTGATAATAATTCATCTATATTACTCATTTTTTCTTCAGTTATTAATGAAATCAAGACATTCGTATCTAAAAAAAGTTTTTTTTCTGACAATGATTCTATTTTAATATTCTGACACTCCGGATCAAGATTTAAAACCTGTAAACATATAAATTTATTGCTTAATTCATATAAATAATTCATAATATTATCATTAGCTTCTTGAAATAATTTTATAATTGTTTTTTTTACAACCTTTTTTAATTTTATATTTTCTATAGGATATAATATTTCATTTATTTTTCTATCATAGGATGTGTATCTAATATTTTTTAACTCACCTTTAATAATTAGATTTGATATTTTTCCTGAACGTGATGATACCAACCATATTATAAAATTATAATAACATCTTACTATAACATTTGTTTCTTCTACTGTTATGTTATCCTCATATACTTTTTTAATATCATCATATAAATCCTTAAATGCTTTTTGTTTTAATTCTCTGGATTTTTTATTTTTATCTCCAATTTTTTTATGTTTTTCTTCAGATATAAAATAGTATTCCCCTTCTTTAAAAACCATACCTTCATTAATAAATCCTTCTAAAACATCTAATATTATATCATCTAATAACTTGATTTCAAAAAATTCTTTTTCTAAAGTTGATCTAATTTCTTCAACTGTTGATGGTTTATTTATATGAAACAATGTTTGTTCTATCAAATTTCTATGCAAAGATTGTTTAATATCATCAGTAGATTGAGAAAATTCGACACTCGATATTTTAATTAACGCACTAATCCGCTCATCCTCAGATAATTTTGTTAGAATTGGTAAAGACACAAAATATTATAGTGTCAATTTAATATATAACCTTAATTTAAAGGTGTCTATATCCTGCCTCCTAAAGAACAAGCCCACAAGAAAAATGCGGGTTAAATCGGGCTAAACCGCTCATCGAAAAAGCCATAATTCTGAACCCAATACAAACCACTAGATGTTTTTCTCCGGTCGTTTGGTGGTTATCGAGATACCCACACGTCGTGGGTCCGTTGCTGGGTCGTATTTTCTTATCACGCCACTTATCACGTCCGCGTCGATACCCATAGCCTCGAAGTAGGCTTCGTCCATCCCTAGTCTTTCAGCTAGTATGCCCACCATGTTTTTTAACTGTGATACTTCGTGCTGGAGTTTTTTATTATCTGCTCTCAAATCAAGTGCTAAATCAAGTGCCTCCGAAGATTTCTTCTTTGTAATTCTTAACTCTTGATTATGATCTTCCGTGAACACAGTCACAAACGGCTCCACTAGTGCGTATTTTTGCTCTAAGTTAGCCGCGGGCATTTCTCTATAACTTTCACTTATGCTCCCCTTATGTCCCATAAGAACGTGGCGTAGTCCGTCGTCTATTTTAGCTTGATAACAGGCGGAAGAGAATATTGACCTCATCCGCTTCGGCCTCAGTGGGTTCTGTGTATCTCCGTTAATGATCCCCATTTTTTGAGCTGCTGTGAAATAGTTTAGCCCTAGATTTCGTGCTGTCATTGGTTTTGATTTAGTTGATTCCTCGTCGTCTGCCTTTGTCCACTTGCCTCGTATGAATATTGGCTCGTCGTCTCCTGCCCCGTTCCTCTCCTGAGCTATGTATTTCCGTACATATTCTGTAGCCTCTTGAGAAAAGAATGTCCTAAATTCCTCACTTGTCTTATCCCTTTCACCTTCCCAGTATAATCGATTTTTAG
>Ga0307378_10005988_pt1 | contig 16780 bp, 15 predicted proteins | sample UN1MG_FD_202238 | JGI IMG/M metagenome (GOLD analysis project Ga0307378, IMG submission 202238) | Soil microbial communities from Risofladan, Vaasa, Finland - UN-1 | ecosystem: Environmental > Terrestrial > Soil > Coastal area > Acid sulfate soil | place: Finland: Risofladan, Vaasa | collected... | reverse complement strand
TTGCCTATGCCGTGAGCTAAAAAGGGGTTGGCTAATAACCATAAGATTTGTAATGCATCCTATTGGACACGGTATGGAACCGACGATTTTCTGGGGTCCGATTGATTGGACCAGGGGCTGTGCTTAAGTCAAGTGAATTTAAGCACAATACGCCTTGATCCCGATGGGTGACTGGTGCGGATCAGCTTAGGCTGATCAAAAGCCGACAAGCAAGAAGTAACGGGTGCGAAGGGGGGTGAACACGAGGCCGTGCTGATGCAGAGGCTTAAGCCAAGCAAAAAAGGAAAACTTTTTTGGCAGGAGAGGTGTTTTTTCTCTTGACTTGCCCTTTAATGGGTGACCCCTTTGTTTTCACAAGAAAAAAATGGATTTCCTCTAAAAAAATTTTGGGGATGACTTTAGGCAGAACTCTGAGCCGGTCAAATAACGACCCGCCGCGGCTTTACAGCCGCCTAAAGTGAGACTGCGGGGTGGGACCCGCTAGTGTCTGAACCACAGAGCCTTCCCGTCCGCGAAGGGATAGAATCCGCGGATTCAGCCAGGATATCTTGTGTTTTATGGATTAGCAAAAAACCTTGCGGGTCACCCGCTCAATGTTGCTCGTACTGCCTGGCAATCAGGACGTTGTAGAGCAGATCCTCCGATGATACAGGGCGCAGATTAGATGGGCTACCTAGACTCGGTTGAGTGGTAGGATATTTATTCTTTTCGAGAATAGATACAGCATGAGGCAGAGTTTGATCCAGACTTCGGCACTACGCTCTATTATAAGGTTATGCATAAATTAATCAATTAATCCAGGTAACCATAGGGATAGAGACGGGAAAGCGATAAAGATAATTAAACCAAGTGTCTCGACGATGGCGAAGGGAAGCGCACCTCGTATTATGTCCATGAGCGACACATCCGGAGGGGAAACTCCCTTGATTACGAAGAGGTTGAGGCCAATCGGTGGCGTTTCCGTACCGATCTCACAGGTGATAGCCATCACAATGCCAAACCAAAGTGAATTGTATCCCATGCTGATAACGCTTGGAAGTAAAATAGGAGTACCTATCAGGATTACCGATACACCGTCCATAAACATCCCCATGAGAAAAAGCAATGCAAAGATAATTGTCAATACGAGAAAATTTGGCAGCCCTGATCTTACCACGATTGTAGCAAGATGCTGTGGTACTTCGAGCAGGGTCAAGACATACCCGAAAAGTAATGCGGAGGAAAAGATGAAAAGAATCATCCCACTCGTTAGCATGGTCGCTCGTAAAATACTTTTGAGCATCTTCCAGTTCAATCTCCTGCGCTGAAAAGCAGTAGCAAACGCCCCAACACATCCTACTGCTGCCGCTTCGGTAGGAGTTGCAATTCCAAGATATATTGAACCGAGAACAAGCAGGATTAATATCACCACCGGCCATATCCTAACAAGAGCTGTAAATCTCATGATCCAGGTAACTTCTTCTTGCATACGGGGAGCCAGATGGGGACGGAATCTGCTCAAGAACCAGATATAACCCATCATCATCACGGCTAGCACTATTCCGGGGATAATACCTCCGATGAATAATTTCCCCACCGATTCATCCGCTACCACCCCATAGAGAATCAACGCAACGCTCGGGGGGATAAGAAGTGCAAGACCACCTGCGGCAGCAACGCATCCCGTCGCCAGCAATTTACTATACCCCCTTTTCAACATCTCTGGAACAGCAAAACTTCCAATCGTAGCAGCCCCTGCAATACTCGAGCCACACATTGCACTGAAAATAGCACACGAAGCTACGCTCGCCATCCCCAACGAGCCAGACAGCTTATTCAACCACCTGCTGGCTGCAGTGTAGATATCAGCTCCGATTCCGGTAATAAAAATAATCTCGCCCATAAGGATAAAAAGTGGGACAGCCACGAGGGTGAACCCCATAAGCCTGTCATAGATAACACCCGAAACGGCTCCAAGCCCTCTAGGGCCCGTAAGCAGGAGTATGCCTAGAATACCTGCCAGCCCCATAGCCGCAAAAACTGGCATTCCGGAGGCGAGAAAAATTAGGAAGATTAAAATTATAAGCACGCTAATAGTAGTAGTAAAATCCATCCTTCTCTTTTTCCTATTGGAGGTTGTATCAATTCACCCAGATAGAAGCAGCTTTACTCTCTCTCCAATTCGAACAAACAACTGCAGCCCTAATATGAGAGCACCAAAGGGGATAAATGAATAGGAAATCCAGAGAGGAAAATTCACCAGGGAGCTCGAATGATAGTCGCCAACATACGCCATAATCGCGGTTTGCGCCCCCTTCCACGTCACTACTCCGCAAAAAACTGTAGCCAGCACCGAAACTGCAATATCCAAAACTATTTGGGCCCTTCTTGGGAGAATACTGACTAATGACACCATCCGCACATGGCGATCCTCTCGTAATACCCATCCCGAACACATAAAGGTAATAAAAACAAGGAGATATTCGCTTATTTCCACCGAAAAAATGGTCGGCCTAACCAGGATATATCTCACGATAACTTCATGGAAAACGAGGAGCATAAGTGCTACGAGGGCGATCTCAGCAAGAATCTCCGAGAACCAACTCAGGCGTTCTATTCCGGATGCTATCGTACGAATAATCCTCCTCATTCTCGATCCTGAATCCTCCTGCTACAGGAGGGCATTACGCCACTCCCATAGCAAGTTTATACATGTACTCGTTATTACTGATGGGCTTCTGAAAATTCGATGTATTTCTTGCCATCTAGTACTTTGGTAAGCCACCAGTCATAAACAGGCATAATCTTCTTCTTGAATTCCCTCAACTCCTCCTTGGTAACAATATGGACCTTCACACCCTTTTCCTTGTGTAGTTGAATGGCTTTCGCAATTAAGGCCTTGAGCATTTGCAATGACTCTTGATTACGCTCCTTGGACGCCTTTTTCATGATCTCCTGCACATCACTCGGCAGGCTGTCCCATTTTCTCTTGTTTATACCAAGGAAGGAACAAAAGTAGCCCATATTGGTTATGGAGAGATACTCAACCACCTCGTAAAGCTTTCTTCCGAGGCCAGTATGTAGGGGGCGCATACATCCGTCAATAGTTCTTCTTTGAAGAGCCATATAGAGTTCACCGGAACTCATGGTCGTGGGAGCCCCTCCCAGCAATTCCATTGCCTTGCTTGCTGTACTTCCGGATACACCCCATTTTTTCCCTTTCATGTCTTTTGGGAGACGAACCGGAAAGTCCTTTGAATAGATCTGATACGGTCCGCCGGCTGCCACTCCTAGTACCACAATATTATGTTTCAGGAGCTTGTCCTTGATCCCCAAATCCCACAGTCCAGCATCCAGGGTTCTCTGGAGGCTTTCGGGAGTGCTCCACAGGAAGGGCAGATTGCTAATTCCCAGTTCAAGGACAATGCCTGTGTTATAGATATCCACAGCAGCTGCCATTTCGATATCTCCTCGTGATAAAGCCGCAAACTCCTCTTTCCCACCATAAAGTTGGGCGGAATGGTAAAACTTGAATCTGACACGGCCATTGCTCTGCTCTTCAACTTTTTTCATGAAATTGGTAATAGGTATCACCAGGTGTTCATATGAGGTGGGCCAATAGGTGGAGAAAACGATCTCTATTGGTTTTGATTTTGCCTCCAAAGGAGTAGTGAATCCAGCCAAAAGGCCTACCATGATCAAAAGAACAAAAAATACATTTATTCGTTTCGCTTCCATGTGCTCCTCCTTTCCCTTTAATTGGAAAAACAGATAATCTTTAACCCTATCCGAATATTCATCTGACTTTACCGTTATCACCCCCTTTCCAAGATTTCGATGCCGAAACGCTTTCGGCGCGGACATGAAAAACTCTCCAAGGCAGATCCAACCATACTTTATGGCTTCATCGGGGCTCAAAAAATCCCCTCTTCTAATGCATAGTGAGCGGCAGGGTGATTAACCACGAGCCTCAATATGGTCATCTCATCTAGAGCCTGTATTGAGCCTCAAATAATCGTATCTCAGGGAAACCAATAATATTATTAAACTCCTCAAAGCCCATCATCTCATCAAGGAGTCCCTGAGTGCTCCCCTCAGACTGTAATGTCTCCATTGCCCGTTGCATCGCCCTTGCTGCCATAAGAAGGCATGTAACTGGAAAAATCGCAATCTTAAAGCACATCTCCTCGAGTTCATATACCTTGAATAACGGGCTCTTCCCTCCTTCTGCCATATTGGCCATGGTAGGCTTCTCAAAGCTCCCGGCAACATCCCTCAGTTCTTGTTCAGTCTGGGGAGACTCAATGAAGATAATATCCGCACCCGCCTCTCCGTATATCTCTCCCCTCCTGATGGCCTGCTCCAAGCCTAACACCGATCTGGCATCGGTTCTGGCTATGATAAGGAAATCATCGCTTCTTCTCGATTCAACAGCAGCCTCTATCTTCAGAACAGGGCATCTGGATATTGTTAATGACTTCAGATTATTTCTTGCAAGTTTTCTACAACCTCGAATACAATACCTTCCTGTGGAAGCCTTGGGGCTTTCATAGGATGTTACCTCCGTTCTTTCGTGTTGGCCTAACTAAAATGAATAACATCCTTATTTAATTTCAGTAATTTATATCACCATGATTTACGCAGTATTTTATTAAAGTTGCCTATTCGAGTTTAACATAGGATCTGTAAGACTATGAACCTTTTTCTTTTGTCCCTCAAACAGCATTATCTGAAAAAGAATGATATTTCAGTTAGTTATGATTGGCGGACGTGATAATTATGAACTAAGCATATAAGCATTTAATCTTCCTTTATGATAAAAAGGCACGCACTTCACGAATATCATCTATCAACATCAGTAATTCATCACGCTGCTCCAATTTTTTTCTTTCAGAAATTTTTTCTTTATTATATGTAACTATCTTATTTGAGAAAGGAAGATTACCAATATCCAGATAACGGACAGCTCCAGTAGCATCACGAAGTAGCTTTACTTTCCCTAAACAATATTTGCTCACTCCATATGCGTACTCATAAGTTCCGAGTCGCAGTGCCTTAATTACTCCCACTAAAATATCTCCTTCTCCCATTTCCAACATTTTTTCAATCATGCTCTCCACTTCCATTTCTATAAATTTTGATTCTTCATTTACCTCATCTGAGTCCGGGAACCGCTGGCCTCTTAACATATTCATCACCTGTCGAGTAATAATCAAACCTTCAATATTCGACTCTTTGGTCGGTATTCCATAGCCCTCATCAGCGGTCTTCACCATCATTTGTTCAGCTTCGCCATATAAAGCAGCTACTGCTGAAGCCATAGCAAGGAGACCATTGGCCTGTTGTTTGTTTTCAGGAAATGCGCCATTCCATTGATGAATATTTTGAGCCAAGCTGACATCATGGAAGCCAAATCGATCCAAATATCTTCTCGTTAAAAGTCGTTGCATGCGTAGACCAGCAATATCCTGAATAAAGTGATGCATAGGGGCAAAGGCTACGCTTAAGTATTTTGCCCCTTGATAGGCTGAAATCAGAGAATCGACAATTCCTGTGACGATATGAAGAGAAGGGGTAGTAAGTGTAGCTGCTGACGCTGTTGTAACAGTCTCTAAATTGATTTTTACTCCTCGCTCATGTAGCCATCCGACTAATCTAGCAACAAACTGTGCATGAGCTGCTGAAGCTTCTGGAGAAACATCATATTCCATACAGAGACCCAATGAAAGAGTACCGACAAGAAGCTCAGTCGCACCTCCTGCAATGGTCATGGTGCATAAGATTTTTGATCTTGGAGTGGCAGTGCGAGTTGCAACAGGGCGATCCACAGATTCAAAAAGCTTTCGGCAGCCTTTGATCCCATGCGCCACAACCGGAAAGCCATTAAGCATGGAGTGGCCTTTCTCTATGCTCTCTTCTAGCCCTTTTGCCGCTTTTTCAAATTGTTCAGTTCGTGTAAAGGAATCCGGATTAATAGGCAAAATATCGGCTTTACCAATTTCTTGCAAATCAGATAGAATATCGATCATTTCATTAAGGTCAGCTACACCAGCACGTGGATTTAACAATGTTTTCCCTTCCCTACGGGCTTTGGCAAGCATTTCAGGGAGATTTTTGTGAACTGGGATGGAATGGTGATAAGCAACTACTTCATCTAAATCAATTTCGCGCCCTGTTGGGTATTGAGTAAGGGCTTCATCTAAAACATGTTTAAAACGATCCTCATCCCATTTTTTTATACTTACTTTTTCCATTTTTCAAAACCTCCTTTATGGTTATGCCGTGATATAGGCCATACGGCACTAAAAACCCCGCTTATTTTTCTAAAAGTGCTAGATCTTGTTTAAGGTCTTTGATGATATCTTGTGGTTGTACTTTAGCAGGATAAGCACGGTCAAAACCTATGTTTTTGAATGTCGCCTCAACCTCGGCCCAATCACGGCTTTGACGAGTAATCACTAAATTGCCGCCGATGTACAATAGAATATTGCCTATCCCAGCTTCTTGGCATTTTTCACGCATGCCTCGAGCATCGATTTCTGCGTGTCCATTCGAGGAAGAAATTAATATAACATCAGCATCCACTTCCAGTGACGCACGAATGAATTCCTCTTGCGTAAGTCGAGCGCCAATATAAATCACCTCGAAATCAGCTTCTTTAAGAAAAAATGCTTCTAGTACCCGTAAACCTAAGTTATGAATATCATTTAAGACCCCCATAATCAATTTTTTCTTTTTCATGTCTCCCCCTTAAGTGCTAATAAATTTTTTTAAGTCCTTTTTAGCTAAGCGCAAAGCTGCATTTGGCGATGCCTCTGCCAGCAATCCAAAGGCAAACAAACTGTATTTTTCATCTATGTAAAATTCTGGAGACTTTGGCCTTAAAGAGAACGGATCCTTAAGATTAAAAGTAATTCCCTGTAAGACCTCAAATCCATGAGCACTATGAATAAATATCCCCCCTGTGGCAATTACCGTTTTAAGATTCGTGAGATCCTTTCCTATCTGTATATAAATGAGGCCGTCAGGGAAATAGACTTCTTCAATTGTTCCCGCATGTCTTCTAATGGCTATTTCCACAGCTGTACGTGCTAGCCCCAAGTCGAATTTGACTTCTAATTCATTGCTAGGAACCTTATCGATTACAGAAGAAATTAGCTCTATATAATCCAACAGATCTTTTGATAAGTTTTTTGAAAGACCAGCATTGTTAAGGATTTGTTCCTCTCCGCACATTTCAAGGATATTGGGCGCGTTATAGCGAATACCCAAATCTCCTTCAACTGTACGCTTAGAATAAGGCTCCGGTAATCCTTTTAAAAATGCATTACCAGCAGGGTTACCCTGTGCAATCGAATGTATGTCAGTTGTTGCGCCACCGACATCAACGATTATCAAATCCCCAATTCCTTCTTCTTCATTAGTTCCTTCAGCTAAAAGCTCCGCCGCATTCAGCACTGCCATAGGAGTGGGCATCAGTATGCGCCCTATAAATGACTGCGCCTTATCCAGGCCTTTCGCACTTACAATTCGCCGCATGAACACTTCTCTAATTGCTTTCCTTGCTGGTTCTACATTCAAAACATTAAGATCGGGCATAACATTTTCCGTAATAATAATATCTTTTCCACCATTACGAAGAATTTCCCCTGCTTTCTTCGCCGCCTTTCTGTTCCCTGCTAATATTATAGGTATTTCTAAAGGGGATCTAGCAATTAGTTCCACATTTTGAATGAGAATATTTTTATCTCCTCCATCAGTTCCTCCAGCCAATAAAATGATATCGGGCTTTATGGATATGATTTTTTCCATATCAAGATCATCAAGGCCATAAGAAAACACATCCAGTACCTTGGCTCCTGCTCCTAAGGCTGAGCTTCTAGCAGCCTCAACAGTTAATTCTTTTACAAATCCAACCGCTACCATTCGTAATCCACCTGCTGCGCTACTACATGCCAATTTGTATTTAAAATCCATTGGGCCAACATCGTGGCGTAATTGATTCAAAGCTTCATTCAGTCCATTCATAATATTTTCTACTGTTGTAGGCGCCTGGCCGGTCCAAATCACCTGCTCCGTTTCGAGATTAACTACTACAATTTTTGTATAAGTACTTCCGAAATCAACCATTAAAGCATTAGACATATTATTTTCACCTTTGATTATGGTTTCAAATAGCAGGGACGGAATCCTTCTTATTATTACCTTCTATTGTTTTCTTCATTTTCCTCCTGAAATCTCGCTAGCACAAAGAGCATATCAGCTAATCTATTGAGATACTGAGTTATCCTTTTGTTAGTGATCAATCCTTTGCTTTTAAGTTTCGCGGTCTTTCTTTCTGCCCTTCTAATAATTGCTCTTGCTAGGTCGATCTGGGCAGAAATAACGCTTTTTCCTGGATATATAAAATCTTTTTTAATCTCAATTGATCTTTGGAGTTCATCAATAACCTCTTCAAGTCGGTTGATATCTTCCTGATTAATTCTACGGTTAAGTTTTTCATGAACTCCTGGTAAGGCGGATACTTCTGAACCTAGGATAAGTAAGTCCTTCTGAATACTTAATAAGATATTTTTAACTTTTTGGCTCTTGGTTGCAGCTCTAGCTATCCCAATAGCGGAACTCGCCTCATCAAAGGTTCCATAAGTGTCTGGCCTCGGATCATATTTCGGTACTCTTTGCCCACCAAGCAAACTCGTTTCCCCTTCGTCCCCCATTTTTGAAAACTTCACTATTATACCTCTACTTTTTTATGATATGAATCCTTATCATTGCGTTGGCTAATTGATTCCATTGCTTTATCACAATGCTAACAATTCTTGGCTATAATTGTTCACTGGAGTAATTAGTAATTGCTTTTACTTATCCTACACGGTCACCACTATTCTTCCTATTTATAAATATAGTTTTATTTTATCTCCTTTAGTAAAATCTTTTTCGGCTCACGCACCAATCCAAGAAAGATAATCGTCAGCAAAATCATAATACAAAGTAGAAGCCAGGCATGAGTATAGGATCCTGTTTTATCGACAATATAGCCGAAGCAAGGCGGTCCAATAAGAATGCCCAAATATGCTATGGTGAGGCTGACTCCTGTTCCCATCCCCTCTCGACCTTTCCCTACCAATTCAACAACTAAGGTCAGATATATTCCATTCCAACCAATCGCGCAGGCACCAAAGATGAGGGCCAAGACTCCAATGGACCATATTGGTAACTGTTGAGATAGAATTGCAAAAGAAAAACAGAGAATAGAGGAAACACTGCCGATTATCATAAGGACGATCTTTCTTTTACCATGAAATAAGAAATCACTTATTGTCCCCCAAGATAATCTCCCTACCACCCCTCCCAAATGGGTGATGGAGAGAAGATAACTTGCAGTGGTTATAGAGTGATGCAATGAATCTATGCAAAAAAGAACGATATAAGTTTCAAGAGAAAATTGAAGAATTAAAAAAAAAATCATTAGGCTACTTAATAGCATCAGGTCCCGATTCTTAAAGATCTCTCCTAATGTGGAAATGCGAAGCGTCTGAATGTTATATGTTTCCTTCTCCTCGTAAGGATCCCTATAAAAGAGGAGACAAAACAAAACTGAGGATACGGAAATGGCTCCGGCAACTAAGAAAGCCTTTCGCCAATCATAAGTTAAAGCCAGAGACGGTAATGAGGCAGCAGCTAATGCAGCTCCGGTAGGGATCCCTGCCTGTTTGATCCCCATTGCAGTTGCTCTCCCTTTTATAGGGAACCAATCCATTATGGCCTTCCCTGTAGTTGGATTGATGGCAGAATAGCCCATTCCAGCTAAGAAGAGAAGGCTGCAAGTCATTGCGAATGAATTGGCAAAAGAAATGGAGATAATAAAAACCCCAAGTATTAACTGACCAATAGCGATTGTTTTATTTACACCGATTCGATCTACTACCCATCCCATTGGAATGGAGAGGAAGAATGCTCCCATGAAAAAAATGGATGGAAGCATCCCGATCTGGACGTATTTAAGATGGAAGTCTGCCTGGATAAATGGTGAAAGAGGCTGAATGGATTTGCATGAATAAACGCTCGTAATATGAACTAATGTAAGTATCCCAAGGATCATCCATCTATTTCTAAGTGATTCATGGGAATGAGAAGGTATTATCATGTATCTATCGAGTACCATCAAAACCCTTCAATTCTTAAACTCTTTCCTAATTTCTATTTGCTATGGCTTGGGCAAGGGCACAAATCCGTCTATATTTCTCCACTACCGCATAATCAATAAATTTTTCTTCAAGCTGAATTGCGGCCTTTCCCTCACGTTCTGCTTCTTCAAAGGCGTGAATAACTTTCTTTGCGTAGGCAATCTCCTCCTTTGTAGGAGTAAAGACATTATGGCACGGATCAATCTGATTAGGGTGGATCACTATTTTGCCCTGAAACCCATAGGCTTTGGCCTTTTTCGCATCCGCAATGAGGCCATCGATGTCTTTTAGGTCTACCATCCAGGCGGTATCCAAAGGAGGCATGATGCCTGCGGCACGGCAGGCTATCGGGATTCTTGAGCGTGGGTACTCCAATTCCTTCCCTTCCATTGTTAAACTAATGCCCAAATCTAATGTATAATCTGCTGCCCCAAATGCTACTACCGAAACGCGGTGGTACGTTGGTTTCGCTGAGACAATAGGGTAAATCTCCTCAAGCCCTTTTGCAGTCTCACAAATAGATATTACCTCTATAGCTCCGGTTTCTAATCCATTTCTCTTTTCTAAATCAGTGAGAAGCCTGTCTATTTCAAATATATCTTCTGTTGACTCCACCTTGGGCAACATTATCCCATTTAAGTTTTTCGACACAACAGCCTCCAAATCCTCATTTGCGAATGGCGTGTTCAGTGCATTGATCCTGACATACATTCGCTTCCCGGGGTGTTCTTCTAATACTTTCCTGACCAAAACTCGGCTCGATTCTTTCTCGGCAATGGGAACAGCATCTTCTAAATCTATAATTACCGCATCTGCGCCCAAGCCAACAGCTTTTTCTGCCCGCTCTAGTCTATTGCCTGGTGTAAAAAGAGCTGTTCGAAGTGGTTTCATTTTACATCCCTATAGATAAATCATCAGATAATGTTGGTTTTGAAATTTGATCCCTAAAATATTATGCGGCTTTCTATATGATGAACTGCAAAGATTCCTTTAGCTCCTAAAAGCTATTTTGCCATTGCTTCTTGGAGTAATGGGACTATATCGTTAAAATTATCAGCTACATAACAACCCGCGTCTCTAAGTTTTTCCATTTTACTCGATGGCCTTCCCATATCCCCTTCGATAATAGCAGCAGCATGTCCAAAAACCGTGCCTTCTGGCATATTTTCAACAAATCTTCCAGCTATATAAGCAACCAATGGTTTAGTGAAACCACCTTCTTTAATAAAGTCAGCAGCATCTTCTTCATAAGTGGTCCCTGGTTCTCCCCACAAAACAACTGCTTTAGTTTTAGAGTCTTGCTCAAACATGTTTAAATTTTTTTTTGGCGTAGAACCAATAAGAGGATCACCTCCGATGCTTACACTTGTACTTACACCAAAACCAGCTCTCTTAACCATCCATGAGCATTCGGCTGTTTGTCCGCCACTTCGTGAAATAACCCCGACTTCCCCAGGAATAAAACAACGCTCAACATTATCACCACCAATGGGGCCCAACTTAACCCTATCGCCTGGGTTTATGATGCCAACTGAATTCGGGCCAACAATGGTACAATTTGCCCTTTCAGCAGCTAGTAAAAATCTAGCCACATCATGTCTTGGTATTCTTTCTGTAATAATTAAAATTAATTTTATTTCGTTACCAATGGCCTCCATTACGGCATCATAAGCAAAAGCGGGTGGCACATAGATAACAGAAGTGTTAAGCTCCCATTTTTGGCAAGCATGTTTCAATGTATCGAAGACAGGTACGCCCTCGACATTTTGACTCTCTTTGCCAGGCGTGACCCCTGCCACAATTTTGGTCCCATATGCTAACGTATGCCTTGTAACCATTGAAGCTTCTCTGCCCGTTATGCCCTGAATAACGATTTTAGAATCGTTATCCACAAATATTGCCATTTAATTCATCTCCCTCAGCAGGCTTTTTTCATTTTCTCTGCCATTATTTGTGCAGCATCTTCTATAGTAATTTCGTCTCCATAATATTCTATTCCTGCTTCTATAAATATTCTTTTAGCAACAGCATCATTCACACCAGGTAATCTCACCACTATTGGGAATTTTTCAGGGTCAACGTTCATTTCTTGAAAAGCTTTTACGACCCCGCTTGCGACTACATCAGTTTGGGTATTATTGGTTATACTAGTAGCCATAAAAAAGCCTTTAATCCCTGGCTTTGATAAGACGCCCTTTACTATTCCAGAGACCTTAGCCTCTGGTGGATTTCCTCCAAATTCAGTATAATTCGCTGGTCTTCCCCCAAATCTGAGTAATGCATCGTAGGCTAAGAGGCTACCTCCTCCTCCACCACAGAAAAATCCAATATTTCCTCCCTCCATTTCAGTGTAACGGGCAGTTCCTCGGTATGATTCCTGCTTATCAACAGTTATCATCTTCTTTTCCAAATCAGTAAGAGGCCTCCAAGACCGATCGCTTCCTTCTTCAACCTTATCGGATAGATCGGGCTGCCTAAATAAAGCATCATCATCAATTCCCATCAATATCGACACAGCCACTATTTCCCCCCTAGAAGTAACTGCTAACGGATTAATTTCAACAGTATAGGCATCATATTTCTCAAAAATTTTATAAAGTCTCCATAAGATTGTGGTTGCTTGTTGTAAGGTTCTCCCCGTTAAGCCTAGATCTGACCATATTTCTTTGGCTTTATATAAATGAAATCCCTCAAGTATATCCACATATTGTTTTATTATTTTCTTCGATTGCGTTTTAACACTTTTTTCAATATCGATTCCTCCTGCACTGCTCGCAATAACAATAGGTAGCCTCCGAGATGTATCAAATGTGATAGAACTATATAGTTCATAGGAGGTGTCTATTTTTTTTTCTACCAACAGGAGCTCCACTGGAAAATGATACACTGTGGTGTGTAAGATACCTTCCGCAATTTTTTCAGCTTCTTCAGAGCTCTCAGCAAATTTAATAGCCGTAGCCTTTCCACGTTTCCCAGTGGGAACCAGTGCTTTGATTACCACGGGATATCCTATTTTATCTGCTGCAATACGGGCTTCTTTAATATCACCTACCACTAAAAAATCAGGGATAGGTATTCCATTCTTTCTTAAGATCTCTTTGCCAATATTTTCTAGAACCCTCGCCATAATAAAATCCTTTTTATTTTATATATAAACCTTAACCCATTTTTCCTTTTTCAATAACTTCCTCTAGGGAAAGACCTGCGAATGTTTGAGGATATTGGACATATCTTTTATAGGGATCCAAACCTTCCTCTTTGTATATCGCTCTGGCATTTTCGTAGACTTTTTCCATTATGTTCTCCGTTAAAGAATTACCCTTGGAGTCAATACTTACGATTAAAGGACCAAATTGGCTCACATCAAAAGCCCACACTGCCTCAGGATATCCAAGGTCTAACCATTGCTCGTTACATTGAGTTATCATGTTTTTATAACTTACAGCACAGCCTCCAACTGCCTCCAAATAAACCCCTCTACCTTTCAATGCGTTTACCGTTTTTTTACCCATAGTACCCTTACCAACCATAACATTGAATATTCCGTTTTCAACTAAAAATGAAGCATCATCGGTAAACCTAGAACTTGTAGTTGGTCCTGCAGCTTTGATAATCCAATGATCCTTTCCCTTTCCTATAATTGGACCACAATGATAAATAACACCGTGGTTTAATATCTCGTTAGGAATTAGCCCCCTTTTCCCTTCTTTTATGTATTCGACCATCCTTCTATGAGCACCATCCCGGGAAGTACAAATTTTTCCATTAAGGTAAACGATATCCCAAATATTTAACTTTAACACATCTTCATCCTTAATAGGGGTGCTGAATTCATAGACATTTCCTTTCATCTCTGACTTTGATAGTACTTGAGAAACCTCATCTCTTAACGCTGAAATTTCCTCTTTTGCTAAATGGGGCGTGATATATTTAACTTTATTTTCTTGAATTAGCGCTTCTGATGCTCGTAGAGCCCAACATTGATGACAAACTGCAACAGGAGCCACCGCTGTATGTGTTCCTCTTCTTTCAAGAAAAACCCCCAATGTCGTTGTTTTTCCTCCATTCCCCATTGGCCCTAAGCCCAGTTTATTAATATTTTCAAAAATTCTTTTTTCGAAAGAAGCAATTTTTTTATCGGAAATATTAGAATGCCTACCAGAAGTTCTTTCTGTTAAGTCTCGATAAACTGCATTCTTGGCATTAAACATTGCTTCTGATGCATAGCAACCGCCTACCCCAATTCCTATAAAGCCAGGTATACAGTTTTCCCCTTTAGAAAGGAGAACGTTATTTATTGCGTAGGCTAATACAGCATTTTCCATATTTTCTGTACTAGTGAAAATCCAATCTAAAGAAGATTTAATCTCCCCTCCACCTCCTTTTAATTCTGCCCTAATCTTCATCGGGCCGGGATCTGAACTGTAATGAAAATAAAGTAAAGGAACTCCCCAACCGATATTATTTCCGGGATTAAAAAAACTAAATGGTTCAATCACATTTTTTCGAAGAGGTACATTTTCTGTTGCTCTGATAGCAGCTTCTTCAAATGCGGTTTGTAAATTTTCTTTGATTGAAATATTTGGATTTAAATAAATATGAAATGTAGGCATGCCTGTATCTTGACAAAGAGAAGTACCGTCTTCCGCTGCATACAGGATGTTTTGAATTATTGATGCAACAGTATTTTTACTCGAACAGCATTCTTCCCTTTTTAGACTACTTATCAGTTTATCCAGATAAATTCTTGGGTATCTTGTGGCTGCTTTATTTAAGAGATTATAAGCAACTTCGCTAAGTAGTCGTTGAGAAATATTTTCCATAAACTATCTCCCAATTCATATTCTTTCTTTATGCCCTTTTATTAGTCAATCGACTTCTTATTTTATACCTTTGTCTTCAACAAAATAGCCCATATATCTAGAGATCTCTTCCGAGGTCCGTTTAATCTCCTCAGATACGGCTTCTATCTTTTCCAAAAGGATTTGATATGAGAATCCTGTGATACAAATTGAGGCGACTATTTTACCTTCTTGACCAAATATAGGTGCTCCTATAGCGCTTCTTGAAAAAAAATATTCTTCTTGATTGATTGAATATCCCCTTTTCCTTGTTTCCTCCAAATCTTTCAGTAGATCATCTTTCTTGGTAATAGTAGTAGAGGTATAAGAGATTAGTTCTGTTTGCCTAAGGTAAAAGTCCATTTCGCGTTGGTCAAAAAAGGCCAAGAAGGCTTTACCAATAGCCGTGCAGTATAAAGGGGCACGAAATCCGAAATGACTCAAAATAAAGGGCTCTGCGTGTGGATAGGCATCGAGAGTTACTAAAGCAGAACGATTATCCAAAGTGGCAATCCGTACAAGTTTCTGAATTCTTTTGGCCAGGTTATGAGCTGGACTCGATGCTTTTTGATTTATCTCTAGGCTTCCTGCTAGGATCGAACCAAGCTCGTAAATCTTTAGACCTAGCTGGTACTTACGTGTAGCTGGGTCTTGCCGTAAAAACCCTTCTTGTACAAGCGTTTTAGTAATGCCTTGCACTGTAGCCTGGTGAAGGTCTAAAGCTCTGCTAATTTCTGAAATACCAAAGCTGGGCTGATTTAAAGAAAAGAGGCTCATTATCTGAGCTGCTCTGTGGATTGATTGTATTGACATACTTATGATATTATCATATAATATATTATATTACAATATATCTTATCATTTTATAAATGTCAAGAAAAAAAATTAGAAAAAAAATTAGTTTATGCTTTAACTCCTAAAATATAGTATAATATATTGAAATTACAGTGAAAGGAGTTATAGCAATGCAACAAAACCAATGAGCCTCATTGAATTTCAGAAAAGATTTGCAACAGAGAAAGCATGCCAAGAACATTTCTTCCGTTTGCGCTGGCCAGAGGGTTACCACTGCCCCCGGTGTCACCACAACCACACCTACTTCCATCGCACCCGCCACCTGTACCAATGCAAGGCATGCGTCTATCAGGTCTCTCTCACCGCAGGAACCATCTTTCATAAAACCAGAGCACCCTTGCGGAAATGGTTCTGGATGATCTTTCTGATGGGAAGGCAGAAAAGCGGCATCTCTGTGCTCCCTTAGCGGACACAACATCTTGTATACAGCTGGATTCATACTATTGGATTGATTTCGTGCCATAGTTGGTCGTACAGCTAAATTAGATTCTATTCAAGGTTTCGTTTGCTAGTCATAAGTTTTTGAGGCTCTAAATTCCTTCCAATCATAGCAGCTATCTTGAAATCTAATCTCCCTTATAAAATTCTGGATACAGGTTTTTTGCACACTCCGGACATATGCTGTGACTGAAGTCAGCTTCAGAGTGATCACGGATATAAGCTTCGATCTGATTCCAATATCCTTTATCATCTCGTATCTTTTTACAGTTAGCGCAGATGGGTAGCAAACCACTCAATGTTTTTACCTTTGCCAAGGCTTTCTGAAGATTATCTCTTTCATATCGAAGATCTTCTTCGCTTTGCTTCAGGTTTCTAAAAAGAAGGTCGTAAGGCTTTACCAAACCTGTCTCAATAATGGCTTTGTAAATGAGATAAAAAGAGACGATCTTAAAATAGTGACCTATTAAATTGGAAAGA
>Ga0307378_10005985_pt1 | contig 16783 bp, 8 predicted proteins | sample UN1MG_FD_202238 | JGI IMG/M metagenome (GOLD analysis project Ga0307378, IMG submission 202238) | Soil microbial communities from Risofladan, Vaasa, Finland - UN-1 | ecosystem: Environmental > Terrestrial > Soil > Coastal area > Acid sulfate soil | place: Finland: Risofladan, Vaasa | collected... | reverse complement strand
CTTGGTGGTTGCGTTTGATTTTCGGCCGATGCCAAAATCTGAAACAAACGGGGATTTTTCGTTTGGTTTACTTCTTCACAATTGCGGCAACCCAGCCGCCCTTGTACGGCGCGGAGAGCGTTACAATACCACCGGGCTTGATGGTCTTCTTCATCAGGCGATAGCCTCCAGCGGCCGATGTCTGGGTGGGTACGCCCATTGACACGCTAATCCATGTCACGTCGAAGGAGCCCGTTGCGCCGGACAGATCAAGCCCGACGGACCCGCCATTCGTGAAATAGAGCGCGTAGTATTCTCCGGGTTTCGCCGCCAGGTATGCCTCGTTACTCTCGCGGTCCGAAAGCAAACCCATCTGCGGCGTGATATCCCAGAACTTGATCAGGCCCTCCAGAATGCGTGCTGCCTTGATACTTGCCTTGGCGAAGTCGTTGAGCCCGTTGCCGGCGTCCGGACGGTGGAACCGGGCACTCGCGGAGCCGCCGAGGATGTTTCGCCAGAATCGCTCAACACCATCCTCAGGCCCGCCCGTTCCAAAGCTATAGTACCCGCTGCCGTATATCTTCGTATGGTTGCTGGGTCGCGGATGTGTGTTGACCTGCCGCACAAGCCATTGCAGGCTATCCCAGTGCGTCTGATCGAAGTTCCGGCTGTTCACCTGCGAGATATCGGCAAACATGTAATGCTCGGCGTCTTTGAAGATGAGCGAAGTATGCTTTGCTTTTTCGGCCATGAATGCATCGTCGAACATATCGGTAGTGCAGACCGTGACACCTTTTTCGGCGGCCTTGTCTTTAATGAACCCAATCCAGTACTGTCCCCATTGTGCCGGGGTGGACGTTTCGTTGTCCATACAGTAGAGGACATGTCCGTAGTCCAGGCTGTAGGACAGCATCTTGGCGACGAATGCCTCCTGGTACATCCGAATGGCATCGAGCTTCTTACTATACCGCAGCATGCCTTTAATCGAGTGAAAGAATGGCTGCAGGTCTTGGCCGGAATGCTTGGGGTACTCGGAAGCAAAACCTGTTTGCTCGTAGGTGTAGTTGACGTTGTTGCCGGGATTCCAGGGGCTGGTCTCCCAGCTCTGTGTCGAAAAGTCGAAGCGGTCCCAGACCTCGATCTGCACAATAATCTCTCTCTCGGCGGTCCACGTCAGCATGTTCTGGAAGCGTTTCCAGTATTCCTGGTTCCACTGATCGAGGTCGAACTTTCCGTCCGGCAGCAGCTTGTGCGGCTTGAGATCCTTGCCCTCCCGCTGGCTCATCGTATTGCGTACGTAGTTGGCCCCGACCGCCTGAATCTCGTCGAGATGCGTTTTGAGGTCATCGAGTAAAAAGATATGGTCCGTCTTGCTTCCGCCCAGCAACATCACGGGCTTGCCTTTGTATTGCCAGTAACGCGGATTTTTCGCATAGGGCCGAATGCGATCGGCGTTCTTGTCTTCGGCCGACAACGGCGAGACGCTAACAGTGTTCAAGACGACCAGTGCGGCCGCAATCAGAAGAAAAGCTCGAGTCGAGAACCAATTCATTGTTTGCTCCTTTGTCACTATATATACCTCATATCTTCCGGGCACGAATCTCTTTGCTCGAAGAATACCAGACTCGCCCGGCATATTCAAACCTTATCGTCGCCACGCACGTTTATAACAAATGGGAACTATCAACGTTACCGTTTCGCCTGCACGCCGGCAAGGTATCCCCAGATGTAGGCATTTTGCGCCATCGGCCTCTGCACAGTGAATTCGCACATGATAGGATACCAGAAAACGTCCCAGTAAGCTTCCATGATGGGCCATTTCTCAGGCGATGGAAAGCAGTGGGGTCGAATAATCGGCTGCATGAAAGTGTCATTGCTCGTCGGATCGATTGGGCCAAAAACGGTGATTCCCTCCGGGGGCAGTTGCCCCGTATGGCGAGAGTCCAGGTGCAACGGATTCCGTGGCCACCTGTGACCGAGATGTGTAGTATAACATAGGTTAAGGGGATTGGCGCCCAATCCGGTCTGGCATGAAAGTACGATGGCTCGCAGATATTTTTCGTCGCGCGTGATTCGATGCGCACGAACCAAACTGATTGCATCGGAAACGCTCAGCGTTGTGTTCGGCGGCGACCAATCATTCTTGGTCCAGCGAAAGGCTGTTCGCGATTGAGTCCGCAGGCGATCCTGCGCCTCTTTGAGAATTGCTTGTCTGCAGAATTCCTGCAGTTGCTTGTCCACACCCTTTCGGCGGGTATTGACGTAAGCCCAGGCGGCCTGGCTCTGCTCGTGACTCTTCCAAACGTACAAGTCCACACCTGACTTGTTAAGTTTGGTGGTTTCGACAAACACATCATGCCATTTTGAATTGCCCGTCAAGCGGAACAACTCGGCTGCGGCATGATTTCGCTTGTCTCTAACATCAGTGTGGTTGTCCATTCGCTCAATCTTGACGCCGTTGACTGTGTAAGAGGAGCTGCGCTGCTCCCGCTGTGCGTAATCGGCCTCGGCCCATTCCATTGCTTTGATCGCACTTGCCTCGTAGGTTCGAGCCAACTCGCCATGTCCCAGCGATTTCAAAACCACTGCCGCCTTGGCGGCAACAGCAGCATAATAGAAGCTCGACCAGCTTCCCTGCTCGTAGGCCAGAATCGTTAATGACTCCTGCCAGCTTGTCTCGCCGAGATTGGGATGCTCCTCGGATTCTATTCCGCCGCGTATTCCACCCTGGGGCGTTTGGGTTCGCCTGTAAAAATCCAGATTGAACAGCGCCTCATCGACCACGTCGGGCAATCGGTTCTGTGATTCGGGGATGCCGAGAGACAATGATTTGAAACGGGAAGGAAACTGCTCGGCCAGATCGAGCAAATATAAGGACGAAATCAAATGTTGAATCCGCCGGTCCCAATCACCGGCGTCCATGTAGCCACCCCAAACGCCGGAGAGTAACCTGTCGGTTTTTCCCGCGACAAGGTTACGGAAATTCGAAGGGTCCGTGTGGCTGAGCCCGTTTCGCGTGTCCATCAGTCGCGTAGTTGAAATATAGACCTTTACGCCGTCACCCGGATGAAACGGGCGGGGGCGTTTGAAATCGGTGTAAGGGGGGCCGAGTTCTATTCCGCTACGCAGATGATAAAACCCGCGGGCGGAAGTCCTGAAGGCATTCGTCCAGATTTCATCGTCGATAACGAACGGATAGGAACAGCCAATCTTCTCAACACAAACTTTGTACCGGCCCGGCCGGTTAAAGTTGGTAAAGTCCATCTCGTAGACATCGGTCAAGTTGAAATTCCTCTTGTAGGCGTCTTCGTTCTTTTCGGCGTCGGATTTTGACAGCGAGGTTTTGCCCGAGTAAACAATTGTCCCGGTCTTGTCGTCGACAATGTGATAGTCCAGGCCATTGTCATATTTCAGACCTCCGCCGCTTCCCATCCAGCAAGAAAGGAACGCCACCTTGGCCGGGTCGTCCGGATGAAATCCTATGTGAGAAACATGCACCGCTTCGCTCCGCATCCTGAGCGGCTGATACGTCAATTCCTTCTTTGCTAATTGATCCCCGGCGAAAGAAATCTCATACTTGGCATTGGTCTGCAACGGATGCGGCAGAGCGAGATACAGATGATGCTCGATTGGAGCACGGAACTTCCAGTCATCGGTTCGAGCTACACCGGTTGGCCTGCTCTTGCGATGAACCTGGGCCGGATTAAGCTTGCGTCGATAGTGAATGTCCGTTGCGGACTCGATACAATAGTTTGCTATGTCATCAGCCCAATTGATATCCAATAATTCTCCAGTGAATGTGTCGAATGGACGAAGAATGTTACCCTCCTGGCCTATGAGAACTCCAATCTTATTTCCGTTGCGGTGAAGATAGCGTCTGTGTCCGCTCTCTTTTATGACATCTCCATCCTGCTTGACATAGGGAACCTGCCTGCCGACATTGACCTGACTCGCCTGAATGACAATTTCAATGACATCCGGTGCCGCCATCCCGAGGAATTCAATTTTCGGTGACGCTTCGACAAGACAACTCGACATAATAATAAAAGACACAATTGTCAGCAATTTACGGATACTTACAGATCCAACCGTCGTTGTTGTATTTTTCATCCTGAATTTCCAATCTCTTTCCAGCAAGTTTTCTTATAGAATAGTAACTGGGACTTCCCCAATCTGTTTTTACAGAGTTTTATTGACAGGATATTTGACTTTCACTGCCAGGAATGAATATATCATTAGTGAGATAGCGATTCAAGTGAGGAATCAAGATAGATCCTTAAAGGGCTTTTGCAGCAAGATTTGCATGAAGAGACTTTAATTAGGTGCAATTCAAGGAGGATTTCGATATTATTGTTCAAACTGAAAACTTAGCTGTATGTTTAAGCGGTTGACATGATAAAAGTCAACTCAGAGTTATCGAACACAAGATAAAGGAGATAATTTATGGGATCCTCAAAGTCCTTTCTGATACTTGCAGTTTTGGGAGTCTTTATAGCAGGAGCATCCATTAACATCCACTCTGCCTGCATCGCGAAGGCGGATGTCCAACCGGCTACGTCTGATGCAGTACGCAAGTGGCAGGACAAGCGGTTCGGCATGTTCATCCACTGGGGGCCGGTCAGTCTCAAAGGTACCGAAATTGGCTGGTCGCGCGGAAAGCAAGTGCCGATCGAAGAATACGACCAACTCTACAAGCAGTTCAATCCGACTAAGTTCGACGCCGAAGAGTGGGTGAAGGTTGCTAAAGACGCCGGAATGAAGTACCTGGTCATCACCTCCAAGCATCATGATGGATTCTGTCTGTGGCCGTCGGAATACACGGACTACCATATTGGCAACACGCCATTTAAACGCGATGTGTTAAAGGAACTATCCGAAGCATGTAAAAAACACGGCGTCCAATTTTGTACGTACCACTCGATCTGCGACTGGTACCACCCGGACTATCCCATGGGTAGCCCCGGCGGCAGTACCGAAAAACCGACCCACAACATGCCACGCTACTGCCAGTACTTGAGGAACCAGACAAAGGAGATTATCGACAACTATGGTCCGTTGGGGATTATGTGGTTTGATGGTGAGTGGGAGAAGCCATGGACGCGCGAGTACGGAAACGAAATGTACGACTATCTCAAGAAGATCCAACCAACTCTGGTGATCAATAATCGCGTGAGCAAGGGCCGTCACGGAATGGCCGGCACAACAAATGAATCTCATCTCAATTCAGGCGATTACGACACGCCGGAGCAACAAATAGGTGGATTCAACCGTGAAAGGCCTTGGGAAACCTGCATGACAATCTGTCGGCAGTGGGCGTGGAAACCCGATGACCAGATGAAATCTGCCAAAGAATGTATCCAAACGCTGCTGCACACGGTGGGTGGGGATGGTAACCTCTTGTTCAATGTCGGTCCGATGCCGGACGGCCGGATTGAGCCACGGCAGGTAGAGAGGTTGAAAGAGATGGGCGCATGGCTGAAGAAATACGGCGAGGGCGTGTACGCCACACGAGGCGGCCCCTTCAAACCGGGCAAGTGGGGCGCTTCGACTTGTAAGGACGACAAGGTGTACCTTTACGTAATGAACTGGCGTGCCGACGGCAGGCTAATTCTCCCCGGGATCGGTCGGAAGATAACATCTTATCGCGCATATGGTAGTGGACAGGTTTTAGTGAAACAAAGCAAAGGTAGTATCGAAATCCATCTTCCGTCATCTGATCGCGACGAAACCGCCATTATTATTGAAGTGACGGTTGATGGCAAGGCGTTCGATATCAATCCAGTGGAGGTAGCCGATTCAACGGTCTGATCCCACGGAACATTCAAAGGGCTGGCAGCTTGAAATAGTTGTCAGCTCTTTATTTTTGAACTCGTCCATTGAATACGAGTATGCTGTTTGTAAGTGATTGTGAACAAATGGTTTATAACTGTCAAATAAAGACTTATGAAGCTGGCCGAGACGCAACCGAGCGCCAACCGAGCGCCAGACGTGCGCATCTGTTGCAAATTCTGTTGCAAATCGCAGGCTCAGGTTAATCCATAGATATGCATGTCGATACCTGATAAACGAATACTCATCTGGCGTTTTTGTCTCATTCTTGTTGACAATGTCCATTACAGGGTATCTGAACTACTACGCCATAATGGATAACTCCCAACGGTGTCACTTCTATGCCTACTGCGTAAAACGTATCTTGTTTAAATGGCTCAACCGCAAGAGTCAGCGTAGGACATACATCTGGCCCGCCTATACCCAGGCGTTAGTGTATCTATTCTCAGACAAAAAGTATTTGCAGGATAGGGCTTGATTCGTTATAATAATTGCATTACCTGTCGTCGCTAAGTTGCCCTTTACAAAATGCTTAGTCATTTGGATTGGGTTAGATGTAATATTGTTTTGTTTAGATACTTAAAGATTCTATTTGTCGCGAAGGACCATGAATCAACCGCAGAGAAACGAATCCAGGAAATCTTCTGATGAGGCGTCTTTTGAGCCAGCGGATCTTCTCGAAAGACTGAAGCAGCCCAATGCTAATCCCGCACAATTCCTGGTAGATCTTTTAGCAGCACAATGTTTCCTGGGGCAGGCTGATTGTGGGGCCGTTCTGCGGACCGGTCAGAACAACAACGTTGAGGTTCTTGCATTATACCCACCACTAAAACGAGATGCGTCCGCCCCCGACTGGCTGACCAGGTCGGCTGGATTTGCCCGCGATGCTCTATCGTCCGATACAATCATTGTCAGATCGTTGGATGAATCTGATCAGCACGATGGCCGGATTACTAAAAGCCACGTCGTGATAATACCACTTAGCCTGGCCAATATTGACAGAGCTATTGCCGCATTCATTGTAAGAACCAACAACAAAACTGCCCTTGAAGCAAGTTCTCGAAAGCTGCAATTATCGATTGTCCTGTTAGGTTCCTCAGGCATGAAGAATGCCCAACACAATTGGCAGGAGAGCAGCAAGCGACTGCAGCGATCGATGGAGACGTTGTCAGCTGTCAACCGCCAGGAAAAATTTACCAGTGCTGCAATGGCCTTCTGTAACGAAGTGGCTTCTAGTTGGCGATGCGAACGAGTAACTATGGGTTTTCTGGAAGGAAGATATGTCCAGCTCAAAGCGATGAGCCACACCGAGAGTTTCAGCCGTAAGATGCAGGTTGTCCAGGATATTGAAGCTACTATGGAGGAGTGCCTGGACCAGGATGTTGAGATTCTCAGCCCTGTGCCTAAAGAAGCTGCTTACGTTAGCCGGGCTGCCGATAAACTATCCGAACGTTATGGCCCATTGAATATTCTGAGCTTTCCTTTACGCCGGAACGGGGAAGTGCTCGCGGTTCTGACTCTTGAACGTCCAGCCGACAAAGCTTTCAGTCCTGATGAAATCGAGACGATTCGTTTGGCGAGTGAACTGTGTACTCCCAGATTAGTCAACCTCTACGAGTATGGCCGATGGATTGGGGCGACGATCGCCATCAAGGCTCGCAATTCTCTGGCCGGATTGGTGGGCCCAAAGCATACATGGATAAAGTTAATAGCAATTTTATGCTTCGCAGCAATTCTATTTCTAATATTTGCCAAGGGGCAGTTTCGCCCTGATGCACCGTTTGTACTGGAAGCAACCTATCAGCAAGTTGTCCCAGCGCCTTTTGATGGATACATCAAGCATGTCGATGTGGAAGTTGGTGACATGGTGGAGGGCGGCAGCTCGGTACTTGGTGGACTTGACACGGCCGAGTTACGTCTGAGCCTGGCGGCGGCAAAGGCCGAAAAAGCCAGCTATCTGAAGCAGGTTTCCGCCGCGATGCGGGACGAAGAAACTGCTCAGGCCCAGATTGCGCAGGCAAATGCCGACAAGGTGCAGGCTCAGATCGAGCTGCTGGAGTACCAGATTAGCCAGAGTAATCTTGTCTCACCAATCGGCGGCGTTGTTGTCAAAGGTGACCTGAAGCGTCAAATCGGTGCACCTGTTAAGGTCGGTGATGTACTATTCGAGGTTTGCCCGCTCGAGTCCTTAAGGGCACAGTTGATGGTGCCAGAGGATGAGATTTACGATATCAAGGTTAGTCAGGAAGGGTATTTGGCCACAGCTTCTTACCCCGGACACCGAATCAAGTTTGAGGTAGAGCGGATCAATCCGATCGCAGAGGTCGTCAACCAGCGTAACATTTTCAAGGTTCGTGTTCAACTTCTTGAAACACACTCATGGATGCGTCCCGGCATGGAAGGAGTGGCCAAGGTATCGGTTGGCAAACGTCGTTATGTATGGATCTGGACTCGCAAGATCGTCAATTGGGTACGAATGAAATTGTGGCTTTAGGTTTTAGAATGTTCTATGGCTGTTGATCGTCCAACTTTTCACGAGTCATGGTATCGGGTTGCCCAATTGCGGCCGAGGTTGCTGTCCAGTGTCCAGGTCCACAGGCAGCATTTTCGGGGCCAGATGTGGTATGTCCTTGAGAATCCCTCTAATAACGAATTTTCTCGTATCAGCGTTGAGGCCTATCGATTCGTAGGCATGCTTGACGGCCGGCGGACAGTCGCTGAGGTCTGGCGGATTTGTAATGAGCAGCTTGGGGACCGAGCACCTACACAAGGGGAGGTCATCCAGCTTCTTGGGCAGCTATATTGCTCAAACCTGCTCTATGCAGAACTGGCACCGGATACTAAAGGTCTTTTCAGCCGCTATCGTACGCGAATCAAGCGTCAGGTCCAGGGATTCCTAACGAACCTTCTATTTATTCGCATTCCACTTCTGGACCCGGATCATTTTCTTGAGCGATGGATTGGCATTTTTGGATGGCTTTTCAGTTGGGTAGGTCTGGTGTTGTGGCTGACGATCATGACGGCGGGATTGTACTTCGTTATTGGTAACATAAAAGAATTGATTTACCAGAGTTCCGATGTTCTGGCACCGGACAATCTTGTCCTGCTGTACTTGAGTATGATAATCATCAAGGTCTGCCATGAATTCGGCCATGGTTTCGCGTGCAAAAGGTTCGGCAGGCTCAACGGCAGTGGCGGGCAGGTTCACGTGATGGGAGTTATGTTTCTGGTGTTCGTACCTTTGCCCTATGTTGATGCTTCGAGTGCATGGGCGTTTCGAAAGAAATGGCGCAGGGCTATTGTGGGCATGTCTGGCGTCATGGTCGAGCTTATGGGAGCGGCGATTGCAGTAATAATCTGGGCCAATACGTCTACAGGAACTCTACATATCATCGCGTACAATATCATATTTGTTGCCAGTATCTCCACGCTCCTGTTCAATGGAAACCCGCTTCTGAGATTCGATGCGTATTACGTATTGTCTGACTTGGTGGAGATACCCAATCTTAGTCAACGGTCCAAGAATTATATTTACTATCTTGTCAAAAAGTACTGTTGGAAATTGAAAAGCACGCATAATCCTGCAAATAGTCCTGGTGAGATGGTCTGGTTTGTATTTTATGGCATCGCCTCGACAGCCTACCGGATTTTTATCTGTATACGGATCTTACTGTTCTTAAATGACAGGCTGCCGGAAGCGCTGTTTATACTAGTACCCTTCTTTGCAGTTTCGGCAATTATAGCATGGGTACTTGTTCCGGTTGGAAAGTTTATTCGTTACCTGGCTACGAGCGGTGAATTGGCCAGAAATCGCGGACGGGCTGTGGCATCAACTTTGGGCGGTTTGGCCCTAATAATAGTGTGCATAGGGATTCTTCGAGTTCCTGACTATTGCAGGATTGAAGGGATTGCTGAGCCCGTTGACCTGGCTATTGTCCATGCTGAGAGTGACGGTTTTGTCACTGATTTTCTACCTACGGACCAAACCGTCACACCGGGCGAAAAGGCACTTGTTGAAGCTGTGAATCCGGAGTTGGAAGCAGAAAAGAAAGGCTTGCTTGCTGAGCTTCGCAGCCTTGAGGTTAAGCAGCGTATCGCACAGATGGAGGAAATTGCTGCGGCACAAATACTGGCTGAACAGATTGAAGCCCTGCAAGAGAAGATTGCCCGGGTCGAATTCGAGCTTTCTTCATTGTTTGTGCAACCGACGTTATCAGGCACCTGGGTTTCCCCTGACATCGAAAAGACCAAAGGCACGTATCTGCGTCGCGGTGAACAAATCGGTTTTGTTGCAAGCCTGGATGATGTGCGTATCCGGGCAACAGCCGGCCAGGAGCTTGCTGCGCTGCTCGTAGAGCAAGCGTATGAGCGGCTTGAGATTCGAGTGAAAGGACGACCGGAGGTAATGCTTACAGGAAGTATCGAGAAGATTTTTCCAGCAGGTCAGGAAGTGCTGCCATCTGAGGCACTGGGATACGCAGTTGGCGGAGCCATGCCTACACTCTCGCAAGATCCTCGCGGCATAACGGCTGCCGAGCAGTTTTTTGAGATTCGAATCAGACCGAACCCAGACAGTTCTGTCCGTTTGCTCTCAGGCCAGCGTGTTATTGCGAGAATCCAAATGCCTTCCAAGCCGCTTGCGGCTCAATGGTGGCGGTCCGTGAGACAACTGTTCCAGCGGAGGTTTCATATTTGATATGGCAGTGCCAAGTGCAACCTGGCAGATGCTTGAGCAGCGGACCTCGGGCGAACCTTTGCCCAAGGGGCTCGATGCTGTATGGAATGCCGGCGTTGGGTTCGTGGATGGATTTGTGCCTCGATACCGGGGATTCGTTCGCCGGGTTGAGAAAATACTGTCTCTGGAAAAACACTTTTCAGAAATGACAGGCTCGAAGCTCCGTGATGTTGCCAGCGAGCTACGGGAAATTTTCCATTGCCACCGCGATAATTCGTCAGACCTTGAGCGGGCCTTTGCATTAATCCGGGAAGCAGCATTTCGCCAGATTGGTGAGAAACCGTTTCCGGTCCAGGTGGCCGGCGCTTTGGCTCTTGAGAGTGGATGTGTTGCGGAGATGGCTACCGGAGAGGGCAAGACTCTCGCCTCTACCATGCCGGTAACAGTAGCCGGTTGGCGAGGACAAGGCTGCCATGTTGTTACAGTCAATGACTACCTTGCGAAACGCGATGCCGAGTGGATGGGGCGGATTTATCGGTTTTGCGGCCTGAGTGTTGCCTATATAGAGCAGCAAACACCTCCAAATGAGAGGAAGGCAGCATACATGGCCGATGTGACCTATTGCACGAACAAGGAGGTGGCTGCTGATTTTCTTCGCGACCGGCTTGTATTAGGCGGTTTGAGAGGATTAAGTTCGACACTACTTGCCAGGATAACCGGTAGTGGCAGACAAGTAACCGATAGGCTGGTCCAGCGCGGATTATATTATGCTGTTGTGGATGAAGCGGACTCGATTCTAATTGATGAGTCGGTTACACCGCTCATTATTTCAGGGGATGCTCCTAATCCTGAACAGATTGAGTCTTTCCAACAGGCGACGGAAATTGCAGGTCAACTAAAGCCTGAAGTTGACTATAAGGTCAATCATCGCTACAGGGAAATAGAGTTTACTAATCAGGGCGAGACACACTTAGAAACACTGACCAGTGGTCTTGGAGGACTTTGGAAAGGAAGCCGTCGTACTTTAGAAATGGTCAATCAGGCTCTGACTGCGAAAGAGTTTTATCTAAGGGATAAGAATTATGTGATTGATGACGGCAAAGTGGTAATTGTTGATGAGTTCACCGGTCGAATGATGCCGGATCGAACATGGCGTGATGGCTTACACCAGGCCATTGAGGCCAAGGAAAGAGTCGAGATCAATCCACCCAAGGATACGTATGCCCGCATAAGCTTCCAGCGATTCTTTCGAATGTATCACAAGTTATCCGGGATGACCGGAACAGCTTCTGAAGCGGCTGCTGAGTTCTGGCAAATATATCAGTTACCTGTAGTGAAAATTCCAACGAACCGTCCTTGTATAAGGAAGAACCTGCCAACTATCATCCTGAATACAGAATCAGCCAAGTGGGCCAGAATCGTACAGGAGATTCGCCGGATTAACGAGACTGGCAGGCCAATTCTTGTAGGAACCCGGAGCGTGCAAGCCAGCGAACATCTTAGCCGGATGCTCAAGACCGAAAGACTGGAACACCAGGTGCTAAACGCTATTTATCACCGTCAAGAGGCTCAGATTGTTGCAGGAGCAGGTCAACACGGAAGAATCACTGTGGCAACCAACATGGCCGGTCGAGGCACGGACATTAAGCTTGGCAGAGGAGTCGCCAAATTGGGAGGGCTCCATGTACTCGCCGCCGAACCAAACGAGTCAGCCCGGATAGACCGGCAATTGTATGGCCGGGGAGCTCGACAGGGTGACCCTGGCAGTGCTCAAGGTATCTTCAGCCTGGAGGATGAGATTGCAGCTCGGTATGCCAAAAACATAGCTGCTTATCTGAAAAGAAGATATGCTCATGCCAATGATGATATCTCTTCAACTTTGGTCCGAAGCGTATTTCGCCTGGCCCAGAGCCGAGCGGAAAGACTGGCGTTACGCCGCCGGAAATCTGTTTTAAAAACGGATCATTGGCTTGATGAGCAGCTTGGCTTTGCTGGAAGAGAATAGCAATGTAAGGCATCGGCCCTCACCCGCAAAAATACGGGCTGCTGGCAGGAGCACATCTGCCTACTCAGGTTTGCTATTGTTACCTGAAACACCCGGCAGTGAAGTACTAACTTGATGCAACTCCAAAACGGTACCCGAAATCTGGGCCAACTGGACTAAAGCAATATTAAAGTCTACAACGGCTCTTATCTCTGACCGCTGGGCATTTGCCAAAGCCTCTTGAGCCTGCAGCTTGAGAAAGAGAAACTCAGGTGTCAAACGCTCCCGGATAGGCTCGGAATCCTCCAGAGCCTGCAAATGAATGCGTGCTGCTTCGGCTGCTTCTTTTTGAATTTGTATTTCTGAGTAGTTTGTTTCAATTTTCGTTATCCCTTCTTTGGCCAGTATCGCTACCTGATCAGCTACGTTCTGCAAAACTGAAATAGCCCTTCTGCGTTCGAGTCGCCTTTTAAGTAATTCAGCATGCCGCTGGCGATTGCCGAGCGGATATTCAAGAGACAAGCCAATAGCATAACTGTCATATTCGCCGGTCTCGAGCCGATCTTGAGCAGCGTTTCGGTCCCTGGCTATTGCCTGCGTCCTCGCTGTTGCTACCAGATCTAAACGTGGCATGTGTTGGTTTTCGGCGACACGAATGTTGATGTCAGCAATTTCAGTTTCAATCTTGGCTCTTTGAATCGCCGGATTCTTTTTCATGGCAATCTCAAGAATTTTCAAGGGCTCAAGCTTTTCAGTCTCTAAAGATGCTTCACTGGCAGGAATGATTTCAAACTCATCAAGCATATTCAATTGTGCGTCTGTCATCAATCTCACAAGAGTGTTTTGTGCATCGATAATCTCTTTATTTGCCTGAAGTAACGCTGCCTCACGGGCTTTTGCAAAAGCCTCTGTCTGCTTGATCTGAACGTCAGTCGCGTCGATCTCTTTTCGGTTTTCAACTTTGTTCAATGTATCAAGCGTCCTGCCTAATAACGCCCCTTGGATCTCAAAGTCACGGCGTGTCTGCAACAAACGCCAGTAGCCCGATATAACTTGGGCTGCTATATCTTCAGCTTTCTCGCGGAAACCAAAGAGGGCAATCCTATAGTTGAGTCTGGCAATATTCACATCCGCAAGACTAACATCCTCCCATGCATCTCGCAATAACGGCTGCTTTATTTGAAAGCCGAGTATCGGCTCATAGCGAGTAGGAAGAGTCCTGCCTACTAAATCGTCCCAACTGCGTGTCAAAATATAGCTGAGCGACCACTCCGAACCGGTTACACCCCTTTGTTTGATTCCATACTCCATTGTACGAACATCTGATTCCCCGGGTTGAAATATGCTGTTCGGGGGATTGGATTCATCCTCGTAGTTATATCTACCAAAAGCAGTTACATCGAACTCTGCAGCTGTCTTGGTTATGTCTTGCCTGGCAATCGATGGGTCAAAACTGACCACTCTGATTTCGGAGCTGTTGGCAAGTGTCCTCGCGATGGCTTGTTCAATTGTCAAGGTAACACTCTTCTTGCCGGTGTTGGGATCCGTAACGATATTAATATCAGACTTGGTTGCTGCCGGAGCTTCAGCTTTTAGAAGTCCCGGCGGAGCGACTCCTGAAGCAAGAACAGTTTTTTGGTCCGTATTGGGATCAGCGATTATAGTTGGGGAAGCTATCGGTTTCAGGAGCCCCAAAGGCTGGTTTAGATTCCGACCTTCAGTATCGACACGATGCTGTGGACCTTGATCAGCTATAGCCCGTTGGTAGAAAGTCAAATCACTTTGGTTATCCACCTTATCAGAAACGCACCCCGCCAATTGAAATATAGCCGAAAATAAAAATAATGCGATAAAATCCCTGTTCTTCGCTATTGCATAAATCGTTGACTGTTTTTGCTCAGAAGGATTCCAATTGCAACTAAAAGAAAAGTGACTTACGTCAAAATTCATTTTTAATCTGCTCCAATTTCCTTCTGCAAAGTTGAAAAAACAACTCTGACATGTTCGCCGGCCGGCCGATTGGACTTGTTAGGTACTTGTATGCGTACCCTCAATGTAGTGCTGGCTGCATCAGCGACTGCTCCAATAAATACAATTATTCCTTCTACGGACGTCTCCCTGGAACCTGGAAAAACAACCTGGGTCGTATCACCATATCGCAAATCCCTCGCTTTTTCTAAAGGTACAGGAGTGTCAATCCAGAGCGGATTGATCTGCACAACCCGAACAACGTCCTCCAGGGCGTTGACTGACTCACCAGGTTCCACCTCTATCTTTTCTATGATTCCATCAATTGGGCTTTTCAGGCTCATATTGTCAATCTGTATCTTCGCTTCGTCATATTTTCTCTGGGCTTGTTCAAGTTCGAAGACCGCCAATTTCACCGACAGCTCGGCAATCTTTACCTCAAGCTTCGCATGTTCTACTTCTAATGCGGTTGCAGCATTAAGTGCTGCTGCCTTCTCAAGCTTTTTGAGGTCCACTTCTTTCTGGGCCAGCGAGGCTTCACCAGCCTGGATGTTTATTGTGTTTTGGCTATCTGCTTCAAGTTGTGCCAACCTGGCTCGCTCAACAGCGTCATATTGCCGAACCAAAACCTGCCCGGCCTTAACTGATTCACCTTCTTTGACATTAAATTCCGCAATTCGACCAGGCTGAACAAAAGATAGCGTTCTATCCGCACTTGGGGTTGTAATTGCTGCTACTCCCGGTTCAAAATCTGCATGGATTGGCATGGCAGGTATTAAAATACTGACAATGAGAAAAGGCAAAAAAACCTTTGTTGCTCTCATATGAATAAATCCTCCTAACTTCAATTTAACAAGGTAACATTATATTATAGCACTGCTTGACTAAAATTACTATTGATTTTCCCAAAAAGAACTGATTCTTTTAGGAAATAGGGACTTTGTGAATTCTAAGGTACCTTGGTTTTTCAGCCTATACTGAGATCAGCAGTCCTACAATCGAAGGTGTCAATCGTTTCTGCATGGAAAGTGCTTTAGAGAGCTTTTGAAAAATATTGAATCTTCTAAACTGACTCATTGTCTTGCGAGCAGATGTTATGTCTCACATTTTTCCTGAAAATCCCTAAAAGTTTTTACCTCTAAATACTTCAAATCAATCTCAAAATTCTAAATTGTTAGGTTCTCTCAGATTTTTTCTGTAAAAAAATATTGCCAATTTCCTTTAGAAATATCACATTTATTGATGTAAAAAATGGGACAACTAAGAAAATATGTTTTTACCAAAATAATTTGTATTGACAGACAAGATGGATTAGTCCTATAATGACAACGTGGTTTATGCGGGACGTATTAGCATTTCCATTACGTTGAGGACTTCTTATTCTTATATCGTAGCCATTTGTGGTTTGATGGTTAATTGTTTCGGGAATGTTGCCGAGGAGATCTTGCGTTGGGAATATTTGAACGCATCAAGGATCGGAAGCCATCTTGGAATACAAATTCCAAGAAGATCACCCCTATAGTGCTGGAGAAGCTTGAACCGCGGATCCTGCTTTCGGGGGATAGTCTACTCTATGCCGCAACGAGCCAGCTTTACGACCCCCTTGACAGCAACGCGCAACAAATCACACAATACGCGGAGTTGCTGGATACGGATGCACGGGCTGAGGAGCAGGTTAGTCAGGAACTGACTTCATCCGATACCCTCAATTCCGATGTTTACAAACCTATCCTTACTTTGTCCCAGGATGATAATACGAATAGTGACTCAGTCAATGCGGACTTGAGTGTGGGTATTGTTAGCCCTACTCAAGTTGACAGCGAGACAGACCTTCGAGTAGGTGGTTCGGATGTTGGCATTGCTCTTGTCTTGGGGGTGGATTTATTAGACCAAAACGACGTCCAGCCGATTGCTGAAGACGTCGATTCAGAGTGTTTTGAAAGCTGTCAGAGGCAGCTTATTATAGAACAATTGACTGATACTTTAAGGGTTCCGCACGGCCCTCCGGGCGCCGAAGGGGTACTTACTTCACTGGACGATGTCCAGTTGGAGTACCTGCTGAGCGGGGAGCAGGCAGCCCCCGCGAGCGATGCCGTAATCCCGCTCGGCGAAGCAGACCTTACCTCCATCCTCGACGAGGCGATTTGCCGCTGGACGGCATCTGGCCTCGTATCCGATGCTGATGTTTTCGATGGCGTTTCTTTCGTTATCGACGACCTGCCCGTTGGTGTCCTTGGTCAGGCAGAAATCAGCGTCATCTCGATTGATGTAAATGCCAACGAACATGGCTGGTTCGTGGATCCCACCCCGGCCGATGATTCAGAATTTGTCCTCGGGGATGACGGCCG
>Ga0307378_10005984_pt1 | contig 16786 bp, 14 predicted proteins | sample UN1MG_FD_202238 | JGI IMG/M metagenome (GOLD analysis project Ga0307378, IMG submission 202238) | Soil microbial communities from Risofladan, Vaasa, Finland - UN-1 | ecosystem: Environmental > Terrestrial > Soil > Coastal area > Acid sulfate soil | place: Finland: Risofladan, Vaasa | collected... | reverse complement strand
GGTGCTCCACATCTGGGCTGGGGGTTCGATTCCCTCATGAATCATCGCGAGAATATCTTACTACGGATACCCTGATATATCTGGATAGCAATCACGGCAAGAGCGAATAACGTGAATACTAAGAGACTGATTATTTTGGACATCCTACTTTCATGGAGATTTTAATTTGAATAGCCCCTTGGAGGCTATTCAAATCTACTCTGGTAAGTATATAAATTCAAACCCTGGGTGATCACAGGGATATAACCGATGATGGTACTTGAGCAACCTAATAAAAAGTCTATGTACGGTTTTCAGGATAATGAATACTACGGATCATTTTTTCATCTAATAGTCTAAACGAACATTTCCGTTCTTTAGTTCCAATCTATTAGCACATGTGGCGAAACAGAGCAGATCAAATGCCTTACTCTGATCACCTACACCAGCGCCAGTACGTTGGTATTCAATATCCAGGCGCTCTATGATATCGTTGACCTTTACGGCAGTTACGGAGTAATTTTTAACCAGCTGTACACTACTAAGAGCCTCTGTTCCACCGTCTACAATCGAGAATACATTTCCATATGTATCTACTAGACCCTCTAATCCTGCAGCAAGAGGCAAGTTTAGTGGCCCGTGTGTATCGTTCCAGTATCGATACTTTTGCGCTGCCTGGTCAATACCTTGATCTGGTAGGTACTTAGAACCATTTACGACCAGCTGAATCTTTTCACCTTTCATAGCTGGAGAACGCTCCTTAGCTCGTAGCCAGTTGGCATTATCAGTGACCTTATTAAAGAGGGACAGGTCCTTTACAAGACGGTTTCTAAATGCACCAGAGCGGAAGGTAGATTGCACCACAGTGGTATCAGCAGCTACCGGTACAACGAATCGCTCTACTATAGACTGCATATAAGGGATTACCACAGTCGAGGGCCGAGGTGGCAGCCCCATTACTTCCTCCATGATTAGAGTTGGTCTAATAGGTAGATAGGATGGAGTCGCAACTGATGTCACAGCATTGGTATCCTGGTAGTAATCAGTGGCTGTTAGGTTCCAATCAATCACTAGTGTCAGGTCTGGTAGATCCAAGATCTCGGTAGATTGTAGGAATGGAAGGTAATCCTTTAAGTCGATCATACCACTGGTCTTATCCAGTGCAGCTCCTGCGATCTGAAATTGATTGTTGTGGCGCTGTCCACCTGGCGTAACGAGTGTATTCGTGTACTGTTGTCGATAATCCTTATACTCCGACATCAGGGTCCAGGAATCACCCTTCTCTATAATACTACCATCTGAATCACGTTTCTGGTTGGTTAGGGCCAGGCCCATACCGTTAAGCAGCTCAAAACGGTTAATATCCTCTGAACCACGATTAGTGGTTCGTAGATGTTTCATCGAGGCATAAGCTGGTAATTCTTGTACCTGATCTATTAAAGTACCTCCCGTATAGAGTGATAGGCGTTTAGCAGATACTATGCATCCTAAAATAGATGGATAATAGAGACCTGTTCCAGCAGTTACCTGTGTATCGTAGACTCCTAAATCAGCTAGACGAAGATTAGCATGAGGAACATCAGCTATACGAAATACTGTCCTAGAAGAATTCTGGATAGTAGGATCCTCGAATACGGTCTTTGAAGTGTTCGACATCGACATATATACATAGTGAGATTTTTTTCTTAGCCCCTTATTCCTGGCCTTGGTGCTCGCGTCTCTTAAGCCATGATAGTCTTATTGAGACTAAAGAACAAGTAGGCTGCGTAGACATTTGAATTAGAGCACTGGCTCTGCATCTCAGCAGCAAACTTTTGGCGACTAAAGTCTATGCTAGTACCGAAATTTATACCAGCCAAGTAACCGTCAGGATAGACTGGATCACGCATTAGTCGTTGCAAGGTAGAGTAGTTTCTGAGCCTGGGATCAAATGATCGTAGACCGTTGGCTATAATTTCCTCGCGCGATTCTAGGGTATATCCTACCAGCGCGGTATCAGTATCGTTTACAGCATAATAGACCCGTTCTAGACCATAGGAGCTTGGTGTTATCGAGTCATCAGAGTATCCAAGAGGAGGGATTCCTGGGGGTGGAGAGCACATAAGATAGTTTGCCGTAGAGGTTTGCTCAAGAGACTCGTTGATAAAAGAAATATGCACAGTATCGCAGTCTCCTGGAACAAAAGAAGATATATTCTGGTTGTTAGAATCCAGGATAGCGCGGTCTGAGTGGTAGTAGTTTAATACCACTGGCTGTAGCTTACCATCGTCGGGGATAACTTGGTATGTAAGTTTCAGGTTCTTAATAGCGTAGGTCGTATTGGCGCTGTCATATTCAGTGCCAAAGAAAAATTCCGAGTTAGGAGCAAGGCGCATACGAATAGCAATCTGGCCAGTAGCTGTGGATGATAACGGGGCTGATGCACGGTTAACTAAAGTGTGTAGTTTTACGCTAAACGGTATGTATTTGTTAGTGGCAGACTGACCCCGAAGATAGCCCCGAACAATCTCTCTTGTTGGTGCACGACCTTCAATGCAATTGTCTGTCTCTGTTCCATAGCTCTCCTCAGGAATCCGAGCCAGCGACTCCATCTTTACCAGACGCGGATAGTTTAAGATAGTCTCCTCATCACCTGTATTACGGAAGATCGTTGTGATGTCGCGAAACAGAGCCTGATATCCAGTCTTGGGATCATAGAATATATCCTGTCCCGCTACAGGTGTTGTACCTGTACTATAACAGATAATCTCACCCTCCGCATGAACTGTGTCCGGTAAGAGTTTCTCCTTATCCAAGGTTAGAACCCAATCAAGCGGGTTGTTAGCGACATAGCTTGCCTTTTGTGAGAGCGGATATATTGATCGATATCTCGTTGTCATATAACTTAGGCCGGGATATTTATTCCTCGTCCACTCGGTTTCTAAAAATTGAATTCGCATTCTTCTTATATGCAAAAATCAACTCCTGTAGTAATAAAATACAAATCGGTCGAACTTAGCCTTAACAGCGTTAAGCTTAAGGTCTACGAGACCGGGATCATTTTTCACAAGCCGGATAATAAGTGGATTAAGGTTAAAGTCTATACAAACAGTCGCGGATATGATCAATGCCGTATAGCCGGTAAACAATATGTTGTACATAGGATCGTTTACAAAGCTTTTAATCAGCAATGGGATATTACTGACGTATCCAGAAGTAACTACATAGACCACATAGACCATAATAGGGTAAATAATAGGTTATCTAATCTGCGAGTGGCTACACAGAGCGAGAATCTATGTAACACCGGGGCTAGGAAAACTTCTAGAACTGGATTAAAAGATATCTCGCCATGGTACAATCCTGCCAATAGGCACTGGTATTGGGCTGTGCATGTATCCACTAAGGGGATTTGCACGCGTAGGGTATTTAGGGTCGATACCGGATACCCTCCTGATGTTCTACCAGATGTGCCTCAACACATCATCGATGAGCGCGATAAGATAATACAGAAGATGCATGGAGAATTTGCCTGCTTAGATTAGGTGACCGTTACTCGTCCGTTAGAAATATTTAGCAGACGCTCGTGGGTAGAGACAAAAAAGAGTGATTTACCAGTCATAGTATTGGATCCCGCAAAGAGCTGGACCTGTAAGGTCTGTTGTCTAGGTATAAAGGGTGTTACTAATGGGTACATGGCATGCGTGCGCTTGTCATCGGGACTACCATAGTCATAGAAATTAGCGTCGTACTTAGCTAATGCCTGACCTAGGTTCTTAAAGTATTTCTGGAGCAGATAGTTATGTCCCTGGCGACCAGCGGTAGGATCGGTTCCACAAACTATGTCTCTCGAGCTCTGCTCCTTACCATCCAGTGCAAAACGATAGGATGTGCAGCCATCAAATCCAGATAGGAGCTCTAGGGTTTGTGGTGTAAGTAAGGTCACACCATAGCAGTTGGGCTGTAGCTCAATAACCTGGGTCATCGTGCTTGTAGCTGTTACGGTCTGTTGCAGGAGACGCTGATCAAGCCAGGCAAAACTACGGCCATCACGTAGGTCGTTGAGAGTCTTTTGTAGCTCAGAGGGTGGTAACTGGATCTCGTGTATGTTAGCATAGACATCATCTATAGTCCAGTTAACCGTAAAGAGAACCTGGGCTTCAGAGTGATCGCGCCAAGCGACACGAATATCCTCTAGATCAGTTGCCACTGTTCCTACATTCAGTGGAGTATCTAGGACTACCTCAAGGTCTGTACCGTTTGGTCTCAGGCTAGCCACAGTAAAATATCCATTGTAGCCTGTATCTGCAATATTACCGGTAACTACAATAGGTGCTCCCACGTACAAGGGACACATATGGCGCGAGCTAGATCCATTAGGATAAATGCTAGGGATGACCAATGGCGAATTAGCAACACCGACCTGGTAATTTACACCTCCTACTGGATCCAGTGTCGGGGTACAGTCATCACATGTGTAAGGAGATAGGATTCCAGTGAACATGTATATGTCAGTAACTGCCTCTGTTGCCTGCGAGGTTGCCAGTCCCGCCACAAGTGTAATGGAATAAGCTGTAGAGGTTTCCGTGACAGTTGCAATCACAGCTAACTTATCAACTCTCGCTACACCTGAGGTCGACTCTATAAAACGAAATGATACTTGATCCCCAGGCATAGGTTTACGATTAAACTGTGAGGGAGCACGGCTAGTAAGCAGTGGTGCCGCAGCGGTACCGATAAGACTAGCCACTGCCGATCTACTATCTATCTTATCAGCATGTGTAGCCATCTGCACAGGTGTCATGCTAACGATCTGGTTCTCGAACTCTATGTTGTAATCCAGATCCCCTATGGCGATATTAGGAAATTTCGACATCGATGCAAACTGATCGATGTGTTTCCAGGCTACAGGAATATTCGCTCGACGTTTTACAGCCGATGTGGTAAAGGCGGAGACCGGTGCATCAGTAGGAGGTAAGTTATATAGGAGCCATGGATTATCAGGAAGGAGTGATCCTGTATCGTGACCATAGTTCTTGTTGTTTACGTGCCCAAAGATAGAGCGCTGATCCTCCTTAGAGCGAGAGGTTAAATACCAGTCGAGATTAGAGTCTATAACGTTCAGGTGGCGACGCTCATTCATCAATCCGTGCTCTCTACTGGTTACGATCGTATTCCTTATTAAACACTGAGCACCTACAACTTGTCCACGCTGTCCAAATGTAGCTGGATAGAGCATGGTATTGGCACCTTCCAGGACGTCTACGTGCATGTCTAGAGTAAGATGTTGCTGGGTAGGATCTGTGATGCCTACGTTACCAGGGATAGTAACCTTAGTCTTGTTTCTTCCAGTAAAAGTAAACCCCGATTCGTCAGCTTGATAGCGTCTTATTTTGATGGACATATACTTAGACCCTGGATTTTTTTCTTGGCTCTTAGTATAAGATGATGGACGGCGATACAACCATTGAGCTTAATCAGAATTTTGCATCCTATATCAGGCCGAATGATGGTTTCGGTATCACCCTTGCGCAAGGCACTCTTATGCAGGAGGGCGATACTATCAAACTTAGACTTGGATCCATCGACTCCTTAAAAGCCGATGATGATACTATCGTTATCACACAAGAGATACCTTTAAGCGTGGTCTACTCCATCTATGATGTGGACTATTCCGCAACCGATAAGCGCAACCTCAGTAACTCTGCTGCGTGGCCAGCAGCTACATTTGATTACTATGCCGCCTACAATGATAACCCGTTTAGAGAATTCACCAGCGCCAGGCTCTCTATCGTTGGCTACCACGCACAAGGGGTGGTTCTTGATCCTAGGGGTGGATATCAATGGTCGCCAGGTAGTTTCTTAGTAGATGACTACAGCGCCGAAATGAATTTCCTAGTCCAGGCTAACTATATAGATTCCGAGAATGCACCTAGGACAGTTACTTTGACCGGTGGTAACTCTGGTTATGGCGTACCTAGCAATCCCAGTGGAGGAGGGCCTACCAAGGTAACATGGTACTCTGAGACTGGATATATCGATCTACGGGTTAAGAACGGCGATACGATCATTTTCAAGGATGGCTCCTTTAAGCTGCATAACGCTCAGGGACAATGGCCTGGTCGCGATACACATCCTGGACCAGCTGATATCCGCGGCGTAGGTGGATCTATCTACCCAGGAACCAAGGACTTGTTTTCCACACCCAAAGCAGTAGATGTCCTGAATAGCCAATTTGCTTTTTCCAAGGCAGTTATTACCTCATCTGCTAGTCCAGGTACAACCGGTAATGTCCTAGATCTCAAGACTAGCAATTCCTCTCTGGCACCCGGGACCTATAATAAGCCCAATCTAGCGGTCCAGCTCTCGCAACTATTCTCTGATGCTGAAGGGATCAAAGCAGTTACAGCAGGCAACCAGATCTATACCCCCAAGAACACCATGCTCCAGAGGACAGATGATCCAGACAATTCCAATATGATATTCCGTAAGATCGATCAGTCAGACCCAGGCACCGATGTTACTTTCACAGACGCCAATACTTATCAATACAAGGATGCAGCAGGAGCCAAGGAACCTTATTTTGTAGGAGCCAGCCAGTATGCTCTTGGTTTTGAAAATGGGGTGTTCTCGCAGAACTATGCACACATGCCACTCTTTGATTACGCTAGTCCTGGTAAGCAAAACCTAGGACTCTACTGGACAGGAACAGTAGGTGGTGGCGACTTAAGATATTACAAGGTTAAGCAGTCATCCGGAATCGTTTTTCACGAACTAAATCCTCCTGAATTCTGGGCGGATACGCTTGGTCTTTATGCAGCCTTGAAGGTACCATTATACCAGGATAGCAACGGAGTTCAATATTACGTCAGAGATGACATGGACGACAAAATAACTTATGGATTTGATCCACTCAGTAGTTTTATCTTGGCCACCAATAACCCAAATAGAAAGATGGAAAAGATTCCACCCGCTGCTAGCTCTCCTGTGTATCTGGATGTTACAGGCAGCACTAGAACCATCTACGGGCAGGTAGTACAGACCAATGTTAATGGTGGTCTCTATCTCCTCGAGATATATGGTCTTACATCGCGAAGAGGAGGTTATGTAGACTCAGAATTTAACAATCCCAGCATCCAAGCTGTCATTAGCACGCAATACGACAGTAACAACATTATCACTGGCTTTGGAGAATCTGGACTGGACTATACGCATGTAGGAAATCCCTATATGATTAAGGAGCTCTATGTCCGCATACTAGATCCCAAGACCAAGCAACCCGTTACTGGCTTAGGCAATAACAATGTATTCATTTTCGATATTATCCGTAAGCAACCGTTCTCCGATATGCAAAGTGCTGAGGCAACGGCTCAAGCCAACCAGAAGCTAGCTGTTAAACTATCAAAAGAAGCGGCTGAACGTCTTAAGGGCTAATCTAGTTCTGTAGTAAACCTGGGATAAAGAGTGGTTGACTTAGTTTCGGTGGTGGTGGTACAGCAGCTGGCGCCGTGTGATGTTCGCCAAAGAGTCCGCCAAAGAGCGAGGTTACAACACCTAGAACAGGCGCCACAAATTCTGATAGCCCCCCTGTCTCTGGCGCAAGAGCCAGAGCCGCATCATCTCCTATGCCTTCCAGCGCACCAGCTGCCTTTCCAGCTATTTTACCAGCACCACTAAGGGCATCGTCTGCGGCTCCTTGGACAGCAGTCTTGGCAGCAGTCTTGGCGGCAGCAGCGGCAGCGTCCTCTGATTCTATGCTCTCTCCTCCCTCCCCCAGTCCTTCAAATACTGGATTCTGGATCTCACCCGTATTAATGCGCGAGGTAGTTCCAGGCTTAGGTCCCGCTGGCTCAGCTACAGTAGATTCAGCAGACGTATCTGTAGGTGCATTACGCTGAGCCATTAGTTCGCGCATGGGAGCCAACTGATCCATCTCCACCGCCTCACCTCCGGTCGGGTCTGATAGTCCAGGTAAGTCAGGCAAGCTGGGATCAACGCGACCAGCTCCGGCCTGTAGCTGTGCCCGAGCCTCAAGTCGTGTAAGTAGCGATTCCGATGGTGACATTAATTCCATATTAGCTACAGGTCCACTACTAAAAGGATTTTCAAAGCTCGCTGGCAGGGATGGAGCTTCCCCAAGTGAATCCGTTATGCCTGAGACACGCACACGGGCATCTCGAGCGATACTAGACAGTCTTGTGGGCAAGGAAGTTTCTCCCGCAGATTCCCGTAATGGATTAGCCAAGTTAGATATTCGCGCCTTGACGTCACCGACTGCCCCGCCAACTCTGTCTTGCACGGCCTTCTGCAAACCAGCCTTAATATTCCCCTTGGCGATTTGCCCGACAGCATCCTTGCCTAGAAAATTACCGATGCCCGTTGCTAAGAGATGAGCGCCCAGAGGCTCAGAGGTGGCCTGTATAACCTTATTAAATGCGTCACCGGGACTCAGCATGGCCAGTTCTTTAGCGGAATCACCCTGTTCGCGTATAGAATTCAAGCGATCTTGGTAAGCCGCGCTTTCTTGATCGAATCTACTAGTGGCTGACATATACTTAGGCCGAGATAAAAATCCCCGGCCTAAGTATATGTATCAACTCTTCAATTGCATACGTAAGCGCTCACCAGGGGATAGCAATGTAGACATTAAGATAAACTGGCACTGCTTTGATAGACCATTAGTCCTGCACCTCAATGATCCCAAACACCTAGAGCTACTAACTAATTTCCTTGATGAGATCAAGAAGGCTAAATGAGTTTTTTTAACATATTTTGTTAAAAAAAATCACAGACTAAGAGTATACTCATGCCCCCTAAAACTACCCATTCATGTCCACACTGCGATAAGAAATACACTGCCCGCGGTTCCCTGTACGGCCATGTTAAAGAGAAGCATGGTCTAGTGTATTCCGTCAAGAGGCCCTATGTGCCACCAGTAACAACACCAACGGACCGCCGTGATAAGTTAAAGAGGGAGTTCCTAGATGACGAGATAAGTCTAGAGGAATACCAGGATCGTCTCAAGGTTCTAGATCGTAAGAAACAGGAATTAGAGAAGAAGATCCCAGTGACCTTGAATCTTAGCAAGTTCCTAGAACACGACCTAGAATATTGCCTTGCACATCTTAGAGTTCATTTTCCAGACCATGATGAATTTCTGGGCCTAGAGAGGATGATTATGAGTGACCGGGTACGTGACTTGTTCTTAGCAGTCTATAAGGGGCAGTTTAAGGTCTCGAGCCCAGATTTAGATGAGAGAGAGATTACCTACTGGGATGGTAAGAGGATGCGGACAGAGCCTTACACTCCCAAGAATATTAGGACGCTCTATAGGTCCATAGCAGACTCTATAAGCCTATACTATATGGACCGCGCAAACAATCTTATGATCACGGAGAAGATACCGGACCATGTCTTAGAGGAGATTAAGTCCCTGATAAACAAGAGTCACGACATCCAAGACATGGTGGTTAAGAGCAACCTAGACTTTCCAGGTTTCCAGGACTTATTCTTGGAATTAAAGGATTAAAGCTCAAAATAGGTTGACCTACTTTATCTAGACGTCGCATAGGTTTTTTTACTACCAGCTGAGCCAGCTGCATAGACGGGTTTTACTTACCTATACAAGGTTTAATTAGTACCAGAAATGCATATCTTTGAACTCGAGAGTCTAAAATTTAAAATCCAAAAATAATAAATTAATAAAAAAAATTAAGAAATCCGGAGGGTCAAAAAAAATGTCCGGAGATTCAATCTCGTTTCTGGTACTTATTAACCATTGCATAGACAAATAAAACCCGTCTATGCAGCTGGTTTAGAGGGTACCAGATTCACTTATCGGACGTCTAGATAAAGTAGGTCAACCTATTTTGAGCTTTGACCCCTCGAAGTAACAGCATAGTAATTTAGCCTCTTACGGTCCTCCTCGTTCTTGATCCAGTACCTCTTGGTTTTATTGCTCCTCCTAAGTTCTAGGATGGTATCTAGATAGAGCTTAAATATAGTCTTAGTACCGTCTGGAAAATAGCAGATCCATTTTGGACCCGATGAGGGGGTATTGCTTGCCCATGCTACGAACATCCTGTGCAGATCTACTCCCGTCCAGGATTGACGTACCTGGAAGGGATATAACTTATCACAGACAAACAAGTCCAATGCGTGTAGTCGTGTACGATCTATATCTGACATCTCTACTAACTACAGAGAGATCATTTTTTTTGTTTTAGTTCTGGGCCTAAGTAAGGGTTGTTCCTCGTAGATAGGGGTAAGTGATGCTTCGCTAGGCCGGTATAGCTCTGGTTCAGTAAGGGCCTTGTGTCTTCGCCTAGGCCGTAAGGTTAGTATCCGCAAGAGGTCAAGTAGTTGGTCTAGGAACCTAATCAGGGGATTCATATACTAAGGGCCGAGAAAAAAAATCCATGACTTAGTATATGAGCAAGCTACTAACACTATCAGGAGACTCAGACGTTAACCGTAATGAGCTCAAGAATACATCGCACCAACCTATTACGATCGAGCCCTATAGCCGTGTTACACTGGTAGGTATTAATGCCATCCTAGCTGATGACCTCAGTACCGAGCTCTTTCGTATAACGGCTAGTAACCAGAGCTTCACGATAGGAAATCAAACCGTGCGCCCTACTGCTACAATGACTTTGAGTGAGGACTATACGTCCTGGCAATTTCTCACTGAGATGGAAAACGCAGCTAATTTCACAGGTACTGGAGATGCGTCATTACTGGGGCTGCAATACTCGGTACAGCATAATACCGAGGAACAATTCCAACTGGTCTCAGAGAAAGTTAGCCAGAGCGATGCCACCTTCGAGAATTGGATAGACTTCGGTGGGACGCCAGTTACTCAAGCAGGACGCAACTTTACTGCCGATGCAGCAGAGGAAACACAGCTCTACGCGCCGTCCTCGATGCCCCGTGTGTCTAATAAATTTAGCTGTGCCCTAACCAACCCAGCTACAGTAGATATCGAGATAGTGGCTGACTGTGAGGGAGATGATGTTTTTGGGATCCGCGCTAACGCAGCTGCTTATCAATATAAGACTAACGGAGGGGGATGGACTGCATTTGTAGGTGCTCCAACACCGGTAAACGGAGACTTGATAAGCATGAGTTCCTATGGGGCCACAGTAGTCTTTACTATCCAGACAGCAGCAGGCGCACCCAAAGCAAATTCACCTTACACATTTACAGATCAGACACGGGCAACGTTGGATAACAAGGAGATGCAGTATCAGATAACAGCCGCTGCCGGCGGGGCACTGACCAATTGCAACTGTACCATCCTAGGCCAGCATACCCTATCACATACTGGTGTCTTTACACCAGGGAGCAAGGAACTAGCTATCTACTTAGGCCTAACCGATGTTACAGCACAGACATTCAATGGTAACCCTGCTACACTGACCTCACGCCAGCCTATGCACGGTATTCTACGGTATCCTGCTATTATGGTTACACTGGATGGATTAGGGACGCTGGAATCCTATAACCTAGCCCGTACTGGTTCTAGCAGCAATAACATCGCTAATACCGTGCGTGTAATATACGACGTCAAAAATTCAGGATCTGTCATACAGAAAGACTATGATGCAACTTACTATCTGGACATCGGTAACACTAATACCATATCCGTAAACCAGCTACGAGCCCGATTATACGGTGGGGCTAACCAGAACCTCCTGGATTTCGTGGGGTATCCTTCCATAAGTATCATCATAGATGGACCTCGGCATCGACTTGAGCCAAGAGAGATGTCGCGCTCTAATTTCCCTATGTAAGGGGTACCTACATTCCTTCATCTCCAGTACGAATTATTCATACTGGATATGACTCCTCTTTAAGCCTCATCTTCAGGCTTCCAGCTTTCCTTAAAAGCAGCATAGTCCTCACGGGGTAGTTGTGTGGCCTGCTTTAGTGTCAAGCCCTTTTCCTTGCGTTGCACAGCGAGCCATGCATCCCACGATGATTTCTTACGTTTCTTTGCAGCCTTGGGCTCGGCTTTAGGTTGGGCATCGGCCTCAGCCAAAGCCTCTTGCGTCTGGGGCTCAAATACCTTGGTAGGAGCTTCGGTGCTGCCACTGCCACTGTCCATAAGCGTCTTAACACGGTTATGGTTTTCTATCTTAGCGGTTAAGTCTGCTTTCTTTGCATTGGACCATCCCCTGATCCCTAGTTCCTTGGCCATCGCTCTTAACTCTGCACACGACATTATAAACACCTTGAGATTTTTATTCTTAAAGTCTCAGACGCTTGGCACTAATCTAGATATTAAGAGTACCCTGAGATCCTTAATATATGCCACCTCCTGAAAAAAGAGATCATTGGTTCGTTAACTATCATGCCCCTAATGATTCTACAGGTGATCCAAGCGAGGGTCTGCGCCACCTGCATCTTAGAAACACCTACTTTAATAAGGGAGATTTTCTAGGTAAAAAAGTCCTGGACCTGGGTTGTAATGCAGGGCAAATGTTGATGCACGCTAGTATGCTTGGTGCCAACTACGCATTGGGAATAGATTATGACGCGGCTGCTGTGCGAGAGGCGCGCAAGGCCACTGCAGACCAGAACATCGATGTCCTATGTGATGACCTAGATAACTATCTAGCCTACACTGGTCTGACACATTTTGATACAGCCATGCTATTATCGGTTATAGGAACAGAGGAGCTGACTAATCCTATGGGAATACTAGCACGTGTCTCGTCCCTAGCGGATGTGCTATATCTAGAGGGACATCATACCAGCATTAGGAGCGACCTAATGAAGGCCATGATCTCTTATACAGGATATCAGAACATAGAGTACAAGGGTAAGACCTACGACAACAAGGATGATAAGGTGGGACGTGATTTTTTTCGACTGTCTCGACGTCTTCTCCCGAGGCCTGGAATTGCTGTCAGAATTATAATGGAGGCATGGCGGCCTGGAGTTCGGCGAGTTGGAGTGATGGGCTTCGGGGGAGTGGGGAAATCAACCCTGCGTAAGGAAGTGGTCCGGGATCTGCAAGATAGGTTCTGTAGTGACTTGGAAAAAATATACTCTGACCCTAATAACCCAGAATCCTTAGTCTACTACAGTAAATCCAAGGACCTATACATCCTAGACGATGCCCCAAAATTCTATCGGCCTAGCACGCTGTCCAAGTACATTATTTTTGACTACGTAGCTCAGCCTAAGATCCAGACTCTGTTTTATCTCACCTCTGACATTAAGGCCAGGATGCAGACACGTAAGGAATTGGACCAGGGCCTACTACTAGATCTCCCAGAGGATAGAGTATCGGAGGTAGAACTAAATGGCTGCTCCTACCATAGATCACCTACTATAGACCTATCTGATCTCCAGAGTGTCTATCATATAGAGCCTTATGAGCTTCAGAATTGTGGAGATACTATAGAAAAAAATCTTTTCTATAATTAAATGGCATTTAATGAATTCTATGACCCCAAGCACAACCAGCCCCCTGTTTTTCTAAACAAGAGTGTGAACTGTCCTCGTGTAGATCCTGGTCTCAGAGACGTGCCTCAGCGTAAGTGTTATCGGCACTTGCCCTGGAACTACTGTCTCTGGAATGAAAACCTAAATACCGTGTTCCTTAAATCCGATCTTAGAATCCCAGAAGGCACGGATAAATTAGTACTGCCGCCTATTAACATCATAAACCTGAGCCACCGATACGATCGACTGGCTGAACTAGCACTGCATCTTAAAACTAGAATCTTTACTAGTAATGTTTTCCCTGCCATAAAACGATCACCTGGCTACCTAGGATGCTCTCTAAGTCACATAGCTCTTATCAAGGAGGCCAAGCGCAAGGGGGACCCTATGCTAATCGTGATGGAGGACGACTGCATGCCTACGTGCGAGAATTTTGAACAGCGCTTTATCCAAGTCCTAAAATGGCTACATGGACATATGGATCAATGGGAAGTATTCAATTCATTGCCTCTGGGATTTAATTTTGGGTACATAGATAAAGTACTGGATCGGGACATCGGAATAGTCCGTACACTAGCGGGTTGTAATACACAGTTGATAGTCTACAATCAGAGTTGCTATGACCGCCTGATAAGCCTGGAAGAGGAATATACCGGTACAGGAGATCGCCAGACAGAGATGTATTTTGCCTGGGATGTAATACTGAGCAGAACGTGCGAGATGGTAACTTGCCTACCCTTTCTTACTAACAGCTACAGCCAAGAGAGCGATATTACCCACAACGGTATTGCCCATGATCAGCCAATGAGAAACTTTCGTATGATCCAGGAATGGGATAGTGACAATGCTCACCATCTCAAGGGTGGCTTCCATCCTAATTCTGACGTTACAGTTATTATGACGGCATGCTACAGATATCCGGAGCTGGTCCGTACCTTAGATAGTTTCTTAGAACATAATAGTTATCCAGTGAAGCGTATAGTGATAAGCGAGGAAAATTGGGATAGCTATCAGCGTTTCTATGATCGCTATGTAGAATACATCCGCAAGGGACAAATCTGTCTCATCGCAGGTAAGGGAAATCACATGGATTCTATCGATCAATTATCCACTTATGTAGACACCCCTTATTTCTTTCACCTAGAAGAGGATTGGTATTGTACTCGGCCGTATTTCATAGAGCAGAGCAAAATAATAATGGACGCCGATCCTGACGTTCTCTGTGTCTGGTTAAGAGACCTTAACGATACCAATAAGCATCCTATCGGAGAATACCAGAGACTAGGTGGTATCCATTGTTGGAAGATGGCCTATGGATATAATAAGAACTGGCATGGCTTTACTTTTAATCCATCATTACGTAGGCGCAGCGACATTATCAAGTTCTCGGATTTCAAAGACAAGGGTATGCTGCCAGAGGAATTGGTCTCTATGTATTACAAGGATAAGGGTAAATATGCTGCTATCCTACCGGTTGCGCATTTCTACCACATCGGATATCATACTACCTACAACCCGTTATTTAAGAAACGTACAAATGCAGTCAAGACTGGCGCGCTATCGTAATCACCAAGATGCACCTACCGCTACTCTTATAGGTCTTGCAGGTGGTACTGGTTTTGTAGATGCAGGTGGTGAGGGTTCTGCCGGCTTAGTAGGTTCTGTAGGTGGTGCTGGTTCTGCTGGCTTAGTAGGTTCTGTAGGTGGTGCTGGTTCTGCTGGCTCAGTGGGCTCGACTGGCTTATCTGCTTTCTTGCTCTTGCTCTTTTTCTTGATGTAAGCCTGATTCTCCATTTCACGATAGGCATTACCTAAGAGTTCGGCGCGCAACTTAGCTATACCCGGATGAGAGATGTCGAATTGTCTTCTCTTTTCCTCCTTCTTTTTAATCTGTATATCTATCTTGATCTTCTCAAGATCTCCGCTCTCCGGTACATCCTTAACAGGCTCATCTGCAACAAATACGTGAGACATCTATATATTTATATAGGATAAATATATATGCCGCCATCACCACCAAAATCTACTTCATCTACCGTTGTTAAAATTCTCAAGATGAAAGATAATGCAGAACAAGAGCGTGTAGAAAAAGAATCTGGGTTTGACCTTCCGTTCCGCGTATTATTGATCGGTAAATCACAGCTATCTGGCAAAACGAACTATGTGGGCAACTTAATGCTCCGGCCTTACTCTGATGATGATGTGGATGGTAAGGAATTTTACATGAGGGATTTCCTAGGTAGAAACATTTATGTAGTTTGCCCTAGTCTCAAGTTAGATAGAAAGTGGCCTGAAATAATTAGTGGAAAGCAGATCCCTGATGGTAATATCATGCATAAGTACGATGAGGCAGAGCTACAAGCTATCTATGAAAGAATCGCAGCAAGATATTTAGAAGATCGTCTAGCTAACCGCCCTGCAGAACACTCTCTTGTTATCCTAGATGATTGTGCCTTCTCAGGTGCGCTTAAGGAAAAATTGAATGGGGTGCTCAGTGAGATCGCCTGTAACGGTAGGCACATCCTATTAAGCATGCTCGTTACAGCCCAAAAGTATTCTCAAGTCCATACTACTATTAGAGAGAATGCCTCGGGGTTAATCTTGTGGGGCTGTTCCAATAAACAGCTTGACTTAATAATCGACGATCACTGTGAAATTCCGAAAAAGGATTTTGTCACGATATTTCGCGATGCTACCAGGAAAAAATACAGTAACATGGTAATCAACTATTCCAATGACTATGACAAGAGACTCCTAGATCAGCATTTCCTACCTCTGCTCTAATCCATAGGTGCCACATAGTAAAACATTAAATGGTGGGTTCCTAAGATTCATTATATATTCCTTGAGAAATAAAATCCCAAGGAATATATAATGAATAGAGAACAAAACAGCTTTTGTCTTTTATGCTTTTCCTGCTACGGTGCAATATAATCCAGTTTGAGCTATGCTGGCTTTAAGTCGTATGTAGCGTGCTCCTACCGACAGTGAGCCATGAAAGTCTGTTGCATCTGAAGTAAATACCCAAGTACCTGTATCGTAATAGGTAGTTCCATCTTGGCTCATTTGAACTGTCAGGTTACCTACTCCTGTTGTATTGATTCCAAAGATATCTACATGCTTGACGTACTGACAGTCTATCGCAGATGAAACCTCATCTAATACAACGGTTGCGTTATTCCATACGTTGTTCTGAGTACCAGCGGTAGGTATAACAGTCACTGCAGTATCTAGAGCGCTCTGGTTATTAGCAATGGTTACAGGTAAACTAGCTGCCATAGCGGCTTGTCCAAATGCTAGGTCTGTATCCGCAATCTGTAGTGTGGCATTACAATTGAGACTATCGTGTGTACCTTGACTAACCGCCAGATTA
>Ga0307378_10005982_pt1 | contig 16787 bp, 13 predicted proteins | sample UN1MG_FD_202238 | JGI IMG/M metagenome (GOLD analysis project Ga0307378, IMG submission 202238) | Soil microbial communities from Risofladan, Vaasa, Finland - UN-1 | ecosystem: Environmental > Terrestrial > Soil > Coastal area > Acid sulfate soil | place: Finland: Risofladan, Vaasa | collected... | reverse complement strand
CCTCGGTAACCGCTCCAACAACTCCACCCCGTAATTCATCTCCGAGGACGCCCGACCCCGACTGATCCCCAACTCCGCGCCCACCTCCGCAGCCACCGCCTCCCAATTGTCAATACACCACTGCAACCGATCAGCATCCTCCACATCCGCCATCCGCACCTGACACAACCGACCCGCCGCCAACAACCGCCGCCCCACCGCCACCCGCTCCGCACACTGCCCCGCAGCCATCTCCGCCAACAACCCCGCCTCATCCACAAACTCGAACATACATTCGATGATAGAACCCGACACTGACAGTTTTTGCCCCGAGTAAGGTTATGTCGGCGAAGTGCCAGGCACGCCAGGCCCAGGAGGACACATGTCCCTGCTGTTCAATCCCCGCACCTATGACCCGAGTTCCTTCGACGAGGGCACTCGTCGGCAGCTCCTCGCGTTGATCGACTTCTTCGAGAGCAAAGGTCTGGCCAGAAACAAAGACGAGCACTACTCCGGGGAGTGGTATGGCGACTTCCTGAAACTGATCGCTGACAAAAAGATCTTCGCCACCTTCGCCACACCCGCAGAGGTCGGCGCCTTGGTCGGCAACAACGACGCGCGCTGGGATCTCGCCCGGATCAACGAACTCAACGAGATCCTGGGCTTCTACTCACTGGCACACTGGTACGCCTGGCAGGTCTCAGTGCTCGGATTGGGCCCGGTGTGGCTCAGCGATAACAACGAGGCGCGCAAGCGGGTCGCCGGACTCTTGGGCGAGGGCAACATTTTCGGATTCGGACTTTCCGAACGCGAACACGGCGCCGATATCTATTCCTCGGACATGATCCTCACCCGGACCGCCGACGGGTTCAGCGCCAGTGGCGGCAAGTGGTACATCGGCAACGGCAACGCCGCCGGGCGATTGAGCGTGTACGGCAAGTTCGCCGAGGACGATCCCGAGCATGCGAACGAGCACGTGTTCTTTCTGGTCGACCCGAGCCACCAGAGCTACGAACTTATCAAGAACGTCGTCGCCGGCCAGATGTTCGTCGCGGGTTTCAACCTCCATGAATACCCGGTGGCCCCAGCCGATGTCCTTCACGCCGGTAAGTCCGCCTTCGACGCGGCATTAGCCACGGTGAACGTCGGCAAGGTCAACCTCGGCTGGGCCAGCATCGGCATCTGCGAGCACGCCTTCTACGAGTCCGTGACCCACGCCAACAACCGCATCCTCTACGGCAACCGGGTCACCGCCTTCCCGCACGTGCGCCGCATGCTCGCCGACGCCTATGCGCGACTGGTGGCGATGAAGATTTTCGCCGCCCGGTCAACCGACTACTTCCGCTCCGCCAGCGAGGACGACCGTCGTTTCCTGTTGTTCAACCCGATCACCAAAGCGAAGGTGACCAGCGAGGGCGAGCGCGTCATCGACCTGCTCTGGGACGTCATCGCCGCCCGCGGCTTCGAACGCGACACCTATTTCAGTCGGGCCGCCACTGACATCCGTGCGCTACCCAAACTCGAGGGCACCGTCCACGTGAACATCGCCTTAGTGCTGAAGTTCATGCCGCAATACCTCGGCGCGGCACACGGTGCGGCCCAGCACTATCCGGATATTCCGGTCCGCCAGGACAATGCCGACGACGCCTACCTTTTCCACCAGGGCCCGGCTAAAGGTCTGGGTTCGATCGGCTTCGCAGATTGGCGCCCCGCCTTCGACCGATTTGGCCACCTCGAAAATGTCGGCATCTTCCGCCAACAGATCGATGCGTTCACCCAGCTTGTCCTGACAGCCCCGCCGACGGAAGCGCAGCAGAAGGACCTCGATTATCTGCAGGTGCTCGGTCAGCTATTCGCCCAGATCGTCTACGGGCAACTAATACTGGAATCCGCTGCGTTGGCCATCGACGATGGCGCGACCCGTCCGGGATCGGTCAGTGACGTCTCGGACCTCACCGAGGCGCACCTCGATCGCATCTTCGCGGTGTTTGTCCGGGACATGGCCGATCAGGCGGTGCAGTTGCACGGCCAGGCATCAGCAACCGCGGCGCAGAGTGCTGCAGGATTGGCGATCGTCCGCAAGCCGCGCATCGACTCCGAGGCCGAGGAGACGTTCGTCGCCGAGGTGCTGTCCTACAGCGGCGCCTACGAGATGAAGCCCTGACGCGAAGGCAGACCTATGACAACACGACGGCTATTTCTTGGCGCCCTGCCGGTAGCGGCGTTAACCCTCGCGGCCTGCAGCACGAACAGGACCGCCAAAGAGGTCCTCGACAGCGTGGGCCCGCCGCCCGAACCTGCGACCCCTGACGACGCCATCCAGGCACTGGTCGAAGGCAACGCACGGTTCGCCACGCTCGCACCCCAGGTTCGCGACACCGCCGATATCGAACTCCTCTGGACTTCCGGAATAGACCAGAAACAGGAACCGCTCGCCAGCGTTCTCGGCTGCGCCGACAGTCGGCTTGCGCCGGAAATCATCTTCGACCAATTTGTCGGCGACATCTTCGTCGTGCGCGAGGCCGGGAACATCGCGGTCTCACCTACCAACCTGGGAAGCCTGGAATACGGTCAGGCGGTGCTGAAGTCCAAAGTGTTGGTGGTCCTCGGCCACTCGAACTGCGGGGCAGTTCAAGCCGCGTACACGAATGCGGAACCGGGCGGCAACATCCAGTCGGTCATCGACGCCATCAGGCCCGCCATCGCTGGCGCTACCAGTCTTGAGGACGCCATCATGCGTAACGTTCGCGTGGTCAAGGACCAAATCCGCAAGGACAGCACAATACTCAGAGAAGCAGAGCAATCCGAGGAATTCGCTATTGTGGGCGCCTACTACGACATCACGACCGCGGTGGTTCGCTTTCTGTAGACGCGCTCAGACTTTCCCAATCCGGTGGGTGCGCTCGCGAGCCAGGGTCTCACCGCGAAAGAAAGCCGGCGACTTCAGGTTCCAGATGATCATCAGAATGACTCCACCGATCAGGCTGAGCACGCCGATGACGAACACGGTGCCGATCCCGGCCAGCGAACCGCCCGAGCCATACTCCGGGCTCATCATCTGGTAGGCCTCGAATAGGCCGACCGGAATGAGTACGAGGGCGCCGATCCCCGGCAGGATCACCTGCTCCAATGCGGTCCGCCAATGCTCGAAGGCGGTGTCCCAGAAATAGAGCACCGAGGAGACCGCAACCACGGAGTAGTAGGTCATGATGGCGATCCCGACGCTGTAGACGCAGTCCTCCACGATGCTGTCGCTGACCATTACCAGTCCGCCGTAGATGGCCAGGGTGGTCAGGCCGATGAACCAGGTCGCAAAAGTGGGTGTCTGCCGGACCTCGTCGACGGAGGCGAAGCGCCCGGGCAGCGCCTTATAGGTGGCCATCGAGAGCACTCCGCGCACCGTCGCCATCACCGTGGACAGCGTCGCCGAGAACGCGGAGAGCCCAACGATCACCGCGGCGATCAACGCCCCTCCCGAGCCGACCGCGTCGCGCGCCAGGCCCGAGAAGATGTCGTCGATGTTGGCCGAATTCGTCAGGCTGTCCTCGCTGCTGTCATCGATCCCGGCGTACGCCAGCGCGGCGACACTGAACACCACGTAGGTGACGACCGTGATCAGGATCGCCGTCACACCGGTGCGACCGGACTGCTCTGCGGTGCCCTCGGTCTCTTCCGACATAGACAGCGCGGCATCGAAGCCCCAGAAGATGAAGACCGCCACCAGAAAGCCGCCGAGCAGGGCGCTGAAAGAGGTGATGGCGAACGGGTTGAACCACTCCCAGGAGAACGGCTCGACCGTCGCATCGCGTTCCCTGCGAAAGATGTTGATTGCCAGTATCGCTGCGAACAACAGCAGCCCGCCGTACTGGATGATGGTCAAGATGATCGTGGTGCGGGAGGATTCCTCCGCGCCACGGGCCACCAGCCACGTCGTGACGAAGATGAACCCCGCCGCGATCAAAACCTTCAGCCAATCCGGCGGATCGTCGATTCCGAACGCCGAGGTCGCCGCGCTCACCGTGATGCCGGCGGCGCCGACCCCGGCCAGGATGCTGGAGAGCATCAGGGCAAACCCGCCGATCCAGCCAATGTGGGGCATGATCGCCTTGGAACCCCAGGTAAAGACGGTTCCGGCGTCCGGTGCGGCGTCGGTGAGGTGCTTGTAGGCCAGGGCGACGAAATACATCGGGATCACCGCGATGATGAACACCACCGGCATCTGATAGCCGGCCTCATTAGCCCCGTGACCCAGCGCGCCGGTCAGTGAATACGCCGGTGCAGTGGCGGCCAGGCCGATCGCGACCGCCCCGATGAGCGAGATCGACCCCTTCTTCAGACCTTTGGATTTCAGGCCCTCCATCGGCGGGTCGGTGACATCACCGGCCCCGTCCACACCCGACCCCTGCTGGCTCATGACCGAAGTCTGGCACCCCGGAGGGCTGCTGCGATCAGGAACCGACCGGAATCAGTATCGGACTTCCAACGCCGATGGTGATCCGCGGCGCTGCCGCGGGGTCCAGCCAGGTCAATATCGAGCGCATCTCGTCTCGGCCGATGGCCACGCATCCCCAGGTTGGATTGCCGTCGGTGACGTGCAGGAAGATCCCAGACACCCGCCCCGGAATTCGCTGCGGGTTGAACGCGATATTGACCGCGTAGTCATAGACCGGGCCGGAGTCGTAAAGGTTCTCGGTGATCGAGGAGGGGTTGCTCGCCGAGCGCACATGGGTGTTGTAGGTCGGCGAGGAGGCGTCTTCATCCCACCAATCCTGGTTGGTGGCTTGGAAGTACGGCATCTTGGTGCCGGGATTGGGTTCCCGCCCGAAAGCTTGGTCGAACGTGAACGTGCCTTCCGGCGTGCGGTATACGCCGTCCGCAGGAACGCCGATGCCGAGTTCGCCGACCTTGGCAGGCGTCGGCCCCAAGACCGGCCTCCACTGCTGTCCAACCCGTTGGTACGCGGTGAGGGTGCCCGTCGTCGCGTCCGTGGCGCGGGAACGCCGCGGGTGGCTCGGCCGACGCCGGTGCGGCCAGCGCCAACATCAGCACCACCAGTCCGAGCAAGCCCGCGATTCTGGTCAGCGCTTTGGCCGTTTTCACGTCGCGATCGTAACCGGGCGGGATCGCCGATTCGGGGAAGCGGAGCCGAGGCCCAGTGCCTCGGCTGCCGCCACCCCGGACTGGGATACTGGCCTGCACCATGGGCAAGGACGAGCAGGCGGACAGCCCCGCCGGTCTGTCGGCCGGCCGGCGCGTCGGCCTCGATGATCGAGTACAGATCTGGCGGGATGCCGCCGTCGTCCTCGGCGGGGCGCCGCGGGGCGTTCTGCGGATCGCGCCCGCTGCAAGGCCGTTCGTGCGCCGCTTGCGCCAAGCCGGGCCCGCGGGTCTTCTTCCCTCCCCCGGGGTAGAGCAATCCGTGGCGGACATTCTGCTCCGCCGCGGGATCGTGCACCCGCTACGGGTTCACGACCGGGACACTGGATCGGTGCCCACCGTGGAGGTCGTCGTCCCCGCCTATGAGCGGCCGGAGTCACTCGACGCCTGCTTGAGTGCACTGACGGCGTCCGCACCCCTGGTACGCGTCATCGTCGTGGACGACGGGTCGACGACGGCAGCGGTCGCCGAGGTGGCCCGCGCGCACGGGGCGACGCTGATCCGACACCCGTCGAACCGGGGACCGGCCGCCGCCCGCAACACCGGACTTGCCATGACCAGTGCGCCGATCGTCGCGTTCGTCGACGCCGACTGCGCAGTCACTCCGGGGTGGCTCGGTCCGCTCGTCGCTCATTTCAAGGACCCCCGGGTGGTCGCCGTCGCACCACGGATCCGGCCCCGCACGAATTCCGAGGCCCTGCTCCCCCGCTATGAACGCAGCCGGTCAGCCCTTGATATGGGCCCCCGCCCGGAGTTGGTGGCAGCGGGTTCAGCACTGGGGTACCTGCCGTCGGCGACCCTTTTGGTCCGGCGGAATACTCTGCAGCACTTGATGTTCGACGAGGAGATGCGGGTCGGTGAGGACGTCGACCTCATCTGGCGAATCCTCGAGGATGGCGGGATGGTCCGTTACGAGCCGGCCTCCACCGTCACCCACGAAGTGCGGCGGCGGTGGATCGACTGGGCCGGACGGCACTTCGCCTACGGCACTTCCGCGGCGGTTTTGGACAGTCGTCACCCACGCCGCCTGGCGCCGGCGCGACTGACGGCCCTCAATCTCGCGATAGTTCTCCTGGTGCTGGCCCGGCGGCCGTACGCCGCGGTCGGCGCCGCCGGCGTATCGACCGCCCTCCTGGCGCGCAGACTGCGCGCCACCGCAGTGGACCCCGTGGTGGCCCCGATCGTCGTCGGCAAGGGCGCGCTGGCCGAGACACTCGCCGTCGGGCATCTGCTGCGCCGCGAGTGGTGGCCACTGGGTTGGCTCGCACTGGCTATGGCGCCACGGTCGCGGATCGCCCGGTTCGCCACGGCGAGCATGCTGGTGCCCCTTACCCAGGAGTGGCTGAGGCGGCGCCCCGGGGTCGACCCGGTGCGCTACACGGCCCTGCATCTGATCGAGGATGCGGCGTACGGCAGTGGCGTGATCACCGGCGCGATCCGACGCCGACGCCCGGGGGTTCTGCTTCCCCGGGTCCGGCTGCCGCGGACTGCTCGCCGGGGCAGATCGATTCGGCCCGTGGACTGAATCCGGCTGAGTTATCGTCAGACAACCAGCCAGGAGACGCCTCATGACCGTTTACGCACCCCCGGGGTCCCCGGGTTCACTGATGTCCTACTCGAGCCGATATGAGAATTTCATCGGTGGGCGGTGGGTGGCGCCGGTGGGGGGTCAGTATTTCGAAGTGCCGTCGCCGGTGACGGGGCAGTCGTTCTGCGAGGTGGCGCGGTCCACGGCCGCGGATATCGAGTTGGCGTTGGATGCCGCGCACGCTGCGGCACCGGGGTGGGGGAAAACCTCGGTGGGTGAGCGGGCGGTGATCCTGAACAAGATCGCCGACCGGATCGCGGAGAATCTGGAGGAGATCGCCCTCGCCGAGTCGTGGGATAACGGTAAGCCGATCCGCGAGACCCTCAACGCCGATATTCCGTTGGCGGTGGATCACTTTCGGTATTTCGCCGGGGCGATCCGCGCCCAGGAGGGCTCGTTGAGCGAGATCGATGATGACACGGTGGCGTATCACTTCCACGAACCGTTGGGTGTGGTGGGCCAGATCATCCCGTGGAATTTCCCAATCCTGATGGCAGTGTGGAAGTTGGCGCCGGCTTTGGCCGCCGGTAACGCAGTGGTGCTCAAACCGGCCGAGCAGACCCCGGCCTCGATCATGTATCTGATGTCGCTGATCGGCGATCTGCTGCCCGATGGTGTTCTCAACGTTGTCAACGGGTTCGGGGTCGAAGCGGGCAAACCATTGGCTTCCAGTAACCGCATCGCCAAGATCGCGTTCACCGGGGAGACCACGACGGGGCGGCTGATCATGCAGTACGCCTCGCAGAACCTGATCCCGGTGACCTTGGAGTTGGGGGGCAAGAGCCCCAACATCTTCTTCTCCGATGTACTGGCCGCTAACGACGACTTCCAGGACAAGGCGTTGGAGGGGTTCACCATGTTCGCCCTCAACCAGGGCGAGGTGTGTACGTGTCCGTCGCGGTCACTGATCCAGTCCGACATCTACGACGAGTTCCTGGCGATGGCCGCCATCCGCACCAAGGCCGTGCGCCAAGGCGATCCCCTGGACACCGAGACCATGATCGGTGCGCAGGCCTCCAACGATCAGTTGGAGAAAGTCCTGTCCTATATCGAGATCGGTAAGAGCGAAGGCGCCCGCATCGTCACCGGCGGGGAACGCGTCGATCTTGGCGGGAACCTGTCGGGCGGCTACTACGTGCAGCCCACCATCTTTGCCGGAGACAACTCGATGCGGATCTTCCAGGAGGAGATCTTCGGCCCAGTGGTGTCGGTGACGTCGTTTGACGATTACGACGACGCCATCCGCATCGCCAACGACACCCTCTACGGCCTCGGCGCCGGGGTGTGGAGCCGCAACGGCAACGTCGCCTACCGCGCGGGCCGCGACATCAAGGCCGGCCGGGTGTGGACCAACTGCTACCACATGTACCCCGCCCACGCCGCGTTCGGCGGATACAAAGAATCCGGTATCGGCCGCGAGAACCACAAGATGATGCTCGACCATTACCAGCAGACCAAAAACCTGCTCGTCTCCTACAGCACCAAAGCCCAGGGATTCTTCTAATTCGCTAGCGGCGCAACGGTTCTGCAGCCTTGAACTGGGCCGGCTTTCGTTGCGAGGACCATGCCAGCCAGCGTTCCCACGCCCGCACCGAGGCGCGTTGCCATGCCCGGTCAACGGTCGGACTGATGCGACGCGCGACCTCCAGCGCCACGATCAGCGGAACGCGGAGCAGCAGCACTGCTAACCCGAGCCATGGCGGGGGCAGCCGGTAGCGCCTCCGGTTCGCGGGCAGCATGAACAGTCGGGCGTGGGCGGCCTGAACGTGGAGATGCATTTGAGCCCGCAAGCGTTGCACGCCCCGATAGTGCGGCAGGGGCGCGAATGCGGGAACGAAGGACTCGACCAACTCGGCCCCGATGGCGCCGGAGTCATAGGAGCGGGTGGCGTCGAACAGAAACAGCATCCGAATACCGTCGGCGATGGTCTCCGGGAAGATGTCGGAGCGCATGCCGACGAGATGGCCGAGGTAGCGGTTGAAATGCAGGGCCGCGGTGATCTCCGCCGGTGAAGTGATGTAGCCCAACGCGTAAAGACCCAGTCCAGGACCAACACTTCCACCGAGCAGGGTCAGCATCATCTCGGCCTGGCTGATCGGCAGACCCCAACGCTCGGTGTCCCACTCCGGGTGCTCAGCCACCCGGCGACGGACGCTGACATGCATGACTCGGACTTGCATCGAGATGCGCCGCCCGAGGGAACCCGGCATCAGCGCGGCACCGGGGCGGCACACCTCGATCCACCAACGACTGGTCTCCAGATAGCGATTCAGCGCAGAGTCGCCGGCATACCCCCCGGACAGCGACAGCGGCACCGCCAAAGAGGCCTCGGTGTAGGCGTCCAGGGTCCCGGCGTTGCCAATCGAACCCAGGGTGTAACCCCAGCGTCGCCAGACGGCCGCACCCTGCTCCACGAGTTCCTGATTTACCCAGTCCGGAACGGATTCGAAGTCAGCGAATAACTCGCGCATCGACTCCGGCGCATCCGGCACATCGTCGACGGAACCGGCCAAAGCTCGGTTGAGCATCTCCCTGGCACGTTCCGGGCCCAACGCGCCCAGGAATGTCTCGTTGACGAAGCGCTCGGCTACCGGGTCGCCGGTGTTGAGAAGTCGCCCGTATTCGATCGCCACGGACTCGTCGGGAAAAAGGTCTAAGCCGATGACCCGCTTGACCCGCGCCCGCACGCGCGCATGCGTTCCCGCCTCACGAGCGTCGGGCCAGCGAAACGCAGTCGGCACAACCATGGCGTCAGTTTCTCACCCGACGCAGCCGAGCGGCCACCGATCAAACTTGCCCATATACCTCCGGGGGGTATACAGTAAGGAAATGAAAACTAATTCAGAGACCAGCTGTAGCAATCCCGATTGCACCTGCGGGCCGACCTGCACTTGCGGGCCGACCTGCACCAGCGGACCGTGCATGTGCGGATCGACGGACACTAAGTAGCCCGTCGATCGCACGGGCCGTCTACTAGCGCGGACCGACACCAACGGGACCGACTGGGCCCGCCACCGGGCCGAGGCCACCCACCCCGACCGGTCCGACCGGTCCGACTACGGGACCAACGCCACCCACCCCGACGGGTCCGACCGGTCCGAGGATCGGATCGACATAGGGAGTGGGGTCGATCAGCACGCACGAATTCGTAACAGCGTCCCAGTACAGGGTGGCGGGATCGCAGTAGTCAGCGTGGCTCACTGCGGGTGACAGAAGTGCTGTCAGCGGGATGGCTGCCGCCGCGAACGCGAACGCGCCGAGGGCACCGTACAACTGTGGCCGAGTCTTCATGAGGATCTCATCTCTGTGGTTGGTGGCGAAACGCGGCGTTCTCCCCTGTTTTAGAGAGTCTCACCATGAAGCAATTCGCGTTGGAGTCCGCCGTCGTTACACAGGTTAGCCGCTTCGACGTAACGCCGAAAATAATGATCTTCTGGCAAAACTTCTTAGCGACGCGTTAGTGCCGGGGGCCCTCAGCCTTAATTTCCAGCCATACCGTGGGACTCATGTTGCTCGACATCCGATGGCTTCAATACCTGCTGAAGCGAACTGCGCGCTAGGCATCATGCCCCGAGGTCAGCCAGCAGTGCTTGCGCTGCCCGGCGGCCACTAACCAACGCCCCCTGGATGGACGACGTGTCACGGTGGTCACCGGCGACATAGACGCCGCCCGGCGTACGCACGGGCCGCTGCATCTCGAAGGGCACCGGCATGGCCGGGAGTGCGTAGGGAATCGGATAGCTCGCGATCAACTCCCAATCCCGCGTCGGTACGCCGTAGAGCCACGCGAGATGCTCCCGCACGGCTAGCTCGTGGGCAGGTGTGTCCCACACGCCGAGCGCCGACGCCGACACGAGGGCACTTCCCGGCGGGGCGTAGTCGGGTGCGGCATGGGTGAGCACCACGGTGTTGACGAGCGGTCCGCGGCGACCGCCGTCGAGGACGAGCACCGCCTCACCGCCGGCAAGGTCCTCGGGTTCACAGGCCGGTCGGTAGTACCAGGTCGTGACCGAACGCGGCGCCGGGGCACCGACATCCTCGACGAGGCGGGCGGCGGTCATCGGATCGGTCGCGACAATGACCGCATCGGCGCGATGGGTGTCACCGCCGACGACGTCGACGGTCCGGGCCGAGACCGACGCGACCTGATGGTCGAGTCGCACGTCTAACCCGGTGGCGAGTTGCTCGGGAATGCGCTGCATGCCCAACGCCGGGACGCCCGGGGTGCCCCGGACGAAGGATCTGAGAACCATGTCGAGGAAGCGCCGTGACGTCGACAGGTCGGGCTCCAGGAAAACCCCGGAGAGAAACGGTCGAAGTACCCGGTCCATAAGCGTGCGATCCGCACCGGCCCCCCGTAGCGCCTCCTCGCTGGTGACGTCGCGATCGCGGCGCAGGGACGCCGGAGACCGGATGGCTCGGGAAACGGCGTAGGCGCCGAAGCGAGCCGTTGACACCGGTGAACCGATGCGAGCCGTGAGCGACGCAAGCGCCCAGGATGGCTCACGGCGCGGGTCCGCCACCCGCGCCACCCGACGGCGTCCGTCCTCGCCGAGAACAATGCGGGCACCGGCGACGAAGGGCTTCAGTTCGAGGGCCGCGTGGTCAAGGACTCGGGCCCCCTCCGGATACGCCGGGTTGTAGAGCTGAAATCCGCGATCAAGGCGGTAGCCGTCGACGATGTCGGTGCGGACTCGTCCGCCGACAGCGTCTGAACCCTCAAGCACGGTGACTTCCACACCGTGCCGGATGAGGTGGCGGGCCGCAGCGAGCCCGCTCAGCCCCGCTCCCACGATGACGACGGTCATTGCTAGCACGCTAGTCGTCGGCGACGGGGGCATGGCGAAATGCGCTCCCGTTCGCTCGCTGTTACCTAAGCTGCGAGCAATGGGCACCACGCGGCGAATATCTGTGATCCACGTCGGGCGCATCGGAGCGTTGGCGGTCGCATTGGGCATCGGTTCGGCGGTGGCGGTCGCGCAGGCGGCAAGCGCCCAGGCCAACACCGCCGACGCTGCCTCAGAACAGACCGCAGCGACATCGGGCCGTGCCGAATCCCGCGGTGGCGAATCCCGCGGTGCCGAATCCCGTAGGCCGGCGGGCACGCGGGCGGCTGCGACGTCGGCGGCGAGGGCCGCAGGTGGCCGGCAGGTCGCGGCATCCCGTCGGCAGATCGGCGTCGCGGTATCCGACCGGTTGCCGACGTGGTCCGGCGGCGGCAAGGATAGGACCCCGGTGGCAGCGCCGTTGGCGGCATCGGTCCCGGGTGCCCCGCCAACCTGGAAGCCGGGCAGCATTTTGCGGGTTTTCGTCGGCAACGGCACCGCCGAGAATCCGAACGCGGGCATGCTGGCGGGCAACGGCTACTCCTACGCGGCCTATATCGGGGCCTGCACCACCGGTGCCTGTAACGGCGGCGTCGGTGGGCTGATCGGCAACGGTGGCGATGGTTTCGCCGGCGGTCATGGCGGGGCTGCCGGATTGCTCGGTGCAGGCGGTGCCGGCGGCGCGGCCACGACAGCCGGCGGCACCGGTGGCAAGGGCGGATCAGGCGGGTTGTTCTTCGGCCCCGGCGGTGCTGGCGGGACCGGAGGAAATGCGGTGGCCGGGAAGGGCGGTGACGGCGGTGACGGCGGTGACGCGGGCGCGTTGTCATTCTTCGGCACCGGCGGCGTCGGCGGGACGGGCGGGACCGGACCCGGCGGAATCGGGAAGTCGGGCTCGGCCGGACGATCCGCGGGGATTGGGGGGCGCGCCGTCACCGATGTGCCATCGGCGAATCCCGGCGATCGCGCGCGCGGGATCGCGTGGCCCGCGCGCATCGCTCTCGATCTGCTCCTCGACGGCGGCGCGTTACTCGGGCTTCAGTCGGGCTACGTGGCGATGTTCGCCCGGGACGGCCAGGTCGTCCATGCCTCGACGGCCGGCTACGCGGACATCGCCTCACGCACACCGATGGAACTCGATACGCGGTTCCGCATCGCGTCGATGACCAAGCCGGTGACCGCAGTCGCGGCGATGATCCTCATCGAAAAGGGTCTCCTCGGCCTTGACGATCCGGTCGCGCGCTACATCCCCGCCGCCGCGGATCTTCGCGTCGCCACAAGTCAGAACGCTGGTCCGGACGGGACGATCGACAGCGTCCCCCTCGACAAGCCGCTTACGGTGCGAGACCTGCTGACCTTTTCGGCGGGGATCGGTGGCGGCCGCGACGGCGCCTCGGATCTGGACCGGCTCTGGGCTGAGCGCAACATCTACACGGGCTCGGGGCCCCTCGAGGCGCGCGTCGACCGGATCTTCACCGCGCCCCTCTACGAGCAGCCCGGCACCCGGTGGCGCTACGGTTGGTCGGCGGACGTGCTCGCGCGCGTCGTAGAGGTGGCCGCCGGCGAACCCTTCGGCGATTTCATCGCGGATCAAATCCTTGAGCCCCTCGGTATGGGATCGACGGGCTTCCTCACGACCGGATCCTCCCGCGACAGCCTTGCCACGATGTACACCCAGAACGCGGCGGGCCGTCTTGTTGTCGTCGATCAACCGGGCGGAGATTCACTGGACTGGACGCCAGGCGGCAGTGGGCTCGTCTCGACCGCCGGCGACTACATGCGCTTCGCGCTGATGCTCTACAACGAGGGCTCCTACCAAGGAGTTCAGATCCTCAAGCCGGAAACCGTCGCGCTGATGACACAGGCCGAGGTCCAGTCGGGGGTGCTCGAAGACGAGAACATCGAGGGTCTCGGCTGGGGCTTGGGCATGGCGGTCGTCGTCGACGGCGACGCCACGTCGACATTCGACCGCACCGGCGACTACTGGTGGTCGGGCTTCTACGGCACGACGTTCTTCGTCAGCCCCTCGACCGGTTTGGTCGGCGTCGTGCTCAGCCAGAACCAGCCCGGGCCGTACAGCCCGACGCCCTACGCGGTCTACATCGCGCAGGGACTGGCGTTCCTGGGTCTGTAGCCCTCAACCTTCCATCGCGCCGGGAAGGTTCCATTTCTCCTGACCACGATCGCCCGCGAGTACCTCGTGCGGGGCCGGGGCTACGCCGCGAGCCTCGCGCAGGAGTACTTCGTGACTCCACGAACGGTGGTCAGTTGGGTCGAGAAGGCACGGTCGCGAGGGATTCTTAGCGCACCGCCCACCAGTGGAGCCATCGGCGGCCACTTACTTTTAAGCCCCGAGTCCGCACACCTGCACGATGCGCGGGTAGACGCCCCCGCGCACGGCCGTCCCAGCCCGCTCATAGGCGGATACGATCCGACTAGTTCGACGCGATCCGTCCGCCGCGACGTGAACCGTGCCACAGCCCTCCAGATCGGTGACATCATGCAACACAGGCCGACGACGATCCGCGACCGTCTCGGTGCCCTGCGGGGGCTGCTGAGAATCAGCGATGACGACTACAACGCCTATATGCGGTCCTATGGCGAGTTGTTCGTCGATTCCCCGGAGAACACCAGGGCCGACTACGAGGCCGGGGTTGCGCTGCGGGGGTATCCACAGGGCAGCAGTAACGAACTCACCGAGTTGTACAAGGTGATCCACCTGCTGTGCACCCTCGGCTCGGTGGAGAAGATGTACATGCCGCCGCAGATCGACCCGGCCGAGTCGGTTCTGCAGAATCAGATTCTCTTCGAACGCATCGTCGCCGACGACCTCAACCTCACACCTGGTGAGAAGGTGCTGGAGTTGGGCTGCGGGTGTGGTGCCATCGCCGAGCACATCGCCGAGTTGACCGGCGCGACGCCGTATGGCGTCAACCTGGACAGCTCGCAGATCGAGAAGGCCTGGGGCAACCCCAGCCTGCCGCAGGCGAACTTTCAGACAGCGAGGTGTTCCGCATCCTGCGGCCGGGTGGGCGCTTCGTCATCAACGACGTCGCCGCCCTGGATGCCTACGACCGCGACGACGATCATCAGCGGACGTTGATCCAGCACACCAGGGAGCTGACCGTGTTCGGTGGGTTCTGGTACTACAAGTACTGGGAGGACGCCTACCGCGACGCCGGCTTCGAGCTGCTGTCCTCGGTCGGGCGACCGGCGGTGGAACTGATCAAAAAAGAGGTCGCCCTCTTCGACAGGTACGAGGCGGTGTTCAAACTCCTCGCCCGCCTGCACCTGATCCCCGGTAAAACCAATGCGCTGATGGGCCGGATGAACACGAACAGCCATTCCTACATCCGCGCCGAACAAGAGGAACTGTTGACCCTCAACTGGCACTGCGTGGGCCAGAAGCCAAGTAGCGCAACGGTAATGCCGTAACCGGGTGGACCGCGGCCAAGCCTTGAGCGCCGCCGCTGTCGCGGCGGCGTTGGCGGTGACGTTCGGAGGGTCGCCCACTGCGGCCGATGCCGCACCACCGGAATTCACTCAAGGCCCGATGATCATCGCGCATCGGGCCGGCACCGGCGACTTCCCGGAGAACACCCTGCTGGCCCTGGCCAATGCTGTTGAGGCGGGCGTGGACGGAGTGTGGGTCACCGTCCAGGCCAGCGGTGACGGGGTGCCGGTCTTGTATCGCCCTGCCGACCTGGCCACCCTCACCAACGGCAGCGGGCCGGTCAACTCCCATACTGCACAACAACTTCAGCAACTCAACGCCGGCTGGAACTTCACCGGCGGTGACGGCGGCCATCCATACCGGCAACAACCCGCCTACGTCCCGACCTTGGCGCAGGCCATTGCGGCGCTCCCCGCTGAAATGCCGGTATTCCTCGACCTCAAACAGACCCCCGCCCAGCCCCTGGTTTCCGCGGTCGCGCAGGTTCTGCGGGAAACCGGGGCGACGCGGCGCTCGGTCGTGTACTCCACCGATGCCGACATCACCGCCGAGGCAATCGCCGAGGGCCTGCAGGTCGCAGAGAGCCGCGACGCCACCCGGTTGCGGCTGCTGAACATGGCGGTGAACAGGCGCTGCGATCCGGAACCTGATCCCGGAAAGTGGGCGGGATTCGAGATGCATCGCGACATCACCGTCACCGAGAAATTCACCCTGGGAATCGGCGTCTCGCCAATCAACGCCGAGTTGTGGGACCCCGCATCCGTCGAGTGCTTCACCGCCGGATCGGACATGAAAGTCATCGGCTTCGCGGTCAATACCCTCGATGACTACCAACTCGCCGAGAAGGCGGGCATGGATGCGGTGCTCGTTGACTCGCCCCTGGCCGCCCAACGGTGGCGAGGGCGGTAGGGCGGCGATTAGATCCGCCGGCTCCGCGCGCGGGTGACCCAGGTCCGGCGGTGTCAGCCCGCCCACCGCAGGCTGCGGGGTGCGAGGATCAACCACAGCCCGTACTGAAGGAGACCACCGTGGGATCACCCCCCGCCGCGCCGCATCACCTGAGCGAGGAAGTCCGCGGCGACGTCACTTTCGTCCGCACCGACCCGAACCTGCCGCCGGTCGCCATCATCGACCGCTCCCCCATCAACAGAAGGCACAGGCTGCTATTCGGGGCCATCGCCGTCCTCGGCGCCGTGGCGTGGGCGATGATCGCCTTCCTGCGCGGTGAGACCGTCAACGCCGTGTGGTTCGTCCTGGCCGCGATCTGCACGTACGTCATCGGGTTCCGGTTCTACGCGCGGCTCATCGAGATGAAGATCGTCCGCCCGCGCGACGACCACGCCACTCCGGCCGAGATCTACGAGAACGGCACCGACTACATGCCCACCGACCGGCGGGTACTGTTCGGCCACCACTTCGCCGCGATCGCCGGGGCCGGCCCATTGGTGGGCCCCGTGCTGGCCATCCAGATGGGCTATCTGCCGGGCACCATCTGGATCATCCTGGGCGCGGTGCTGGCTGGCTGCGTGCAGGACTATCTGGTGCTGGCCATCTCGACCCGCCGGCGGGGGCGCTCGCTGGGTCAGATGGCGCGCGACGAACTCGGCCCGGTCGGCGGCACCGCGGCGATCGTCGGGGTGCTGGTCATCATGATGATTCTCTTGGCGGTGCTGGGCCTGGTCGTGGTCAACGCGCTCGCCGAGAGTCCCTGGGGCGTGTTCTCCATCGCGATGACGATCCCAATCGCCATCTTCATGGGCGTGTACCTGCGCTACCTGCGGCC
>Ga0307378_10005980_pt1 | contig 16789 bp, 14 predicted proteins | sample UN1MG_FD_202238 | JGI IMG/M metagenome (GOLD analysis project Ga0307378, IMG submission 202238) | Soil microbial communities from Risofladan, Vaasa, Finland - UN-1 | ecosystem: Environmental > Terrestrial > Soil > Coastal area > Acid sulfate soil | place: Finland: Risofladan, Vaasa | collected... | reverse complement strand
CTCAAGAAGTTCGGGCTTTCGCTGCAGAACCTCGACACGAAGTCGGCCCCGGCAAAGCACGCCCGCACGCTGACGGGCCACCTCAACACGTTCCTGGCGTCGATGCAGGCTTACTATGCGGGCGCGTTGGGCGTGGGCTATATCAACATCCTGTATGCGCCGTACCTGGAGGGTATGGACTACAAGCAGATGCAGCAGGAAGCTCAGCATATGATCTTCTCAGGTTCGCAGAGCGCGTTTTCGCGCGGCGGCCAGACGCTATTCCTCGATTTCAACATCCACACGGGCGTGCCGAAGTACATGCAGGGAATTGAAGCCATCGGCCCCGGCGGCAAGCTCACCGGCAAGACATACGGCGAGTATGCCGATATCGCTTCGCAGTTTTGCCGGGCCTTGCTGGACGTCTGGCGCCACGGCGACAGCCACAACCGCGTGTTTGCATTCCCCAAGTGCGATTTCCACATCAACGCCGACACTTTCAGCGACCCCGCGCAGCTCGAGCTGCTGAAATACGCCTGCCAGATAGCCGCGGAAAACGGCGTGCCCTACTTCGTGTTCGATCGCGACGAGGTCACGCTGTCGGCTTGCTGCCGGCTTCGCACGACGATAGAAGACAACTACATGCTCGAGCACCTTGAGAGCATGCGGTTCTGCGGCTTCCAGAACGTAACGATCAATCTTCCGCAGGCGGCGTATCGCGTGGGGCGCGACCGTTACGACGACCTGATCCGCGAGATAGATGCCGGGATGGAGATCGCCTGCAAGGCCCATCTGGAGAAGCGGCGGTTCATCAAGCGGCTGATGTCCGGCCCGCAGATGCCCCTGTGGGAGATAGGAAAGGTTGCATCCGACGGCCGGCCATACGTGGACCTCGAAACCGCCACGTATATCATCGGGCTGGTCGGCCTGAACGAATGCGTGCAGTATCTGACCGGAGAGGAGCTGCACGAGAGCGACAAAGCCCTCAAGACAGGGCTGCGGATAGTTGCGCACATGAACGCGAAGGCCAAGGAATTCAGCAAGCGCTACCACCTCAAGTTTTCGCTGGAAGAATCGCCGGCGGAAAGCGCGTCGCGGCGCCTTGCAAAGATCGATCAGCGGCGTTATCCCGAGGCCAGCCGGATGCTCCGAGGCAGCGTCGATCAGGACGAGGTCTACTACACAAACAGCGTTCATCTTCGCGCGAATGCGCCGGTCGACATGATCACCCGCGTCCGGATGCAGAGCAAGTTTCACGGGATGATCGACTCGGGCGCCATAATCCACGCCTTCGTCGGCGAGAGGCTGCCTTCGGCCGAAAGCATCTTCAATCTGGTGGAGAAAACATTCCACAAGACGATGGCCGCGCAGCTCGCCATCTCGCCCGAGTTCACTGTGTGTTCGGTTTGCAACTACATGTCGGTGGGCGACCACAACGAATGCCCCAAGTGCGGAGCGAAGAATTACGTATCGAACGTTGCGCGCGAACTCGACTACGAAGCCGAGGACCCGGTGTGGGACGTTTCGCACATGAGCATGATAGACGATCGCTCGCGCCGGCTGGCGGAAACGGAAAACGATTCGGTCTGATGCGGCTCCGGCGCTGGGCCGGGCACGCTCTCAACCACCGGCCGAATCTGCCGAAGCACCAACAGGCGCAGACCCGCCCGTGAGGCGATTTTTTTGCAGGAAAACAGGACGAAGAAGGACGACATGGAAATCACAGTTTTTGGAAAAGCTGCCTGTGCACGCTGCAGAACCGCAAAAAACAAGATAACATTCCTCCTCGAGAAACACGGCAAGACCGCGCTGATTCCACTTGTCTACCACGACCTCGAAACAGCCGAAGGAATGGCCGAGGGCGCGTTCAACGATGTCACCGTCATTCCCACAATCATCGTTTCTGAAGGCGAGCAGCAACTGCGCCGATGGGATGGCGAGGTGCCGAAAACCGAGGAACTTGAGAAACTGGTAGTGGGAGAATGACACCCGAGATACAGCCGTTGCCGGAGATCAAAGGCTTCAACAGGAATACCTTGCTGGATTGGGAGGGGATGATAGCCTCGATCATCTTCCTGCCCGGCTGCAACTTCCGGTGCCCGTACTGCCATGCATCGGCGCTCGTGCTCGATCCGGCGTCTCAGCCGACCGTGCCGCTGACTGAGGTGGACGCATACCTGCAGGCCAACCGCGGCTGGGTGGACGGCCTGATCGTCACCGGCGGCGAGCCGACGATCAATCCCGGGCTGCCCGCACTCGCAGACCATTTCATCGAGCTGGGAATGCGGATCAAGCTGTTCACCAACGGCACAAACCCTGACATGCTCGAGAGCCTTGTGGAGAATGGCCGGCTGGCGGCGATCGCGATGGATGTCAAAGGCCCGCTCGACGAACGCTACGAGCGCGCCGCCCATGTGCCGGTGGACGTGGCCGCCATACGCCGATCCGCAGGCATCGTGATGAACAGCGGCCTTGAATACGAATTTCGCACCACCGTTTGCCCCGAGGTGCTCAGCTTCGATGATGTTGTGGAGACGGCAGGATTCATCCAGGGGGCGCAGCGGCTGGTCTTGCAGCAGTTCAGGCAGGTCGATTGCCTCGATCCGGCATTCGAGAAGCTGAAGCCATATCCGCGCGAACTGCTCGAGAAGATGGCGAAGACCGCCGAGGCACACGTCCGGCAGTGCATCGTTTCAGGTTGATGCGCCTGTCGGGCAATGGGGTTATCTTGAAGGGGGTCGAACAATGGCCGACATGAAAGAAGCCAGGTTCTGGAAAAAACTTGAGGATGGGCGCGTGCATTGCGTGCTGTGTCCGCACAATTGCCACATCGCCGAGGGCAAGCACGGCCTGTGCCGCGTCCGAAAGAACGTCGGCGGCACGCTCCGTTCCACCATATACGGGCGGGTGACGTCCGTGTCGGTCGATCCGATCGAAAAGAAGCCGCTGTACCATTTTCATCCAGGCAGCGCGATATTGTCGCTGGGCACGATGGGCTGCAACTTCGCCTGCCTGTTCTGCCAGAACTATACGATTTCGCAGATGGAGGCCCCAACGCGGCCCTTCAGCCCGGAAGAAGCTGTGCAGGCGGCTGTCGAACGCAATTCGATCGGCATCGCCTACACCTACAACGAGCCGTTCATCTGGTGGGAATATGTTTACGACACCGCCCGCCTTGCCCGCGAGAATGGGCTGGTCAACGTGCTCGTCACCAACGGCTATGTGCAGGAGGAGCCGCTGCGGGAGATGCTGCCGTTCATCGACGCCCTCAACGTCGACGTCAAGGGAATGCGGCCGGATTTTTACAGGGACATCTGCCGCGGGCGGCTGGAGCCTGTGCTCGAGACGTGCAGAATCGCCGCCGCCCGCACACACGTGGAGTTTACAAATCTCGTCATCCCCGGCTACAACGACACCGACGACGATTTCGAGAAGCTGGCGGGCTGGGCGGCTCAAAACATGGGGCGGCAGACGCCGGCCCACCTTTCAGCCTATTTTCCGGTCTACAAACTGCAGGCCGAGCCGACCCCGCTGTCGACGCTTGAGCGTGCCGCCGGTATTTTCCGTAAGCACCTGGACTACGTTTACCTGGGCAACGTGCTCGTTGCCGGCGCGGCGGATACCGCTTGCGTGCAGTGCGGAAGCAAGCTGATCGAGCGCACCGGATACAGCACCCGCGTGACGGGGCTGTCAGCCGACGGCACCTGCGGGAAATGCGGTGCGAAGAACAACATTGTGATGTGACGGCGTCCGCCGGCGCTGCGGCTTTTGCACGCCGTTTTCGTTAAAGAAAAGGGCATTTTCTGACGATTTAGATTGTATGGCTGCGGGCTTCGTCCGCCCAACGTATTCCGTGCGCCGTCAGCGGCGCAGCGGGCACGAAAGCCACCGGACGCTACCGAAAATCGGGAGGCAACACCTGTGCGACTGCACAAGCTTGAGTTATACGGCTTCAAGTCATTCGCCGATAAGACGGAATTTGTGTTCGACAGCGGCATCAACGTGCTGTGCGGGCCTAACGGCTGCGGCAAGTCTAACGTTGTGGATGCCGCGAAATGGGTGCTGGGCGAGCAGAGCGCCAAGTCGCTGCGCGGCACGGAAATGACCGACGTCATTTTCAACGGCACCGCCAACAGGAAATCGCTCGGTTTTGCCGAGGTCTCGCTCACGATCATCAACGACCGCAAGCTGCTGCCCGTCGAGTATGACGAGGTGCGCATCACGCGGCGGTTGTATCGCTCCGGCGAAAGCGAATACATGATCAACATGCAGCCATGCCGGCTGCGCGACATCCGCGAGCTGTTTATGGACACCGGCATCGGGATGGACGCCTACTCGGTGATGGAGCAGGGCAAGATCGACGCGCTGCTGCAATCGAACCCGGCCGGCCGCCGGGCCGTTTTTGAGGAAGCGGCCGGCATCAGCAGATACAAGGCGAAGAAACGCGCCGCCGCCCTCAAGCTCGAGCGCGTGGAGCAGAACCTGCTGAGGCTGGGCGATATCATCGACGAAGTGGCCAAGCAGCTTCGTTCGATCAAGCGGCAGGCATCGGCTGCCCGACGATACAAGGAAACGCGCGACCTGCTCGACGGGCACAAGGTGCAGCTTGCGCTGCATCGCTACCACGAGCTGAGCCTGACGGTTGCGGAGGTCGAGGCCCAGGTGACGCAGGCACGCGACCGATTGCAGGCGTTGCGGTCGGAAAGCGAAACGAAGGAAGCCCGCCGAAGCGAACTGGAAACCGAGTCGATCGAGCTTGACCGCAAAGTGGCGCGGGCCGAATCGGCCGACGCCGAAGTTCAAAGCCAGATGGCAGCCGCCGAAGAAGCCGTGAACATGAACCGCGAGCGGATGCAGGAGCTTGTGCTTGCTGAGTCCAAGCTCACAAGCGGCATAGAAACGCTCACGGCGCGGCTCAACGACACGCGGGAGGAGCTTGAGCGCGCCGAACGCGAGACCGGCGAGATCGAGGAGCGCCTCGCAACGGATGCGCTGAAGCTGGAGGAGCAGCTCGGCGGTATCGCAGCGATCGCGCAGGAGTGTTCGGCCATGGCGCTGCAAGTCGAGAAGCAGCGCGTGGCCGTGATGGACATCATGCGGCTGATGACGTCGCACCAGAACCGCCTGTCGGGGCTAGACGCCGAACGCACTTCGCTGCAGAACCAGCAGCAGCGCGTGAGGGAGCGGGCCGAGCAGCGCCGCAGCGACCTCGAGCAGGTGGAGGAACGCATCGGGCGCGACCTCGCCGAAATCGAAGCGCTGGGTGCGCGGCTGGATGTCCACCATGGCGAGATCGCCGAAAAGCAGGCCCGCCGCAATGATGTCAAGACGCGCGTGGAGATGCTGGGCGAGCAGATCGCCCACAAACGCAACGAACAGGCCGCGCGCGAATCGCGCCGCCAGTTGCTGCAAGACCTCGAGCAGAAGCACGAGGGTCTCAACCAGGGAGTGGTGACGATTCTCGACGAGATGCAGAACGGCGGCACCATCGGCGGGATGTGCGGCCTCGTGGCCGACCTGATGGAGGCAGACCTCGAGCACGCGCCCGCACTCGAGGCCGCGCTGGGAGATGCGGCTCAGCATCTGGTGACCGAATCGATAGACTATTCGGTGCAGGCGGTGGAGTACCTCAAGAACAACCGCAAGGGCCGGGCCACCTTTCTGTCGCTGGACCGCGTCCGTCACAACGGCCACAGCCCGCTTCCTGAAACCAACGGCAGCTTCGTGGGGCTTGCCCACGAACTCATCCGCTGCCGCGATGAGCACCGGCCGCTGTTCGGGCGCCTCCTGCACAACACGTTGATCGTGAAAGACCTGCAAGGAGCCGTTGAGATGGCTCGCAACGGCTTCAGAGATTTCCGGCTGGTGACGCTCGAGGGCGACATCATCGACCCGGCAGGCGGCGTCACGGGCGGCACCAACCACGACCGCATGGGCGTTATTTCGCGCAAGAGCGAGCTGCGGGCGGTAACGGCAGAGCTTGCAGCCATCGAGACCGAGCTGGCTGCGCTCCGCGAAGAATACGAGCAGCGATCGCACGAGCGCGACGAGCTTGAGGTGGCAGTAGACGACCTGCGCAACAGGATTCACTCCGCAACGGTCGAGCTTGCCGAAAAGCGCAAGGAGCACAGCCGGCTGACCGATGCGAAAGAGCGGTTTGCCGAGGAAATAGCAGCGGCTCACAAGGAGCTTGACGAAATCTCGATTAGCCTGCGGCGCGTGGACGAGCAGAAGGAGGAAGCCGCCGGCCGGCTCGAGTCGCTGCGCGTAAGGGAGCAGGAGGCCCGATCGGAAATCGAAGCGATGGAGAAACAGCGGCGCGAGAAGGACGAACAGCGCGCGGCGCTCGATGCGGAAGCCACCGAGCTGAAGGTGGCCATAGCCCAGCAACGCGAGCGCAACGAGAGCCTGAAGTTTGCGATCGAGCGTTACCGCCGCAACATCGAAGACCACCAGGCTTCCATCGAGCGCGACCGCCGCGAGATCGAGCTGTGCGGCCAGCGCCGGCAGGATTCAGCGGCCGTGATCCAGCGCAAGCAGGCGGAGATCGACAGCCTGATCAAACGCCGCGAAGAAATGAAGTCGGGCATCATCCAGCTTCGCAATCAGCGCGAGGAGATGTCGGCGGCATTGCAGGCGCTTCAGGAGGAGCTGCGGTGCCTGCGCAAAGACGCAGACGAAAGCGAAGACAGCATCCACAAGCTCGAGCTGAAGCTGAACGAAACGCGGCTGCGCATGGATTCACTGGATGAGAACGCCAGGGAGCGCCATCACCTGTCGCTGGCGGAAAGGCTGGAAGCATTCGCCGCCGAGCAGGAGGCGCTCGAGGAGCCGGCCGACTGGGACGCCCTCCGCGCGGAGATCGAAGACCTCGAGGGGCGCATCGACCGGATGGGCAACGTCAACCTCAACGCGATCGACGAGCAGGACCAGCTCGAGACGAGATACTCGTTCCTCACCTCGCAGCACGAAGACCTGACCGCCGCGAAAAACTCGCTGCAAGACGTCATCCGCAAGATCAACAAGACCAGCCGCGAGATGTTTGAGCAGACCTTCAACGCCGTCCGCGAGAACTTCTCGGTCACATTCCGCAAGCTGTTTGGCGGAGGCAAGGCCGACATCTTCCTCGAGGAGGAGAAGGATGTTTTGGAGGCGGGCATCGAGATCATCGCCCGTCCGCCCGGCAAGGAACCGCGTTCGATCAGCCTGCTGTCGGGCGGAGAAAAATCGCTCACCGCAGTTGCGCTGCTGTTTGCAATCTTCCAATCCAAGCCAAGCCCGTTCTGCATACTCGACGAGGTCGACGCCGCCCTCGATGAAAACAACACCGACCGATTCATCGGGATCATCCGCGAGTTCGGCCAGTCGCAGTTCATCATCATATCGCACAGCCGCCGCACGCTGGCGGCAGCCGACACCATGTACGGCATCACGATGCAGGAATCCGGCATCTCCACGCGCATCGCTGTCCGGTTCGAAGACATGCCCGACGAGCCGGAGGAGACCGAAGAACGCGTGGCGTAGGGAAATGCCGCGCAGCATAGCCGCGTGCTGCGGCATAGCTTTCAGCCGGCGCCTGTGCCCTTCACATCGCATCTTCGGACGGAAAGCAGCGTGGCAGTCATCGCAGTGGATGTATCACAGAAAGCCACCCTCATCTGCTGCGGCCTGGCACAATCGGTACACGTGCGCGGCATCTTGAGTGCGCGGTGGGATTACAACCTTTTCGGCGATATTCACATAAGCCATTACCGCTTCGCACTCCAACCGGAAATACAAACGGTGCTGTGTACTCAGTGCAACCGCCTGATCGACCTGCAGCACGGTGATGTAGAATTCAAGAGCGGCCTGCTGACACCAGAGGAAGCTTGCAGCGACCTCCGCTACCGCACTACGGCCGCCGCCGACACCTCGGCGCAGGCTGCAATAAAGATCGCACTCGTCGCGCAGGGGCATTCCCCCATCCCCCCGGCCGGCTGGGAAGGCTGACCTGCCCGGCACGGCCGAACCTCCACACGCCGATCGCCATCCCGGAAAATGTTTGATATCCCGGAAAAATGAAGCTACAATTATATGCGGAAAAGACATCTTCTTCACCCGACTGAGAAAGGCCGGTGTATCCAGATGGACTGCGATCTCTCGTCCATACTTGAAGGCTGGGATTACCACCCGGGCAAGGTAAATGTCCGGCGGATTACGGGCATGGACGGCAAGGAAAGAATCCAGATGCGCCTGTGCCTGGGCGCGCTTCAGATGGAGGTGCGCGGCCGGCCCGACGGCCAGCAGCCATACGGCTATGAATCGCTGCTGGAATACTTCGAAGCGCTCAAGAAGCAGCTCGACAGCGAAAACGGCGGGCGCGAGCTCGAGCTTTCGCCCCAGGATTGCTCCGACCTCCGCGAAGAATCGATGGCCTACTACTATCGCTACCTCAGCTTCTATCATCTTGCCGACTACGCGGGAGTGATTTGCGACACCGAGCGCAACCTCCGCGTTTTCGATCTGATCAAGCTGCACGCGCAGACCGAGGCCGACCAGTTCTCCCTGGAGCAGTACCGCCCATACGTGATCATGATGAATGCACGCGCACGCAAGGAGCTTGCACTGCGCGACAACGACCTGAAAGCCGCATACGCCGCTCTGCAGGAGGGAATGACGAAAGTGCGGGAGTTCTTCTCGGCCTTCGGTCGGCCGGGGCTGGTCGAAAATGCCGACGAATACCGCACGCTTGAGAACGAGGCCGAGAAGATCAGAAATTGCCTGCCCCGCGACCCGGTGGAAACGCTGCGCGAGAAGCTCGAGGAAGCGGTCAGCCGCGAGCGTTTCGAGGAAGCCGCACGCCTTCGCGACAAGATACGCAAGCTCGAGTAGGGCACGAATAATGGCCCTGGTGCCTGCCCCCCACACGCTCACCCCCTTGCTCGACCGCCCCCCGCTGTTTTTCGGTTGCCTTTCTGCACCGGCATGACTACAATTCTTGAAGGAATGTGGAAAAATGCCCGCGTTCCGGGCGCACCGTTGCGCGGCGGGCATGTTGCTGCGGTGCGGCCGCCCCTGTTTCACTTCGACCGGAAACTGAATGGCACGAATCAAGGTAGCCCTGATCAGCGAAGCAATGACGGGCGGCATCTACGAGCACGTCCGGCAGATTCTCGAACACGTCGACCGCGACAGATTCGACGTGTCGGTGATATGTTCGACGCTGCGCGACAGCCGGGTCGAGCCGGAGCTTGAAAAATTTTGCGCAGCCGGCATGGCAGTGGTGCGCGTCCCGATGCAGCGTTCGATCAGCCCGTGGCATGACTATCGCTGCTACCGCAGGATCATGTGGGAGCTGCGCGTCAGGCGGTTCGACGTAGTCCACACGCACGGGTCGAAGGGCGGCGTTCTGGGGCGGCTGGCGGCGTCGCGTTCGCCCGGGGCACGTGTGCTGCACACCGGCCACAGCTTCCCGATCCAGTGGGCACGCGGGCCGAAACGCGCCTTCTACGCGGCAGTCGAACGCCGCGCCTGCCGCCAGACACGGCTCGTGCTCGCCCTCACGCAGGCCCAGCGCGAGATGCTGATCGACGCGCGCATCTGCCCGCCCGAGAAAACCATAGTCGTGCCCAACGCCGCCGATCTGCCCGTGCTGCCAGGCCCCGAGGAGCGCCGCAGCGCACGCCGCGCACTCGGCCTGGACACATCCGAGCCGGTGATCGCAATGGTCGGCCGCATGGTAACTCAGAAGCATCCGCTCCTGTTCGTGCAGACCGTCAGGCTGATCGCCGAGGCCAGGCCAAACGTGCGAGCCGTGTGGATCGGCGACGGACCCCTCCGCGAGGCGGCCGAGCAGGCCGCAGCACGCGAAGGCATCCTCGGCACAAACTTGCTGCTGGCCCGCGAGCAGAACAATGCACGGCTTCTGTTTTCCGCCTTCGATGTCTTCCTGATGACCACGCGATGGGAGGGGATGAGCTATTCCGTGCTCGAGGCGATGGCGTCCGGCGTGCCGGTTGTGGCCGTGGATGTGCCGGGAATGAACGAAATCGTGCAGCAGGATGTGACGGGGAAACTGGCACCCCCGGATGCCGCCGAGCTTGCCGCCGCAACGCTGGAGCTGCTGGGCGATCCCGACAAACGCGCAGCATTCGGCGCCCGAGCACGCTACCGTATCGAAGAACGGCATTCGGTGCATGGCTTCATCAGCACACTTGAAAATCTGTACGCCGGCCGGATATAATCACTTCAGCCAATCAGACCATTCAACCGTATCTTACAATATGGATACGCAACGCATCGACGAAGTACTTGAGCTGTTTCAGCCGGATGCCGCCCGCCTCGAGCTGGCCCGCAGCCGCCGCACGCGCGCCAGCCGCGCGGCTATGGCGATGGCAAGGTAGAAGGCTCCCGCAAGAACAATGATGGTTGCACCCGGCGGAAGCCCCGGGCCGTAACTGGCGGCAAGCCCGACGGTCGTGCACGCGCTGCTGATCAGCGTTGAGATCGCCATCATCTGCAGGATCGAACGCGAGAACCTGCCCGCAGCCGCCACAGGAAGCGTGAGGAGCGCTATCACCATCACCACGCCGACCACGCTCATCAGCAGCACCACGGTGAGCGCCATCAGGCACAGCAGCAGCAGGTAATAAGTGCGCGTGCGAAGGCCGCGTATCGCCGCGAATTCCTCGTCGAAACATACAGCAGTGAAATGATTGCAGAATACCAGCCCAACGACCACCACCACCGCATCCAGCACAGCGAGCAGATACAGGTTCGACTTCGACACCAGCACGATGTTTCCGAACAGGTAGCTCATTAAATCTGTTTCGTAGCCGGGGGTCTGATAAATAAACAGCACGCCGGCGGCCACTCCCAGCGCCCATAGCGCCCCGATGATCGTGTCGGCCCGGCTGCGTGCACGCAGGCTCACATAGCCGATGACGAGTGCGGCTGCCACGGCCACGGCCACGGCGCCGTACATCGGCTGAAGCCACGTCAGGCCGTGAGCCTTCTGCAGGTATAGCGCGGCGCCAAGCCCGCCGAGCACGCAATGGGCAATTCCGCCCGCCATGAAAGTCATGCGGCGGACAACCACGTACGTGCCGATCACACCGCACGCAATACTCGCGAGAATGCCCGCTATCAGGGCGTGCTGCAGGAGCGGGCTGTTTTGCAGAGCCTGTATGAACTCCATCATAGATGCCCTCCGCCGCCGTGATCATGACGCACCATGCGGACGTCGGTGCCATACATCTCCGCAATAATTTCACCCGTGATGCGGCTGGTCGGATGCTTCACAACCGAGCGGTTCACGCAGATGACCTGGTTGACATATGACGACACGAAGCCGAGGTCGTGCGTGATCAGCACGATGGTTATGCGCCGGTTGAGGTCTCGCAGGAGGTCGTGGAGGTCTTTCTGAACTGCTATATCCACGTGCGCGGTTGGTTCATCCAGGATCAGGATTTCGGGCCATGCCGCGAGCGCCCTTGCTATCAGCACTCGCTGGCGCTCTCCGCCGGAAAGCTCGCCGAACAGGCGGTTGCGCAGCGGATACAGCTCGACGTCGCGAAGGGCTTCATCTGCTGCGGCCTTGTCGTCCTTGCTGTAACGCGGCCTGAAGGCGGCTCGCAGCCGGCCCATCAGTACCACGTCGCGCACCTTGATGGGAAACGCGGGGTCGCAATCGCACTGCTGCGGAACGTAGCCTGCCCGCACGCGCGAATGCGCCGGAGGCCGGCCCAGCAGGAGCACGCTGCCGCGGTTAGGCTCCAGCAGGCCGATCATCAGCTTGATGAGCGTCGTCTTGCCGCCGCCGTTCGGGCCGACGACGCACGCGAAATCGCCGGCTTCAACCGTCAGGTTCACGTCCGTCAGAACCGGCGTGCCGTTGTAAGCGAACGACACGCCGTTGAAGCGGACGATCGGCTGCTTCGTTTGCGCCGTGGTGGCGGTATCGAAATTCTCATGCAGTGCTGTCATCGCATTGCTTCCTGCAATTCATTTGCCGGGTGCGAGCGCCCCGGCCACCTGCTGTGCCATTCGCCGCAGGTTCTCCAGATAATCGTACGCGAGCGGGTCCATCGGCACGACTGCTCCGTCGATAGCCTCGGCTATCGAGCGGGCGGCGCGGTCCGAAAACTGCGGTTGAACGAAAATGACGCGAACGTTTTCCCGCTCCGCGTTTTCGATAAGCGCCACCAGGCGCCTTGCGGAAGGCTCCTTTCCGCCTGTTTCCACTGCTTCCTGCTTCAGGCCGTAGGCATCGGCGAAGTAGCCGAACGCCGGGTGGAAAACGAACAGTGTGTGGCCTTTCACCGGCTCGAGCGCCTGCGTCAGCTCGGCGTCGAGTGCGTCGAGTTCGGCCTTGAAGGCGTCGCGGTTACGCTCGTAATCGGCCGCGTGCTCGGGATCGGCTTCGCTGAGCGCCGCGCAGATGGTGTCGGCCTGTATTTTCACGAGGCGCGGATTCAGCCAGATGTGCGGATCGGCTCCGTCTGCGTGATCGTGGTCGTCGTGCGCAACGTCGGCATCATGATCGTCATGCGGCTCCTCGATCCGGCGAAGCGGCACTTTGCGGCTGGTGTCGACGATTGCCAGGCCGTCGAAGGTGCCGGCGATGCGTTCGATGAAGCCGCGCTCGAACGGCACGCCGATGCGGAAGAATATCCGCGCGGCCGCGAGGCGCGTCATCTGCCGCGCAGTGGGTTCGTAAGTTGCGGGCGACTGGCCCGGCCCCACCATCACCTCTACGTTAACGTGTTCGCCGCCGATGCGCTCGACGAAATATTTCTGGGGGAGAATGCTGACGAACACGCCCAATCCCGCCTGCTGGTCTGGCTGCCGTTTCGAACAGCCGGTGAATGCCGCCGCGGCGAGTGCGGCCAGTATTACGACATTGCGCATAGCATAGGCCTCCGAGTGATGCGTTCAGTTGCGGCTGCCTGGCCCATGGGCCTTGCAGGTCTCCTGCCGGTCGAGTTTGCGGCGGTGTCTGCCTTCGCATACGATGAGGGTTTCGTGGCATCGGTCGCATTCTTCGATTGAATGGTCGGTGCAGAACCGATCCCAATGCATCCGCTGATTCGGGCTTAGCACCCCTGCCCCCATGCATAGCGGGCAGGTGTTTTCCAGCGCGTTGGATATAGCGGTTCGGATGAATTCTGAGCGGTTGCGAACGCCCTTGAGCGCCTCGAGGAGGGCGTCGTCGGCCTTGAAGGTTATGATTTCCCGTTTGGTCTTCATTGTTGCCTGCTCCAGGTTCCGGGTCGGCGGGTATATTACTTTGTAATACCCTTGTGCGATTATAGCCCGAACTCGGGGCGGAGTCAACATTGTTTTTTCGCACACGCGCGGAAATATGGGCGTATGGTCGTCCAAGCCTTACTACGAGCGGCCAGCAGCGCAGTCGAATACAAGGCCGAGCAGCTTGCCACGACAGAAGATACGCGGGAGAAGGAAGCCATTGGGGAACTGCGGGAGGCCCGGAGTGAGGGCGCGTGTGTTCCGTTTGGTGACGAGGGAAAACTTCGAACGTGCGGTACGCGCGGGAGTGAAGTGATCGGCTGCAGGCTGCGGCTAGCGAGAGCTCTGTGGAGGTTGGTTGGTCTGAGATATTCCGCGAACACTATGCCTTTGGCTTGTAGATGGCTCTGATGTACTCTTCGAGAGCCTTCCCGATCGCGTCGCCAATATGTGTCAGTTCCTCCAGAAGAGCCTCGGCATCATCAATAGCTTGCTGTGCATCCGCCGAAGAGATGGACTTGGACATTTCGTAGTCGGCGTCTTCGCGGCTTCCACGAAGGTGATCCAAGTCTTTGCCAAGTTGTTTGACAGCCAAGCCCGCCTCGGGCTTCAGGCAGCAGTTCTTGAGGGAGCTATGGCGAATATCCCTCTCGCGAGAGACTCCCCCGGATCTGCGGACAGCAGGATTGCAGCATCGGAACGCAATCTCCCGCGTAGTCAGGAAACATGCGTAGTACGCCCGGCTGATGGCGCTCCGGTAGGCGGCTTCATCCTGTCTATTACTCAACAGAAACTGAGCTGTACCAAGAAAGGATCTGGCGTCCACGATCGTGCTCGCTTCTCTGGAAGATGCTGATTACCTGATGCAGACGTGTGAAGCCAGCAGCCAGGATTGCTTCACACATGCGATGCCTCCGCTCGCGGAAGCTCTTGGCAGAAAAGTCTCCGTAGGTTCTAACAGCCAGAAGCGCCTCCTCACCCTCGTCGCTGTCGAGAACATCCAGCTGAAAGCTGGCACCGGGGAAAAACTGAGCCATATTGGCAAGTAGCCAGACTATGGCCTCGTGCAGGGCCTCCCGATCAACGAAATCTGCTGCTCTTTCCTCGACCTTGGCGACGGGAGGCCCCAACTCCCAACGCGTCGGCTCAGTTCGACGCGGGACCGAGCGAGACCAGTCGATGCGGATGCAACTGGTCGGCCGCGCGAGCAGATGCAAGAAGACAATACTACGAGCATCTTCCATGTCCGGTCCAAGGAGCCAGAATTCATCGGGTTCCTCAGGGACGAAGCGACCTATGGTGGACGGAGTCGCACTGGATTGGAAGGCATTCGCGAACCATGGATCATCAGCGCTGCGAGCAGGCTGATTTCCTCCCTCAGGCAGCATCTCCTCGGATAGTGCAGCGATAGGTGCATTCTCCTCCGCGCCGTCTGCCACAAGCGACAAACGACCCCGGCGAAGTACCGTTGGGCTATCAGCCACACTGCCACTCATACTTGGCTCCCGATTTCGACTAGTCGCTGTGAGTAGTTCCGGAGTTCCTCCCAGGTGCTGATCATCCGTATCAGGATTCTGGCGCGCTCTTCGAGGGGGACTTCAGGGATGGCATGATGGAAGTTGAACGAGAACTGCAGGAGGTTTTTGTTCTGAGGGCCTGCCTTCACGGGCTTCACATCGACCTTGAGCCTGGCTTCCCCGTAATCTTTGGAGAAGTACCGCCCGAACCTTGAGTCCGATGTCGTGAATTCTCCCAGCAGCTTGGACGCCCCATCTCCGAACAAGGCCCGGTCGTACTCGTTGAAATCCTGACCCTCGGCTGGTGGGACGAAGTAGTCGAAGTTCAGGCCCAGCGCCTTGTACGGCGTGTGTGGCAAGAGTTCAACCGTCCGCGATGCGATCCTACATGCAAGCTGGTGGTTGTCTCCCTCGGGAAGGATCGGAAACGTGATCTGCATCTTCGGAGGGGCGACCAGAACCTGAACTTCAGATACCTGGAACTGCGCCACCTGGGGGGCAAATACACGCACACCGACGAGCTTGTCCGTCGGGAGGACATGGTACTCCGACAGCCAAGTCTCCGTGAACACCGATGGGTTGAATGTTTGAGCCGTGAGCACAATGCTGGACAAAGCGTTTTCGATCAAGAGCATACCTCTATTGTCGGTTTTGTCTCAGGATCTTGCAGCAAAAATAAAAGCAGATAAATCCCCCCGCGAAGGAATCTTCGCAAAAAGAGTATCACGTCCACTTTTTGACAGATTATATCAGGCCATGCCGCCACTGTCAAACATTTTTTGCACATCTTGCGTAGTCCATTTTGGACAACCCCGAGTAACAAGCACGGTACGGGCGCGCGGAAATGTGGGCGTATGGTCGTCCGGTGCACCGGTTGTCAGTCGTGGTTGTTTTTTGTTTTCAATGCCTGCTCGAGCTTGTCGAGCATGGAGTGAAACGTTTTCTGGAAGGCCTGGTAGTAGAAGTCGCTGTTGTAGAAAAGCTCGGCCGTGCGGGAATCGGCCACGTATCTTGCATCGCCGTAGCCCGATTCGTTTTCGAGGTTGGGGTACAGTATCTGCATCCCAACGGGGAAGTCGGCCACGTGGAGGATTTTCGGCAGATTGTTGATCTCGATGAGCTTTTTCAGGATCAGGCAGGTCTTCAGGCGCTGGAGGTCGCGGGGCGTCTGGATTACGATGGCGGCGGATTCGAACTCGCCGTCTTCATTCCTTCGGTTCAACAGGTTCATCCATTCGTCGTAGTCGTTGCGGTCTTTCGTTTCGACTATGTATGTGTTGAGGGGCGGCATGAGGCGGTTGTTGCGATGCCGTGCTTTGAGGTCGAAATGTATGATGAGGGCTGAGCCTGGTTTTTCCTGGAGCTTGGCGAGTTCATCTGTCAGGCGCATCACCTTCACTTCTTCGATGCCCTGGGCGTCGTCGCGGACGGGCTTGAGCATGATGATCCGCTCGTCGGGGATTCGATCCTCCCGCTGCGATTCCGGTTTGCGTGCCAGGATTTTCCTTTCGACGCTTCTGACGACCTCGTACAGCATCCGGATCATCAGGTTCGTCTCGCCCGGGATGTTGCCGTTGAGAATGGGTTCTATGGCTGCATCGTTGGCGAGTGCGGGTTCGGCTTCCACGCGCTGCTTCGCTTGTGCGGCCAGTTGTCCGAATCGTGGATTCTCGTACACGAACGTGAGGTCGAATTTGTCTTCCTCGCGGATGCGGTAGGTGTTGCGGAAGAGCTTGCTGCCGCCGAGGAACTCGAATTCCTCGGAGTCCTTGGGGATCACCGCCGAATAGTTGTCCATCCCCCTGGGCACCACGCGCGGTGTGATCACGACGATGACCTCGTTCTTGATGATCTGCTTGGAGGTGGAGCGAAACAATGCGCCGATCAGGGGGATGTCCATCAGCAGGGGAATTCCTGCGGTGCGTTCGCGCAGGTCGTGGGAGATCAGCCCGCCGATGATGAACGGTGTGTTGTTGCTGACTCGAGCGAAGGTCTGGACCACGCGGCTGTCGATCACGGGTGCAACTTCGTGCTCGCCTGCCATGAGTCCGTCGACGGGCGCCTTG
>Ga0307378_10005979_pt1 | contig 16789 bp, 16 predicted proteins | sample UN1MG_FD_202238 | JGI IMG/M metagenome (GOLD analysis project Ga0307378, IMG submission 202238) | Soil microbial communities from Risofladan, Vaasa, Finland - UN-1 | ecosystem: Environmental > Terrestrial > Soil > Coastal area > Acid sulfate soil | place: Finland: Risofladan, Vaasa | collected... | reverse complement strand
AGAGCCTTTGTATAAAACTCGACGGCCCCGAACATATTGCCGTGGTCCGTAACCGCCACAGCCTCCATTTCGAGCTTCTTGCAACGCTTGAGCAGCTTATCGTATTTTATAGCACCATCCAGCAGCGAATACTGACTATGCAAATGAAGATGCGTAAATCCTTTACCTGACATAATTTATATCGTCCTCCCTAATAGCATAGGTTACATTGAAATAATAGGCTAATCCGCTGCCGTTGTCAATTGAAATACCACCAGCCAGGCTTTGCTGGAAAAAAGCTCTTGTCAAGAGTTCCCGGGGCTGTTATAAGATGGGCTGAAAAATTTGGATAGGCCAGGGGTGCGGAAGGCCGGATTCGGCCTGAAGCTGAGAAATGACCCTATGAACCTGCTCGGGGTAATGCCCGCGAAGGAAGGCGGAAAAAAGTAAAAAGGTAAAAGTAAAAAGGTAAAAAAGGGTAACCTAAAATTCCATATTTTTTACTTTTAACTTTTGACTTTTTACTTATCGAGCACTCTTCTGCAGGGGTGCTTTTTGTTTTTGAAAAAATGATGATATTAACTGAACTTTTGCAAAATGGAGATTAGGCATACTTTGAAAAGGAAAAATCTTCTTTTATGATTTTTCCTTTTCAAGTAGGAACTGCTTGATAGATAATTACTTACGTTAATTATTTAAGGAAATCAAAGAAAAGAACGGATTTCCTTAAATAATATATGCCTAATCTCCATTTTGCAAAACTCTTGTATTAAGATAAGCTATTAGCTCATCACAAATGAAAGGGAACGAAAGTGATAGAGACAGAAATTACCAGGGTCATCACGCAGGAGTATAACCGCAAGCTCCTGGAGCATCTTGAGAACGACGTTGTGATTGTCGGCGCCGGGCCGGCAGGTCTTACGGCGGGCTATTATCTTGCCAAGGCCGGATACAGGACCGCCCTGCTCGAAAGAAAGCTCACCACGGGCGGCGGAATCTGGGGCGGGGCCGCAGGATATAACGTCGTCGTCACGCAGAGCTGCGAGATCCCGGACCAGTTCGAGATGACCTCGAAGAAGCAGAAGGGCCTGTACATATACGACTCGATTGAATTCGCAACCGCCCTGGCGTTTAAGGCAAAGAAGGCGGGGCTGGAAATATTCAACCTTACCGAGGCCGAAGATGTCATCGTTAAGACCGACGCCGTCGAAGGTGTGGTCGTCAACCATTCGGCCATCACACTCGCAAAGCTGCACGTCGATCCGTTCTGCATCGCTTCGAAATACGTTATCGATTCGACTGGCCATCCCGCCGAAGTGGTGAAAATGCTGCTAAAGAGAAAGCCGAACCTCCTGCCGCAGGGGATACAGGAGAGCTTCATGGACGTCGAGACCGCCGAGGCCGGCGTCGTCGATAGAACCGGCGAGATTTTCCCTGGCCTTTACGTTGCGGGCATGTCCGTCTGCTCCGTGTACGGCCTGCCGAGAATGGGGCCGATCTTCGGCGGAATGCTCATATCCGGAAAAAAAGTCGCCGAGCTGATCGATGAAAGATTGCAGTCTTCCAACGCGTAAAGAGTGCCTGGCTCTCTTAGCGGAATATCACGTTCCGCCGCACATCGTAAGCCACAGCCGGGCAGTGGCGAAGCTGGCCGTCTTTCTTGCGCAAAGGCTCAACGAAAATGGCGCAGCGATTGATGTCACTCTCCTGGAAGGGGCCTGCTTGCTGCACGATCTATTGAGAATTCTTGATTTTCAGCAGCCGGACTACAACCGGTTCGAGCGGGATCTTCCGGCGAAAGAAAAGGAGAAATGGCAAAGCCTGCGCGCAAAATATAAGGCAATGACCCATGAAGATGCCGCCTGTGACATATTGAAAGAGAAATATCCGGCCCTCGCCCTGGCTATAAAGAGACACCGGTATATGGCCCTGCTCGATGAAAAAAACCGCCCCGATACATGGGAAGAAAAACTGCTTTATTACGCCGACAAGAGAGTGATGCACGAAAGAATAGTCCCGCTAAAAGAAAGACTCGCCGAAGGCCACAAAAGAAATGTTTTCTCGCACGGCTCAGAAGCTAAAAGCAAAATCAACACCGCCAAAGTCGACCCGCTGATTTACGAAATGGAAAAAGAAATCTTCGAAAAAATAAAACTCGATCCGCTCGAAGTGACTCATGACTTTATCGACTCGTACTCAACAACTAATAATCGTTCGGCATCCGGCAAAGAATCGTGACTTTCCATTTCAAAATTGCCGGTCGATTCTCCCCAAGCCCCATTCCGTCATACTTGCCTTATGCACGCCCAAGGCGGACCGGAGTCCCAAAACAGTACGTGTTTAGCCGGAGTCTGGCATTCGAGACCATCCCCAAAGCCTGCGGCTTTGAGGCTGCCGTGATAGTAAAGACAGCAGAAATAATCCGTTCTTGTTTTTTTCCAGGGCTTTCTGTGAAAAAAATCAGTTGAAGAGACCAAAAAAAGTAATGAAGTTCGAAAAAGTATATGGTATAGTGAGTTATCAAGAGTGCGGGAGTGCTCATTTGAAGTTGATATAGGAAATGTTAACTAATACAATTGAACGTGTCCCGTAGAGGGGTGCCAGCTATTAACTCAAATTGGAATCTTAGATATAAAGGAGCTACATAATGGAGACTCACCTTTATCTTCTTGTATTTCCGGAATCTTTGGTCATGTCGATGCTTGGCCCATCCGAGTTCGGCGCGTATCTGGCCACAGGAACGAAAAAACGATCCAGGGAACAAGCCATGTACTTCCAGTTGGATAGTGGATTCGAGAGCGACTACTTTGACCTGGAAAAGGCAAAGAAATCGTGCGTGCCACATGAAGATGGTCGGCCGAAATACTCTGTTTATATTTCGACGTACCGCGTATTGGAGCACGTCACTTTGGACGTGATTGGAGACCTCTGGCTCGTAACCCGCGACGGCCGGGGATTGGCATTGCAGCACTCTGAGGCACCAGAGGAGTATGAAGGGCAGTACCATCTTTACCAGGAACTTTGTCCGGTTCATCCGTTGATAGCGAGCCGCATGAATGCCAAAGATTTTAACTGTTTTATCACGAATCCGGAGGTAACCGTGTCGGTGCCCAGAATTTGTTTTGTAGAGATGGATTTGGCCGACCTGGCACATGAGCCTTCGAGTGGAGACACCAGGAATCTGCCCTACAACAACATAGAGCATATCAGAGATTGCCTGATCGAGCTTGCCACGAAAGGCAAAACGACCAAGACCATTAACCGTATTCAACACGAACACATTCCATACCGGTGCGTGAAAAAGGGTTTCTTTGTTGGCGACGAGACGGGCATGCTTTACTATCCTTTCCCATCCATCAAAGATATGGAGAAGCACCATCATTACTGGTGGCGTTCGGCCGAACTGACCTGACCTGAGAAGCGGCAAGCAAGAGCAGGCCGATAGCCTTACGAAATGGAAGAGAACGAACAGGATACATAAAACAGGTATAATGTTGGGGTATGGAAATGGAATCAGGCCAAATCGAACACGAGGAACCTGATAATTCCGGCGATGGATCGCCCGTTTGTATTCGGTGTTTCCAGCGGGTCGATCCTTTAGTCCACTACTGTTCGCATTGCGGAGAGGCAACGGGGCGGTTCACCCACTATATCCCGTTTGTCAATATCCCCTGGCAGACGCGCATCTGGGGTCAGGTTTGGCGGCAGATATGGTCTCGCGATGTTTCGCTGCCCGGCCGCGCTTTCCGACTGTTCATGGTCGTCTGGAAGGCCCCTGTAATGCTGATAGGGTTGTTATTCAGGCCCTGGCAGGAACCGGAGCAAGAGCAGCGCCAAAATGACGCCGGAACGGACCAGGAAGAAAGCCTCCCGCACGGTTAAAATGTTGTGCCAAACTTTTCTTGACAAACGAAACTATAGCTATTTCAGGTTAGATGTGTTATATTAGTGAAGTAGAGATGCTCACCAGTTCCGGCCCTGTGCTTACTCGGAGGCCTTACGGTTATGATCAGGTTTGTCTGCACATTATGCGGCGAGGAAATCGACGTTCGCGACGAACTGGCCGGCAGGCAAATGAAATGCCCCAAGTGCAAAAGCGTTCGAGTTATACCTGACAAGTCGCCCAAGCTAAAATTCCACTGCAAGAGTTGCGGCCAGAAGATTCGTGTCGACCTGATTTACGCCGGCAAAAAAGGGAAATGCCCGAAATGTCAGAAGCTGATTGACATCCCTTCTCATCCGGAAGGAACTACTGTTACTATCGTATGTTCGATTTGCAATGAGACAATTCATGTCCCGGAAGGTTCGAAAGCGCATTTCATAGAATGCCCTAAATGCAGCAGCTACGTGGAAGGATTATCCAAAGACGACTGAGTGTTTGCCGTAGAGAAAGTAAATGTCACGCAACCCGAACCGCATGGGCAGGAAACCTGCCCATCCTACATACTCCTATTATTGAGTGAGTTGGTGTTTATTCGTAATACAATCTTTCAAAACGTTGTTTTTATGCTCGTTTTTTGTTTTGACCGATCGTAACCATTTTATTTGTAGTACCTTACGAGGTATTTCTATTAGACGAACTTTTTGGTTGCGGCCAAGGGCGAAGCCCGAGGCTGCGCCGGGTGAATTCGTGGTTAATTTGACGGACGGATGGGTGGCAGCCACTGAGCGAACGCAGTGAGCGAAGTGGATGGTATTGGGGAGAATTAGAATCACATCTTTTTACAACTTATTGATTGGCAAATTTTGTAGATAGAACATACTTATTCATACGAACCCTCTGATTTAGCAGTGGTTTTCTACGCTTGAATCCCCTAAAATCCCTACTTATCTCCTTGAGTATTCTTTCACTAACCCAGTTTTTCCGATTTTAGATCAAGATTGCGATTAATATAACTGCTGAATGAATTGAAGTTATAACGAATCAATCGAATGAGAGTGAGGAGTCAACGAAAAACCCCTGCAATTTGTAGGTGTATTTATTGACAACCTCACTGATTTTTGTTTAAACTACGTAATATAGGAGATATAGGCAGCCACCGCTAAATATATTAACTGTAATTAAAGTCGTCCTCCATAAGGAGAGAAGTAAATTCGAGGATGATGCCAAAAAGAGAGGAGAAACGTGATGAGAAGAAGTTCCGTTGTTATTTTCATGATCGTATTGTGCCTCGGCGTATCACAAACTAAAGCAGGCTGGACAATCACCCAGTTGACCAACAACACGACTGATGACTGGGGTCCTGCCATCTCAGGCACTAATGTGGTGTGGGCACACGTCGACGGTTCTGACTGGGAGATCTACAGTAACTTCGCTGGGCAATTGAGCGATGACAGTACCCAGAACAACCTTTCGCCCGCCATTTCGGGCACCAATGTGGTGTGGTACGGTACCACGTCGTCTGGAGGAGATCAAGAGATCTACAGCAACTTCGCCGGGCAGTTGACTAACAACAGCTATAACGACCGCGAACCTGCCATCTCAGGCACGAATGTAGTTTGGATGGGCGGCGGCCCTGCTAATTCGTTTCCGGCTCCGGAGTGGGAGATTTACACCAACTTCGCCGGTCAGTTGACCAACAACAGTACCTACGACGGATACCCTGCCATCTCAGGAACGAACGTGGTGTGGTACGGCGAGAACGGTGACTACGAGATCTACAGCAACTTCGCCGGGCAGTTGACTGAAAACATCGTTGCCGATCAGCGTCCTGCCATCTCAGGAACGAATGTGGTGTGGCAGCACTGGGATGGTCTTGATTGGGATATCTACTCTAACTTCGCCGGGCAGTTGACAGACAGCAGCTTCGATGACCAGGTTCCCGACATCTCAGGAACGAATGTGGTGTGGGGGCGCTACGAAGGTTCTGGTTCGGATTGGGATTGGGAGATCTACACTAACTTCGGAGGTCAAGTAACCAACAACAGCTTCGAGGATCAGGTTCCCAACATCTCAGGAATGAATGTGGTGTGGGCTGGCTATGATGGTTCTGACTGGGAGATATATATGGGAGTTTATACTCCTGATGAACCACCTGGACCTCCGGGCGTAATTCCCGCACCGGGAGCTTTATTGCTCGGCAGCATCGGGGTTGGTGTTGTAAGCTGGCTGCGCAGACGCCGAACACTGTAAGAGTATTGTTGTAATATACGTTTGATATGGGCTGTGGATATCCTTCGCAGCCCTTTTTCATTCCAGCCTAAGGGTGCGATGAATCGCATTAATAACGGATAGAATAGAATCATGCCGGACTATAGACGATGGTTCAGTTCGGGCAGGACATATTTCTTTACCGTTGTTACATTCAACCGCCGGCAGATATTTCGCAATGAACCTGCCCGTTCATTTCTCCATTTGCGGGAGAATGAATGGGAATAAGACAAGTGGTGCGATTCATCGTACCCTACGAATGTCACGCCTGTGTGGCTGTGAGGCTACACTTATTTTTTTATCTCACGAGAGCCCTGCAATATATTCGCTAATCCCGTTGACCAAATTCCGCACATCCACAAAGAGGCTCTCAATCTCGTCGGCATCCATCTCAACAAAGGGCATATAATCGTCCTGCTGTCTCTCGTTAAAGGCTCGATGCAAAGTCCTGGAATACTCCTTCGGTAACTGGCCGGAACGGATGAATTCTCTGTCGAAGAATGCAATCACGGCCGCATGTTTGGAGTATTGAAGCCGCCGGGTCAATAAGGCTGCAACGACCGTGTAGAAGCATGCATAGTACAGTCTATTGGCCACGGCTCGATGCCGACCGGCATTCAGCAGGAGTTCCGCATCCTCCATGGCCTCCCTGGCCTGTTCGAGGCGATAGTTGATAAGCGATTGGAAATTCTCTTTTCTCATGCCGCGATCTCGATCCCCTCGCGACGGACGTTCTCGGCATATAGAGAAACTGACAACGGTCCCGTTTCGAAGGCTTCCTGGCTGACAACGGCCACAGAAATGACGTAGCCTTCATCCAGGCTCAACTCCCAGGCCCGATCCAGGATTCGTCGTCGGGCCGTCGCCGTCACGTGCCTCAGCTCGACCAGAAGATCAAGATCCGATCCGGGATTACAGTCACCCCTGACCCGTGAGCCATAGGCATAAACCCGAACTATATCGGTATCCAAGGCAAGATCATCTATCAACTTCCTGACAACTTCGCGAATGTGCATATCCATTTAGTTATCCCTTCCTATGCAACCGATTAAACATATGACCGACTTAATTGTAATATAAAGGGGTATCTTGGAAATGTCAATCCCTTCATTCCCGTTTCATAATCTTCTGACCTTTTGGCCATCGGCCTGTCTGATGGTAAGATTATCAGGATGAAAATCGTTGTTATTTTGTGTCCTTTGATCTATACAGGTTATCCAAATGGATTTCAAATAAAGGTACTCGAGTTTAGCTTTAGGATAAGTGGTGCGATACATCGCACCCTACATCGCGCTATTTCGCCTTCTACTTAATCGATGTGGCTTTGAATATGCCGACATTGGCGATTGTGGGGCAGAGGCGGGAGTCTAAGATTCTGATTCTTACTTTCTTTGCTGTGATGTCCGGGAATCGGCAGATTCTTTTGTAGCCTACAGTTTGGCCTTCGGCGACTTGTTGCCATTTACCGCCGGATTGCACATCGACGGCGAATTTTGCGATTCGCTGACCGAAGCCGCGGAGCTGCTCCTGGAACATTATGACGTTGAAGGTTTTCTCGCCTGCCAGCGTGATTGTCAGCTCGGCTTCGGTTGTCCAGTCGGGAGGCATCCAGCAGGTACCCGTGTTGTCGTCGAGGGCGTTGGCGGGTTTGAAGGCCGGTGAGCGGGTGGCCGAGGCGGTTGCCTTGGCGCCGGCGGCGAGGTTGGTCTCGAACGTATCACGAAGGTATTGGCCGACCTCGGTCAGCACTTTGCAGTCGCGCTCGCTGAAAAGCCCGTCACTGTTGGGCGGGACGTTCAGCAGGAATACCGAGTTGCCCCCGACGCAGTTGAACCAGACATCGAGGATTTGCCCGGTGGTTTTGACTTGCTGCTGCTCATCGCGCCAGAACCAGCCGTGGCGGATGGACGTGTCGGTCTCGGCGGGATACCAGTGCAGGTAGCCGCCTTTGTCGAGAGTCTGCTGGAGTTTATCGAGGCTGCCCAGGTCCTTTGCCGTCATGTCGGGCCAGGTGAATTTATCCGGCGGTGCATCGATCGGGATAACGCTCCACTCGGCGGCTCGTGCATGGCCGGCCTCGTTGCCGCACCACCGCAAATCGGGGCCTTTGCCGAATATTACCGCCCCGGGCTGAAGCGTGCGGATCAGCTCGTACCACTGCGCGTAGGTGTATTTCTGTTCGCCCTTGGGTTTGGGATTCGCGCCGTCGAACCAGACCTCGTGGATCCGCCCGTACTCGGTGAGCAGTTCGTAAAGCTGGTTCATAAAATACTCGTTGTAATCGTCGACGACGTATTTGAAGGTCCGCGTGTCCTTGAACGGCCGGCCCGGCACGGGGCGTGGAATAACGCGCTCGGAATATTCGCTAAGGTTGCCGTACAGGCCGTCGGGATTTTCGATCTGGTACAGATCGGCCGGCGACAAATATACGCCGACTTTCAGGCCGTACTTGCGGCACGAATCGACCAGCTCTCGCAGGACGTCACCCTTGCCGTCGCGCCACGTGCTCGAAGCGACCGAGTGCGTGTTATATCGCGTCTGCCACAGGCAGAAACCGTCGTGATGCTTGGCCGTGAGGATTACCTGTTTCATTCCCGCGGCTTTCATCATCCGGCACCACTGGTCGGTATCGAGTTTTTCGGGATTGAAGATTTTCGGATCTTCTTCGCCGGTGCCCCATTCCCGGCCGGTGAAGGTGTTGACGCCGAAGTGGACAAAGCCGATGAACTCAAGCTGCTGCCAGACGAGCTGCCGCGCCGAAGGCCTTACGTCAACGGCTTTATGGATTAACTCTTTTCGTGCTGTCGCTTTGTCCCGCTCGACCATGTCGTAGACGCGGACGTAATCGACCACGAAATAATCGGGAAGGTTGGCCTTTGTTATGTCACCGCCCCACTTGCCGATTTCTTCGGTGAGTTTTATGTATTCCGGCACTTGCGAGACGCCGCCGGCGCTGGTGCGCCAGGTTTCTTTGCCGTCGACGTAGAAAACGTACTGCTCCGGGGTCCAATACAAAGCGAACGTATGAAAACCTTCACTGACGCCGGGGATTGTAATGTCCCCGCTACTTGCGCTTTTGTGCTCTTTGCCGTATCCGTCCCAGTGCAGGTTCTGCGTGATTTTGTCTTCGCGCCACGGCTTTTCCATAATGTCGATTTCCGTGCCGTCCCGGCCTTCGTCTCCGATCTTGCCGACGGTGTTGGCATGCATCCAGAATGCGGGCCAGTGCCCTTCCTGCGTGGGGAACTTGCTCCGGCAGACCCAGTAGCCGAACTTATGCTCGAATTTGCCCCTGGTGCGAAGGGCCCCGCTCGTATATCGCTCGCCGTCCTTTTTGGTGCGGACGAGCAGGTTTCCGTTGCCGTCCAGATAGGAGTCTTCCTTGACCCAGAAGCTATCCCGGCGTTTGGAGTCGCCGAGAATCTCCCATTTGGACTGGTCGATTTTAGTGCCGTCGAATTCGTCGCTCCAGGCCAATTTCCATGTTTTCCCATCCGGAATCGGCGGCAGGAACTCATTCTTTGCCGTAGCTGCATTTGTGAACAAACCTGCGGCTGCGCAGAAGACTACCAATATTGTTACGTGATAAGATGCCTGGTTTTTCATGAGCCTCATTCCTTATATGTTGCTTTTTAGCCGTGCGGCCGCTGGGTGGCCCTGATGCCTGAGATGACTGTTATTACCAGCATCAGTGTAAAAACCACGGTCGTGAACCAGTATCCCCAGGCGGCGGTCTGGACGTGGGCCATTTTGATTATAACCGTGCCTATGGCGAACGATTGAAGGAACATTTTGATCTTGCCAGACACAGTCGCAGCGAAATTGACGCCGCGAGATTCTGCAATATGTCTCAATACTGTGACGAATACCTCTCTCGAGATTAAAACGCCCGCCACGGACCAGTGAACAACCGCCAATGCGCCGGGGCCAAGATCGAAAAACTTTGGCTGACCGATAATTGCAAAACAAATAAACGCCCCGCAGACCAGAACTTTGTCCACAAGTGGGTCCATCACTCGCCCGAACTTGCTGGTTACGTTCAACCTGCGAGCCGCTATGCCGTCGGCGATATCGGTCAGTCCGGCAATGACAAAGAGGATGAAAGCGACATCGAGAAAGCCGGGAAACGGCACTTCGCCTTCGGCGTAATACTGCGGGGCCATAAGAATCATAACCAGAAAGATTATGGTTAAAACCAGCCGGCCCATTGTCAGAATGTTCGGAAGTAGCTTTAACATAATCTGAAGTTTACGTATTTAGCGACAAAATTCAACACTAAATCTGCTTAACGAGTAAATCGTAATCTTGTGTTCCAACGACTTTCACCTCGATGAACTGTCCGGGCTTTGCCGAGCAGCGTTTTATTATGCAAACGCTGTCGATATCGGGTGCCTGTCCGTAATATCGCCCCCTGCCGAGACGTTTAGGGCCAACCGAATCAACCAGGCAGGTAACTTTGTCACCGATTCTGTCTTTGTTTTGGGCAAACGCGATTTTCTGCTGGGTCAGCATAAGTTCATCGAGACGCTGCTGTTTGACCTCGTCGGGGACCTGGCCCGGCAATTCGGCGGCGTCAGTTCCGGATTCGGGATAGAACTTAAAGCAGCCCAGTGCATCAAACCTCGCCCACTTGACAAAGTCCATCAGCTCTTCGAACTGCCGGTCGGTTTCGCCCGGAAAGCCGACGATCAGCGTTGTTCGCAGTACAATATCGGGCATGGCAAGACGTAAATCCTCGATCAGACGCAGGAGTCTGTCCTTCGTATCGGGCCGGCGCATCGATTTAAGGATATTATCGTTTACGTGCTGGAGCGGGACATCAAGGTAGCGAACGATTTTCTCGCTCTTCGCGATGGTCTCTATCAATTCGGCGTCAATCCCAGTCGGATACAGGTACATCAGCCGAAGCCATGCCAGACCGGCGATTTTGTCGAATTCTTTCAGAAGAGCAGGCAATCCGTTTTTTATTTTCAAATCGCGCCCGTAGCTTGTTGTGTCCTGTGCGATTACGTTCAACTCGACCACGCCGGCGGAAACCAGCTCTTGGGCCTCGGCGAGAACAAGCTCCATTGGTTTGCTTCGGAACCTGCCTCTTATTGCCGGTATCGTGCAAAAAGAGCAGCGGTGATTGCAGCCTTCGCTGATTCGCAGGTACGCCCAATGTTGCGGAGTGATAAGTAATCTACATCTGTCATCCGGAACTTGGTCACTGACCGGGAGCAGAAATTGATCGGGGCAAGAGCCTTCGCCGCGTCCGGCGGGTCCGGAAGAAAAAGTTTTTTCGATTATTTTGGCAATATTATCCCGCTGACTTAGACCGACAACGGCATCGATTCCATCGATTTTCTTGCGAAGCTCCGCGCCTAATCTTTCGCTCAGACAACCGGCAACAACAACTTTTTTTACGGCACCACTTAACTTACAATCCACTGCGTGCTTTATCGCTTCGAGTGACTCAGCTTCGGCTGGGGCGATAAAACCACAAGTATTGACGACAACAACATCGGCATTATCAGTCTCATCAGTTATCGGAAAACCCGCCTGGACAATTTCAGCCAACATTCTTTCGCTGTCAACTACGTTTTTCGGACAGCCTAATGAGACAAAACCAACAGTGATTTCTTGCTTTTTTCCTTCCATAAAACCCAAAAATATCGAGAAATTTGCACTTTAACCCCGAAAAAAGGAAATATTTTTACTAATTCAATGGTAATATACTTGACGATAAATAATTATGCAATATAATAACCAGTCATTCCGTCTATAAACAGGTCGGAAGAGTTAAGGTATTAAAACGCCCCTTATTGAGCGTTTGATTATAATGGCTAATGCATTATTATGAGCAAAAGCAGCCAAAAAAATGGCCGCAGTCAATGGCTAATCGTGGCTGTGGGTGCGATTGTAGTTTTACATTGGATTGGAGGATGTGCGAGTATCTCCGCCCAGACAGATACTGAAGAAGAGGTCGAGAGGACAATCCGCGATCTGAAGATCAATCCTCTTATAGCTCCCGAGCCTAATGTCCCTATCCCCGAAGCCTATCGGACCCCACCTAAAATATTCGAGCAGATTGTCGGTGGCGTATCTGAGTGGAAACTTTTCTATTTTTGCAGATACCATACCTCCGATGACTTGAGAAAAATCATCCACGAGCAATTTGCCACGAAACTGTTCGATCAAAAAGGTAAATCGACCTCGGTAGTGGATTACACCGTCAGCAGCAACCCAGCAACAAATCAATTGATCGTTCGATGTCCGGCTCGTGATGACATCGACGCAGTACTTGAGACTCTCGATCAGATAGACGTCAAGCCGATTCAGGTCAAGATAGATTGTCTGATCTCAGAGGTTTATGCGGATATGACATTTGACCGTGAAACCACTATAGCAATCGATAACTTGTTCGGTGAATCCATCGCGATGAATCCCGCCGGTACAGCTTTCGGAGCTGACGTACAGCAATTGGTGAAGGACGGTGATTATCTTCCGGCGTTCCCAGGTGCATCCCTCAGAGAGGTGGCCCGATCCCGAATGGGTCTTAACATCGGGTATTTGAACGCTGCTAAAGCCGGGCACACTTTCACGCTCTTAATCGATCTGCTCGAATCAAGGGGTTATTTGAAAATTCTGATGAATCCGACGCTTGAAGTGGTCAACGGCGGGACGGCCAAAGTCTTATCCAGTCAGAAGGTCCCGCTAGACCGGACAACCATGCGATCCACACAATCGGACTTTTTGGAGACAAGTACTGTATATGAAGATGTAGTTGACTCGCTTGAAATTACTGCGCACGTCTTCGGAGACGGCTACATCGGTTTGGAAACATCCATTACACTCGGTTCAAAGAACACGCCCGAAGGTGTAAAGCAAGTACCAATCATTACAAAAAAGCAAATCGATAATAAAGAGAACCGTATTAGACAGGGTGAAAGCCTCATAATCGGCGGAATCAGAAAGAACGAGGAGTTCGCCGTGGTTCGTGGCGTTCCGATACTCAAAGATATCCCGATTATCGGCTTTCTTTTCTCCAGCGAGGATACTGAGAAGCGGGCGGTCGAGACCATTTTCATACTAACTCCGACAATTTCCACTGATGGAAAACCCAAAAAAGAAGTGATGAAAGAGATCCAAAGAAAGCACGAACCTGATACCCCCAGTGGTCTGGGCGATATGATTACGGATCCCTTTGGATTGAAAGCTCGTGAATCAGCTCGTGAGCAGTCGGTCCACGACGCCGAACAGTCGCGTCTCGAGGCCGAAGTAGAAAAAGCCCAGGCCCGAATCGACATCAGAGAGGCCGAGGAACGAGCCCAAAAAGCAGAGACAGAGTTAAGCAGAGTAGAAACTGAATCGGAGAAGATTAAGACCGACGCCGAAAAAGCCAACGCCGAAGCTCAAGCAAAGGCAAAGGCTGCCGAAGAAGCCAAAGCAACCGCAGACAAAGCAATTGCCGACGCTAAAAAAGCCCAGGAAGAGGCCAATAAGGCTAAAGCCGAAGCCGAAGCCGAAGCAAAGATCAAAGCCGCTGAAAACGCCAAAAAAGAAGAACCTAACAAGCCCGAAGCCAAGGCTGAAAAATCAGCACCCCAAACCGAGCAGCCTACCGCCCAAAAGGCAGAAAAAGCTGATAATGTAAAGGCCGAAGAGGATAAGGCTGAGAGTAAAACCTGACAAAGCTTACAGAAATAGACCAGACAAATGAGATATCCGGCTAAATCACGCCGTTGTCGTCTGATAATCAACCTTAGCATTTCCGGGTGATGTTGCTAAATCTAAATCTTTGATGAAGGGATACTCTATGGAAAATTTTAATATCAATAATCCTCTCAATCGACCAGGCCCTATTAACATGGATATCGACAAACCAATCCCATTTAACGATTCCAACTCGGGCGAAAAAGGTGTTTCACATGCCCCTTTGGACCTGGGCGGCACCAGCCCCGTCCAGATACCGAAGGTTGAGATGCCTAAGCCGGCGGCAAAAAAACCGACGGAAAAAGCAGCTTCCTCCGACCAAATTGTAGGCGTTAAGACCTTTTTCACAAAACTGCACGCCGGGGCACTGACTTTTCTTGATGAGCAAATCACCAGATGGCTGACAGAGAATCCGGGTGTCCGGATAAAACGAACAAATGTTACTACAGGCGAGCTCCAGGGCAAAAAAACCGAGCCCAATATTATCATTACGGTCTGGTATTGAGAATCATTCTCAAGATTATCGCTCACCAGGCAAGCTGCACGGATGCATTAATAATTGATACTAACCGGGACACTATCACTATAGATAATGGCCAATAGCTCACAGTTGTAACTATCCCACCTGTGACGGACTAAAAAATCCGCCTATATCCTGTAAAATTCTTAACATAAAGTCTTGACATATTGTACAATTTACGTTATTTTTCCTACTTTGTCTGTTTATGTATAGCGTACGAGGTCAAGTTTTGTAAATTTTTGGAGATCTTTTGTGGCTAAAGAGTTGGCACGGAAACTTATTAACGCAGGAGTGCATTTTGGACACGGCGTGAGCCGATGGAATCCGAAAATGGCTCCATACATTTTCGCAAAACGCGGCAATATCCATATCATCGATGTAAAAAAAACATTGAAAGGGCTGCTGATAGCTAAACAGCTTCTTGCTGAAGTAGTTTCTTCCGGCAAAGACGTCGTTTTTGTAGGAACAAAACGTCAGGCCCAAAAAGCTGTAGAAAATATTGCAGAAAAATGCGGAATGCACTATGTTTCTCAGCGATGGCTTGGCGGGATGCTTACCAACTTTAGAACGATTCGGTCCCGGCTACAGAGACTGGAACAGTTGGAAGCTATGGTCGAAGATGGAACACTCGACAGTGAGAGCAAAAAGCAGGCATCGAGGCTCAAGCGTGAAATGCGAAAGATAAAAGCTAATCTGCAGGGCGTTCGGAATATGTCCCGTTTGCCGGGTGCTGTTGTCGTAGTTGACGCGAAGAAAGAATATCTTGCTCTTCGTGAGGCCGGAAAGCTGGAGATTGCTACCATAGGACTTCTCGATACTGACTCGGATCCTGACACGGTGAATGTGGCGATTCCAGCAAACGATGATTCGATCAGAGCGGTTGAACTGTTACTTAACGAACTGGCCGATGCGGTTGCGATTGGCAAAACGATGACTGCAGTTCGTCAGGAAGTACCGCAACGGCCCAGACGCGTTCGTTCGAGAAGGCCGGCCATGGCCCGCGCCAATGAGAACAAACCGCAAATAACGAGCAATGTTGAGCAAAGTCCCGTGCAGATTGCAGACGCACCCTCACAAGAAAGCCAAACCGAGCAGCAGGAACCCGGGTAAAAAGGCAAATAGCTAATAATAGATAGTCCTTAAGATATTTAGCCGGCGGTTCCACCGCCGGTTAGCATAATACGAGTAACAATCCACGAAGCACAAGAGAATAGGAGTTTTTGAGATGGCTGAGATTTCAGCAGTGATGGTTATGAAACTGCGGAAGATGAGCGGGCAGGGAATGATGGACTGCAAAAAAGCCCTTCAGGATACAGATGGTGACGTCGAGAAAGCAATAGATTTACTGAGAAAAAAAGGCCTCGCAACCCTGGCCAAGCGTGCCGGTCGAGACACTTCCGAAGGGCTGGTCGTAAGCAAAATCAGCCCCGACGGTAAGACGGCAGCTTTGGCAACGCTTTGCTGCGAGACGGATTTTGTAGCCAAGAGCGATGATTTTGTGGCTACGGCACAAATCCTGGCCGACGTAACCCTGGTCTGCCCGGCCGACGAAGGTATTGAGAATGTTCTTGAGACCTCCGCCGACGGCAGAAAATTTGGTGATATTATGACCGAATTAGTCAGTAAAACCGGCGAGAAAACACAGGTTGGAGACTATGCCAAATACCAGCTCGACGGCCCCGGACTGATTAGCACTTATATTCACTTCAATGAAAAAGTAGGAACTATGGTCCAGATTGAGACCAGCGATGAAGCAATTGCAGACGGAGAGGTACTAAAGCAAACTGCCGCCGATATTGCCATGCACATAACCGCAACCAAGCCCCTGGCGCTTGATAAAGATCAGATTGATCCTGAGACCATAGAGCGGGAAAAGGCCATTTTCGCAGAACAGGTAAAGAACAAGCCCGCGAATATTATTGATAAAATCGTCGAAGGCAAGATTAATAAATTCTACGCTGAGAACTGCCTTCTCCAGCAGCCTTTCGTCAAAGATGACAGCAGATCCGTCGAGCAGGTCCTTGCCGACGCCGCTAAACAAGCCGGCGGCGAGGCAAAGATAAAAAGATTCGCCCGATTTGAAGTCGGATAACAGGGGGTGCCTTGTGATGCGAGACGTGAAATGCCCCTCAAGAGATACGAATAATGGCAGAGAACAAATATCATCGCATTCTATTGAAGCTTTCGGGCGAGAGTTTTTGCAGAGCAGGTCAGTTCGGGATCGACGGCTCTGCGCTCGAGTCAATTGCCGAGAGAATCGTGGAGATTTGTAAACTCGGACCACAGGTCGCAATTGTGGTCGGAGCAGGTAATTTCCTAAGGGGGGCAAGCTTCTCCGAAACCAGCCACATACCCAGGAACACAGCGGATTATATGGGAATGCTGGCTACCATTATCAATGCTTGTGCGCTTCAGGAAACACTTGAGAAGCTCGGCCAGGAAAC
>Ga0307378_10005978_pt1 | contig 16789 bp, 30 predicted proteins | sample UN1MG_FD_202238 | JGI IMG/M metagenome (GOLD analysis project Ga0307378, IMG submission 202238) | Soil microbial communities from Risofladan, Vaasa, Finland - UN-1 | ecosystem: Environmental > Terrestrial > Soil > Coastal area > Acid sulfate soil | place: Finland: Risofladan, Vaasa | collected... | reverse complement strand
TATAATGCGGATCGAACTCCTCTGCCGGAACGAAACTTATATGAGATATTTTAACATTTGGAGGGATAGGTTTATCGAAATAGACTAGGAGTGTTCCGCATTTTTTACAAACATGGGGAGAAACAGGTTTAGTATAGATATTCCTCATAGAGATAGTGGCGATTTTTCCGCAGAAAGGACAAAGGGGCGGAGCTATAATAGACCGCCTCCTATAAGCAAAGAAACCCCTACAAAGAGCATAAGGATAGCCATTACGAAGATTTCTTGGGAGTCATAGCTAGGTCTTGTTGCGAAATGTTCTTCTGCAAGAATAGATAAACCCTCGAAGTAGGTTTGGTCTATCATTGTTGCCTCTCACTTCCTGGAAGATTCGGGAAGATAGCGGATTTCAGGTCTTTCTGCAACTGATGTGGGGCGTTTGTCGTGATGGCTTTCAGGGTTATCTTCGATATGTTCCCTGAGAGGTTATCAGCGTGTTGTAGGAAGTCTTGATCTATCAATAGGTTTTGGAATTTAAGTTCGTTGAAATCCTTATCCACGACAAAATAGAAGTATTTTACGAATTTTATATCTATCCCCTTTAGCTGAATATCCCCTATCATGGAGGCGTTTAATTGCTTATTCCAAAAGCCAACCGCCAATTCCTTACGGAAAAAGCGGAGAGGGAAATAATCGTAAATCCAATGATGGGGAGTGAAATACACGACATGGAGAATCCTCTCGGATTCCGGAGTCTTCTTTCTTTGATCTACCAGCGTTCCCTTCCCTATGATCCTCCCTAGCTTTACGGAAGCGTTCCCCTGTAAGCCGACTAGAAAGACATTCCCATTCAGTAGGGCGTTGGGAATCCTCCCTATGCTAGAGTTCTTGAACACATCTCCGAAAGGGTTAAAGACGATCCTCTCGGATTTAAGCTTCATGAGATAGCCGAATATTGCGATAGAGATAACGATAATGAGTAGGGAGAAACTAGCTACTCCGAAAATGACAACCAGGAGAACGACATCATTTATGTTCATTTCTTATCCGCCTTCTTTTTATTTCCCTCTTTCTTCGGGAGTTCTTCCGTCTTAGGTTTTTCGTCTTTCTTCGGGGTTTCTTCCTTTATGGCTTTAAGGGATATTACTCCGAGTTCCGATCTGATTATCTTTCCGAGCTTCATGTTCGTAAAGAAGTTCATTAACGAGATTAGACCACAACCGAGAATGATTCCGCCTAGAAAGAAAATCTTTTGTCCGTCTAGTTTCTGTATTATCCGCCCTTCTAGTTGCTCTAATGAATAAATCCGGCTTTCAGCTTCATCAACCCTATTCTTTATAGAGTCTATGTCGCTTTTGGAAACATTATATTCCTGGTCTATGTTTATGACTTCTGCTGAAAGTCCAGGAAGGATTAAGAAGCTAAGTATGAGTAAGAACGCAATTTTATTTTTTATATTCATTTTCGATACCTTTTATTTGATAGATTGGGTGTGAGATATTATTTATCTATCAGATCGCAAACACCTTATTCACTTGGTCTATGAGAACTTAAACCTAGTTGTAAGGGATTTGAGAATCGCCCCAACTCCGACAAGAGCAGATACGATAAGTCCGAGCAGAACGCCTAACACGACAAACTGTGCTATCTGTGGCATCTGTGTTACGAACTCCACCATGAGGGTGGCTATCATATCTATTGTTATCGGGGCGATATCTGGTGTTTCGTAGGTTGGTGTATATGCCATCAGCATCTCCTCGTATCCTGAGAGGAATAAATCACGATAATTATTTATGCTTTACCTAAAATTTTACTTAAAACTTTACTTAAAACTTGATATAAAGTCTTATAAGTTGTCCTGGATAGTATAATTCATGGGCTTAGATGGAACTTTGGGGAAGCTAGGGAACATAGACGAGTCGGATATAAGGATCATAAAGGATAAGTTCGATAATGAGATATGGAAGCAAGTAATATTCAGTAAGGCGTATAGGGAAACCGGAAAGGACACTAAGATACTAGCTATGAAGATGAAAGATATGCTTTTCCAAGTATATGTGATGGGAGTTTCTCATGGAAAGAATGTCGGAAAATTTCAGGGATAAGTATCTAGGCGGTTTCCCTGATGAAAGCATAGCTCTTTCGGATTGGTATGGGAAAGGTGTTAAGTTCGATTATGACAAGTTCGCAAATTGGTATTTCGCAACGATATTGAAAGTCTATAAGACGATATACCAGGCGATAAGGAAGAAGATTTTTCCTAAAGGCTTCATGTGGAAGGTCGATCTGCTTGTCTATGCCAAGAATATACTCTCCGGACTTTTGACCTTCTATACTGCAAAGTTCGTCTTTGATAGGTATAATACCTCATTTTGGATATTCCTCCTGTTCTTCATCTTCATGGCGAATAAGACTATTGGGGAAACAAAGAAAAAGACGGAAGAAAACCAAGTCCTCATTATGGAGATATATTCAAAGCTATCTGAAAGGTAGGGTTATTAACTCCCAAATTATATTTCGGAATATCCAAAATAGGATTGCAAGAACGATAAGGAATATCGGAGCTAGATAGATTACGATTGTTGATATGAAATTAGGATTATTTTTCACAAACAAAGACCAATTAAAGAAACTATTCCCTAATTGACCGCCCCTAGTTGTCATGGTCGCATTATATGAGTCGCTTCCGCAATCCACGACAAGATAATAGGTAGAATCCAAGAGGAATGTTTCGGAATCGACTATGAATTGATGTCTTAAAGTTCCATCAGATTGCAGATAGAGTTGTGCCGGAGAGCAAACTAAATCATTATCGAATTTTTGGCAAGTTTCGGGGAGAGGTCTTACATATTTCAGGATTTCATCTCCGGCATTGTAGATAGTGAGGAAGCATTTTTCAACGGAAGTATCGTTATATTTTATCTCGAATCCGTAGGTTTGACCTATCGGAACATCAGTAGGGAAGGAAGGATCGGAGAATCCGGCTAGTCCAGGAAGTAGAAGGAAGATAAAAAGCGGTAAAATCAGTTTCTTCATCTATGTTTCCTCCCGAATATTAGAAATAATATGAATATCAGCAATATAACGATTACGGATATTGGTATGAAATTATCCCTTATGAAGAATTGGAGATTCAAAAGGCTATTCGGTTGGATCGTGGGTTTGACTGTAAAATTTTGGGAAGCTAGGGAACTTCCGCAGATTATCTTGAAAGTGTAGTCGTTATCTACTTGGAAAGTGTCGGAAATCCTGAAATTCCCTTTTATATATCCGTTGTCCTGTGATTCAAAGACATCTTCCTCATATATCAGTATAGAGCCTCCCGAATCGGTTATGACAAGATCGCATTTCGCCCCTGATATTGAGGCGGTTGTATTGGAGTTTATGAGCTTTGCCTCATAGGAGAGGGTGTCGTGGAATCCTACTTCTTCCATTATCGTTTCGCCTATAAGCTGTGCCGGATGGCAAGTGCAATATTTATCCTGGACTTCTCCGGAGTCGCATTTGCTTTCGCAGTAGCAGGAGCAATCCGGATATGACCTTTGTTCCTGTTCTTCTGTGCAGGTGTTATAGCAAAGGTCAGTATAAGAGCCTGAAACCTCAACTGAGGCGTTAATATCTCCGCAATCTATCTCGAAGTCGAAGTCCGTAAGCTCCCTATCCGAGCAGTTCCAAACATCACAAAGTTCCAAATCTACTGTGGCGGTTATGTTTTCAGTAAGGGATCGGTTATAGAAAGACCAAACGGATTCGGATATTTCTGAGGAATTTACGGAAGCTGTGATATTTGTATCCCCCATAGAGCAGTTGAAGGTTTGGTTTGTGAGGGAACTTACATGAATCTCTCCGCCCCCTCGTACGGAGTCTATGAATGTGCCTGTTCCATGAAATATGATAGTGGCTTCATCAGTATATATCTCTCCGTTGCTCCCTGTAATCATTCGGAATCGGACTTCATCCTGATAGACATAATCCTGAATATCTGATGTTATCGACCTCGAAACTGCATGGCTTCTTTCACATTCAAAAGGAGTCGTATCAGATTTAGTAAATGTAGCTCCTATCGTATCCCATGATGAGGTATCGAAATTCCATGCTTGGAGATAAGCTCCGTTCCTCTCATTAGAGCCAACCCAAAATAGACTAAGTTCGTCTATGAGAGTCAGATTCAGGTTGCCAATCGTGGTGTAATTATACCTGAACTCCTGATAAGTTCCTCCATCTGTGGCGACAAATACGCAATCAGTATCTTCTACATTTTCGGCATCATCCGTTGAGAGATAATTTAGAGTCATTAATGAGCCTCCGTAAAGGACATCTTCCGAAGGGAGTTTATATTCATAGACATTTTCCTCATAAGAACAGAAAGCGGAAGTCATGAAAACGCCTAGTTTGTTGTCGGGAAGGAATATATCCTTATAATATAATCCATCTTCTAGGAAATCCATATAGCTAGAATCATGCCATTTTGTTTTGTCCGGATAATAGATAGTTATTTCGCAATAGGCATCATCAACGGTATTTTCATTGGAATCAAAGAGTTGCAGGAAAACAGTTCCGTTTTCTGATGGGATATATTCAGTTCCAAATACATGAGCTATCGTTTCGGGGCGGTTATAATATGAAATCCTAAGTATCGCCCTCATGTTCTTGATATTCTTATCTGTCCGGACTCCGAACTCTATTTTTCCTCCATAGAACTCGAATTTTCGTATCAAATCCGAGCAATCGAATGTGGTGTCATATCCGTATGTCGGGAAAGATGGAGAAACCCAAGATAGAGGATTACAGGGATAGAGCCTTCCGTCTTTGCGAATCATCCCACTTATCGCAGAAGTTTCAGGGAAATCTCCTTCGATTATGAGTTCGGCAGATATTATCTCGTCTATGCCTTCCGGAATCATTGAACTACTGAGATAATCGCCTTTCGTGAATGATTCAGGATTCAGTATATCTAGTGCCGATCTCGAAGAATCTATATTTATCGGGATAATATAATCAGTATTCGCATAAGTAGAAGCGACATATCCTATCGGAATCTCTAAGGTCTTTACTGTTTGCTCCGCAGAAACTAGCGGAAGGAAGATTATCAGGGCTAGGAAAAAAGCCATTGAAATCTTCCCAAAATGAGCTAAATCCATCTTTCCGCCCCAAATATTATATACTGAGAAAGTGAGGACTTATTAATATAAATGTGTTCGTAGGTTTCGAGAATGAAAACAAATAAGATAGAGGGCAAGAAGGACTACCAAAACCTACTTTTTATGCATATCCTGAAATCCTATGATCGGTATCATCCAACCGACCTTTTCTCCTATACTTTAGCGTTCATTCGGACTTTAGATGATGATAAGGAAGAAGAAAAGGAGCTTAAAGATAAGTATATGGCGGTAATGAAGGACTATTTCAGGTCGCTTAAATTGGGCTTGGAAGGATTCTTTGAGCTGATGGGCGGAAAGAACGATTGTCCTGAATATTGCGATACCGGAATAATGTTCCTCATAACTCTAGTGAGATATACGCCCAATGAGGAGTTTAGGAATCCCGATACCGGATTGTCGATTTCTAGGTATTCGATTGAACACTATTTCAAGATGATGGGAACTCATTTGCTCTTGATCGTATCTGAGATAGGCAAGAAGCTTAATTTGGAGTTAGAGGAAGGATTCGATACTAGCTATATCCCTCCGCAACCCGACACGAAATGAGGAAGCCTATTACCGCCCCATTGATAGAGGAAAAGAAAGAGTCGAAGATGAATTTTGAGGTAGAGCCATATATCGCTTGGCAATTCATAAAGAGATGTGAAAGCGATAGGCTCTTGAAAGAAGCTGTTTCGACAAAGAAGAACATATCTGCTCTTATCTATGATTCTTTCGCTTGGAGATTCGGATATAAGGATACGAGAGGGAATCTTAGGACTAACAGGAAACAGAATCTTATCATAGAGGTTTCGGGGAAACCAGGAACAGGGAAATCTACAACCGGAGAATTTCTAGCCGAAACAGTTACTAGCAATAACGGACAAGAATTTTCCCATGAGGATATTTCTTTCACATTTCAGGATACGCTGAAAAGATTAAGAGATGTCGTTAAAGAAAAACTCGGATTCACTACAAAAGAATTGAAATCTCCGGACATCAAGATTACAGATAAGGATTTGCTGAAACTCAAAGGCATAACTCTGATAAAAGACGAAACGAAAAGAGGGCAATATGGAGTAGGCGGAAGGCAAGAGGAAGATGCCTTAAAGGAGATTTCAGATGTTTTCAGGAAAGCTCAGATGTGCCTTATCCTTATAGCTCCTAGATTCTATAATTATGATGCAACGCATTATCGTTTCGAGGCTTGGGGTGTGGATCATCTTCATAAGTTGGGGAAAGCTATCGTTTTCGACACCGAAACCGGAGTTCCAAGAGGGCATATAATTACTAGGATGTCGGAAAAGTCGGAGATTTGGGATGAATACGATCCGACTAAAAATAAGTTCATAATAGATACGATTCTAGGGCAAAAAAGGAGTCGAGAGGCTAATTATTGGGATTTAGCTGAGAAATTCCGTAGTTCTGATGTATGGGCGGAAGCAAAGACCAACGAGCAGAAACAGGCGGTCATAAGATACAATCTCGGAGATGGGATAGCCAATACGCAAGTAGAGGCGATAATGCAGATTGCGATCCTCTTAGATCGTATGGAGAAAAGCGGACTTTCGAGAGAGAATATCTTGGTTTAGATAAATTCTCTCTCGTATTTTGATTCGTCTTTGATGTCCTTCGTAGTTTTCTTTATATCGTCTTTTAGGGCTATAACTTTACTTTCCCCCCCTTCTATACCGATATAAGAAGCATAACCTCTTTCTTTTTTTCTTTGTTTTCGGACAGTATATTCGCCTGTAAGTGGATTATTTCCTGTAACTATTTTTAGAGTTCCATCTTTATTTGACCACACAAAACGCCTATATCTTTTATCCTCTGGATATGGATAAACCATTTCGTATTCAGTTAATCCATGTCGATTTAATAGGGATTGAAAAGTAGATGCTTTCCGGAATCCTGTAAGATCAAAACCCCACTTAATAGTTTTCTGTTTTTCAGTTTTCTCCTTTTCAATCATAGAAACTATCTTTTCGGCTTTCGCCCTATCTTCCGCATATACATAATGCCTATTTCCATCATGGAGGGCAGAAGCTTGTATTCCTTCTGCTTTGTAAGAGTCTAAAAGAGCTTGGGCTTTATCTATGCTATCTACTTCTTCAACAAATTTAACTTCCTTTCCGGCATGATAATACTTTGTTTTTGTAGGTAACATATTCCTGAGATTGTCTATCGCATTTGCCCTGTATAGCTCTAAATCTTGAACGCTAGAAGGCTCATTTGCATTTTTTATATCCTTATCTATCCTTTCCAAGTTCTTTAGAGTATCTTGTATCTCCTTATTGCTCTTGAATCTTTCTGATTTGGCGAACTCGACAACTCCTTCTTGTTTCATATCCCAAATTGTAGTTTCAACATCATATTTATCTTCGGAATCGACTTTCCCGAAACTTTCCCTTATATTCTTGATTTCCTCTTTTCGTGTCTTAGCTCCGCCTACTCCCTGATCCGCCCCCCCAAAGAGGGCGTTTATCGGATATTCTTTTACTTCTGATCCAGATTGTTTTATCCATAATTCATATTCTTTTTCATCAAATCTATTGGTAAATTCTTGAACACTAAATTTCCTGTTTGGATATTTGTCTTTGGCTATTTTTTCGGCTTCTTTTTCTGAACTTACAGATGTTATAGGAGCAAAGCCCATCTTTAGTAGGTTATTATGAGATTGGGAAGTTAATTTCGAGGTTGGTAAATCATCTAAATTATCTTTTTCATCTTTTCCAAGATCAAGATTCTTATTCTCTTGTTTCACTTCCCTTACTGCTCCGGCTTTGCCTTCCGCCCTCAAAAATTCTCGGTATTCTTTCGCCTCATTCTCGAAAAGGAAGAAGCGACCCCCGACCACAAACCCTTTTCTCCCTCTCATGTTTTCATCAGTTGCCGGAACTCCGAAATCTTCTTTGGATTTCCTAAATTCAGGCGGTCTTTTTACTACCATTCTCTTTTGAGGATCGACTTCGACCTTTTTTGAGTATTTTTCTTTGCCCATCATCTTGGGCGTTCCGTTGTAGCTAGGCATATTTCTTGAATGTGGGGCGACATAAACCCTATTTCCGGCTCTAGATTTCCTGTAATGACCTTTGACATTGACCATGAAGATATAGCTCATTTCGGCTAAATATAGCTTTTGTTTGCATTTTCAAGTGGAAATAAGGGGGCGTTCCTTCGGAACTAGGCAGGGTTGGGGAGGATTTGGGCTACTTTCTCGTCTAGCCTCATTCTCCGGTGTCGCCTGATATGGCAGTTCCGACACAATACCATGAGGTTGTCTAGGGTGTTGTTTTCGTGGTTTCCGTCTATGTGGTGTATCTCCAGGTTTCTTTTAGTTCCGCAAGTCCAACATTCCCATCTCAGATTCTTTCGGGCTAGTTTCTTGTAATGGTTTGGCGGTATATTCACGATCCAATCTTGTCTTTTGTATCGGAAACAATCATAGCAGAGAGATATTATGTTGTCGGCATCAGTTTCAGGTCGTGTCGTATCCATCCGAGCTACCATGTGGGCGTTCTTTCCGCAAACGGAACACTTATGCTTATCCCTGATGAAGATGGCTTCTCTCAGGAGCTTACCAACCATGATAGGTAGAGGAAGCCATCTTTTAAAAGTCTTTTCCAATAATAGGTAGAGGTCGGGAAGAAATGACCAAACAACCCGACATCTACCAGGATAATGGAGCTTCCCTACTCTTAGGGGAGGGAAGGGAAGCTCGGAATATTCCGTTGGGGCTTCATTGTGTTTCGTGTCGCATCTACTGTGGTTAAACTTTCATGGCAAGAATCCAAGAAAAGCAATCGCTTATTCCTATCTTTTCCACTCCGCCCCTTAACGACATCAAAGAGATAATAATCTCAGAAGATTTAAACTTTTCTAGGGCTTTATTGTAGGGGAAACAAGCCTCTCAACTTCCCTATCTCACAACGAAAGCATCATTGTTAGCATTTTCTTCGCCCAATTGCAACGCCCTAGAAAAGACATGAATAACCATATATTTTAAAGATATAAATACCTTATTCTTTATCGTATAATTCTTGGATTTTTATAAGATGTTTTGCGATCCTTAGACCTTTTTTAGTTAATCTTATGACTTTGGTATTCCGGACTTTCTCGGAGATCAGGAGTCCATCTTTCTCTAGCTCTCTGGAAATCCTGGAAGCGTAGCAGAAGCTAGTATCGGAACGCCTGGTATAGAAAGAAAGATGTAAGTTCCTGGTCTTATAGACTTCCATTAAGAAGGTCGAAACCTTATTGTCTAGAACGACATTCCGGAATAATTTTTTATCCATCATTGAACAGTTCCTCCGTTAATTCATCTATCTTTGCTTTATTCTTGTGGAGCTTCTTTATTTCAGAAAGTCCGGAAACATTTATATCGACTTTGGTTTTTCTATCTTTTTTTACCTTATTCACTATTTTAAGTCTTTCAAGTTCCGTAACTGCTCCGGAAACTTTATCGATATTCTTATGTCCGAGAATATCCGCAAGTTCCCGATAATCTAGCGGTAATTCTGATGTTGCCAAAGCGACAATTATTTTTTTTAGTAGTTTATCAGAATAATGCGATTCCCTAGACGAGTCTATCTGTTTCCGGACATATTCGCTTTTTATGAAATCTATCTTCTGATTTGATGTGAAATCTTCGATATTTTCATCAATCAATGTAGGCTTCGGCTCGGATTTAGCTATATTTTGGAGAGCTTTCTTTTTTGGCATCTGTAAGTCCTTATGATCCCCGACAAATTCTATCTTAAAGCCTTTCTCTATGAAGCCATAAAGTCTTTTTTTGTATTTTTCAAATTCGGTTTCCGTAAAGAGTATGTCGTGTTGCTTCCCTATGCCATGAAGTAGCCTACCTGTTCTTTGTAGTTGCTGTTTCCGGCTTCCGAAAAGGAAATCTATTTCTATTATGTGTTCTAGGTCTTTTATGGAGATTCCATAATCCCCGACACGACTTATCACAACGATTTTTTCTTCATGGAGAGTCTTTAGCCTCTTTTTGCTTTGTCCGTAGATATGAGGTATTTTGAGTTTATCCGAAACTTCTTTTCCGAGAGCTATCCCATCACAGAAAATGAGGGTTTTCCGGTTTAAATCCACAAGTTCATAAGCCCTTTCGAGTTTCTCTTTTTGGTTTTTCAGGATATGAATCCGGACTTTGTGATATTTCTTCCCTAGAATATCCATAATGGCTTTCCATTCAAGACCTATCGGGAATCCTGTAAGGGCGAAGATAAGGTTTGTCTTTCCATCTTCCCTATAAGGAGTTGCCGAAAGACCGATCCTGTATTTTGTCCGTATTAATGCCCCTCTAGAGAATGTCGTTGCCGGAAGCCTATCACATTCATCAAATATAACTAGTGCGACTTCCTTATTCTCATATTTTTTCAGGATTTTATCCATTGCCTGATAAGTCGCAATTTCCATCTCATTCATGAGTCTAGGGGCGAATTTCCGGACATATTCGTTCCATTGCTCTACAAGTGTAGAAGAAGCTGTAAATAAGATTTTCATTCCTTTTAGGCTATCTGCTGTTTTCATGGCGAAGAAGCTCTTTCCTGATCCGGTAGCCCAATATACGCCAAGACTTCCATATTTCAGGAATTTTTGGTATGCTTCATCTTGGAAAGAATATTTCCCTATTGTTTCAAAATTAAGTTTTGGAATCCTCAAATCCTCCTTATTTACAGGTTGGATAGAGAAGGGCAAACTTCCATTTTCTATTATGTCGGCAATTAGGTTATATTCGTGTCCTCTCTTGATTACCGCTTTATTCTTGTCGATTTTCGAGAGATGTCCGTTATAGGTCTTTTTCACTTTATCCAGGAGCTTAGAGTCGAAAAGTAATTGATTGCCTTTCACTATGATCTTGTCGGGAATAGGGAGCTTTATTTCGTCTTTCAGGATTTCAGGGATTCCGCCTATCCATTGTGTATATATATTTATCAGGAAGATGTTATAGTTACCTTCCCTCCTATCGAAATATCCGGCATGGAAGTCTAGGAAAGCCGGAACTAGGATATACCATTCGTTCTTTTCTTTAGGGATTACGACATAAGGTTTCTTGAAAAAGCTGATTAATTCTTCCTGGTCTATGTCTATTCCCTTTATGGAGATGGCTTCAGAAAGGAGTTTCTCCTGGACTTCCCTCTCCTTTTCGAGTTCTTCTTTTATTCCTTCTAGAATCTCGGTTTGCTCTCCTAGTTTGCATTTAAGTTGCGAAATCTTATCTTCCATTTATCCCTGAATACCTCTCATATTGTTTTAAGCAATCCTTAGAGCAAAACCGGATTTCCGTTCCATCAACGACTAGGAAACATGGGAGTTTCTCAGTTTCGAGATGGCAGAACGAACACTTAGGTTTTTCTTCTTTCTCCGGTTTTGCTTCTTCCTTTTCTTCCATATACTCTATCATAGGAAGGAGATATTAATCTTCTTCTGTTCTGATCCCTCCCTCGACAAAGGGTGTATGACCACTAGTATCACATTCCGGACACATGAAAGCGATTCTTCTTTGTCTTTTTATCTGGCGATCCGTAGAGAACTCATATACTCCTTTTTCTTCGATTTGGAGTTTTAAGTCCTTATCGCAGAATGGACACGATACTTTCTCGTTCCTCTCTACTTTGTCTAGGTTTTTCCTGTGGAATAACTTTGTCTTTAAGTCCATTTTTTTCATCTTCTTTTAATATTTCGTTATATCGGTTTCTTGGAATACCGAGAAGCATAATAACCCATTTATCCCTTTCTTCCGAAAGCAACCCTTTCTTTCCGAGAAAAATATCATTTGGAAGTAGGATTTCTCCGGTAACTATATTTTTCTTCCGATCCCATTTCGTTTTTCCATGAGGGGAGAATGGGAAAATCCAAATTTCTTTTTCTTCGAGTTCCGCCAAGAGTTCAGCTAGATTCATTTTCTCAATCTCCTTAAAATCCATTGACACAACTTAGCAAGATAGTAACTTCCCCATACGAAAATAAGTCCTGTGCAGAAAAACGCTAGGAGAAGGAAAGATATTTCTCTTATAACGACAAAAGCGGAAAGTCCGGTAGATTCCAAAACTCCCGAAAATAGACTTAATAGGAGCATGACAAAGCCTATAACAATCAGTAAAAGAAAACGGAAAGTGAGAGTTAAAGGCGATATATCTATTATATTTCTATCAATCCAAGATTTCTTTTTTCCTTTATCCATGTTTTTTAGCCCCCTTCTTTCTAAGCTGAAATTGTAGCCTTTTCAATAGATTAATCAATAGGGAGATTTGTCTATCGGATAAATGGATTTCTCCCCAAAGAAAAGTCGCCCCTTTTCTTCCGACATCAATAAGGACATCCCTATCATCTCTAGTTACTTCAAGCCAATAACTTCTATCTTTAAATCTCATTTTTCATCATCTCCATATATTATCGGAAATATTTTATTGTATTCTTCTTTCTTGATCTTATAAAGCTCATAGAAAACCCCTCCAAAGATAGCCGGAAGGACACCAAAGACCATAAGGAAGTAGAAAAGGTTTAGGAGTATCGGGGAGAGGTCTATAAGTTCCAGGAGAAACCAACACCCCATGAATGAAAGCGTTATCATCAACCCGACTAGGTAGATCAGAAGCGATTTTTCATTATAATACATCTTCCTAACTCCCCCCATTTTCTAATTTACGATATTCTCTCAAAGCTATTTCAAGACTTCCGGCATTTTTAAGAAGTTCTCTCTCCACATCTTTTAATATGCTTTCGAGTTTGTTTAGAGTCTTTAGCTTCATATAATAATCGCTTTTCTTTCCATCTAGGGTTTGTGTAAGATGGTTAGTTCTATATCTGAATCTAGCCCACATGAAAGTGAGAGCTTTTTTTTGTCCTTCTTTGAACGCTTTTTTTCTGGTTTTATCTAACTCAGATTCGATAAGTCGTTCAGCATATCCGCTACCTTTGGTCGATCCTTCTGATTTTGAATTTATTATTGAATTTATGAGTTCGTGGGTTTCCATCAATCCGCCTCCTTTTCTATGCGTATCAGAGAACTCATTGATTTCTGGAGTTCTCTCTCCTTGAGATACAGTATATAGGCTTCTGCTTCTTCTTTTGCTGTCCTTAGGCTCTTACCCATCACTTATCCGCCTCCTTCTCTACCAATAATTCCTGTTCTAAAACTTCTCTTTCTATTACTGTTAAATTATGTCGAAACCCTTTAGGATCATCTTTAACATATTCCTTCAACTTACTCCACAATCTCGGATAATAACGACATAAAGCTCTAAGACTACTCTTAGATTGTTTAGGACAAATCCAACAACCTGATCTCGAAAACCGTTTATAAATCGGATTAAGCATCTCCTTCTTTCTTAAATACCTCAAACAGTCCTTATCCGACCATCCCCACTCAATTAAAGGATAAAAAGTATCTTTTTTATCTTTAGCCCTATGCTTTTCATCAGTAGAAATCCCGATATATCGTATGTTCCCTTTACATATCTTCTCTAATGGTCTTAACTTAGCTTGTCTTGAAAACCAACATGGAAATAGAGTTAAAGGAAACCCTCTCATCTTTCCCTCAAACTCCCCACTTTTAACTTTCCCATAAAACCATTTATCCCAATCTGCGTTCTCACCTTTAACTCTCTCTATCGACCTTCCTGTATAATCCTCAACTTTCTCGATAAACTCGTAAGTTTCTGGAAGTTGGAATCCTGTATCAGCAAAGACTATACGATCCACTCTATCCTTTTTCTCTAACATTCTCAAAAGCATAGCTGTGCTATTCTTCCCTCCTGAAAAACTTACGATATGTTCCATCATTTATCCGCCTCCTTCTCTACATCTAAAGGACACCCTCCATCAGGAGCACCCCAACATCCATTGACCTCATCCCAGCTTGGACATTCTGAACAATCCCAATGATTAGGTTTCCAATCCATCACTTATCCGCCTCCTTTTCTTTCACAGCGATTTTAAATGCTCTCAAAAATCTTCGTCTATCCACCTTCCGCCACAACCAGTAATTGAATAGTCTCTCTATCCCTCCTATGAAAAAGAACATTCCGATACAGGCTAATACCCCACTCGTGAGCATAAAGAAACCGATGATTTGGAATTCAAAGACCCAAATAGGTATATCCATCACCTTTTAGCCTCCTTCTCTACGATTTCTATGAAATCTTCCTGTTCATACTCGACCCACTTACCACATTTTGAACAGCAAATTTCTGAATCACTTACCTGAAAACCATAACCATCATGACACAATAAAAGCCGTATTCTGTGATTCTCATCCAAGATTCTCCATCTGACCTTGAAACTATCATTACCACACTTCTTACACTTAGCGACTCTTGTTTCCATTACTTATCCGCCCCATTTTCCTTTAAGCTCCCATGTTATTACATACTCCACATATTTCATATACTTATCGCCAAAAAAGTCTATAGCTCTCATAAGAATTGGAAGAAAGAGTAGAATCAAAGCGACTTCCAACAAGCACCGTATCATTTATCCGCCTCCTTCTCAATCCTTTCGAACTCATCAATAGGCATACCTATCAGACTAAGGATTCTTTCTCTCTCATCTTTTACAGCTTCATCTATCCTCTCAGCTTCCGCCATTTCATCTAATTCAGCCTGTTCTCTATCATCCCAATCATCATCTTTATCCATCACTACCCACTACTCCCACATCTACGGAAACTTTCAATTAATATCACAAGAGCAAATACCATCCAAAATACGATAAGATAATGATACAATTGGAAATTGATCAGGTTAAAACAAAGAGATATACAGGCTTCATTTACACATTGGCTAAAACAGGTCATTCCAATTCCTCCTTATGGGATTTCTTGAATTTCACATCTCCAAGTATATCTAGTTTCACGATTTGCTCTAGGAGTCTATCGCCTAATTCCGTATTATAGGTTAATTGATCATAGACGAAACGCCAACTGAAAGGCTCGTTTTTCCCATTAATATCTAAGATCGCTATGGTTTGGTATCTTTCCCCAAGTGGTAGATTCGGATATAATCTCATGAATTTATCCCTAGCATCTTCCACTTTCTTGGATTTCATTTATGTTCTCCCAAATTTTCTATTAACTGCCTCAAATCTTTTAATTGATAGATTACTTCTATCAAGAGTATGGCTTCTCCGCCATGAGCCTGTAATTTTTGCATATCTTTAGCGTTTAGTGTAAAGTAGTCCTTCATTTTTTATCCCATCTCTTATATTTGTGATGTTTCAAACAATTCTTACAAGTGATTTTAGTTCCATGCTTAATATTCGTTCTTTTTTCGATCTGTTCTTCGGAAAGTTTCCCTAAAGCGGTATTACAAGCGTAATATATGCCTTTTGGCGTTAATTTTGCTTTATGCCTTTTTCCCATTTCAATACTCCCTTCTCGAAGTTTCCTTCTCTAACTTTTCTTTGGCTTCCTGGAACGCTGTTTCCGGCTCTACCCCCATCTCTTTGAGGCAACCTAGAAGGACAACCAAAGTCGATATAAGCTCTTTTTGGAAAAGGTAGGGCATTTTCCCTATCTTCTTCCAAACCCTCTTTCCGTCTATAAATTCGGAAGTATGTTTCTCCAAAGACACATTAGCTTTATAGCCTCCGTTACCAAAGACCGAGCCTGTAATGTTCAAGTGTCGGAAAACTATCGACATGATACTTTATAACAACATAGATATTATAAGCTATGTTGTCGTAGAATGGTTGTAGTCGAAAGCAATATAGTGTTTTCATAAAAAATTTATATACATAATACTTTAACTAAAACTTTACCTAAAACTTTAACTAAAACTTTACCTAATATTTAGGGATAACAATACTCAGGCATCTATAAAAAAATTCATGTAAAATATTAGTTCCACTTTTTAGTTTTTGATCGGAAAAGCCGAAAATTAGTATAAATCTTCCCCAAGTAGTAATGACACTATAAAAAACGCCATTAGAAGTATAGGAACTGCTGATATTCGACTAGTGGAACTAATATTTCTATACATAATATTTGAACTAAAAAAAGTTCCCCCATCCGTAGGATTGTTGTATAGAAATATTATATATAATATTATGTATATAAATATTATATATATTATTATGTATAGAAATATTATGTATATAAATTTTAGACACACTTTTAGATGGGAAACATATAATCCGTTACATATTTCGACCAAAATTAGCCTGTTTTCTTTCAAAAGTAGATATTGAAAACTTTTATATATCCTACTATCATAAGATTTTCATGGAAAACTCTGAAGAAATGATCCGATTCGGGAATCAAAATTATATAAAAAGGTCGCAATTTCCGGATAAAGTTGTTGAGGATTTAGACGGATTAAGATATAGGATTAGTAAAATCGAATCTGAAAGAAAAGAAACTAGAGAGAAAACTAGAGAAGTTATAGCCCGTTTAGAGGGGTTGTGTCATGGGGCTATCGCTGTAATCTTCCTTTTCCTATTTGTATTTTTGGGGGTGGTCTTAGGATCAGTTCTCGAAGCCTTTTTTGGAATGGCAAATTTTGTCGTTTTTGGTATTCCTGGTGTTCCGTAATTTTTTTTATCATCATAGGTAATAATTTTTCATAGATAGTAATATTTTGTATGATAAAGTAATACTTTTTATTGTGTTTCAATTCACTTTGTAGTTAATATACTTTGTTCCTAGAACTTAG
>Ga0307378_10005976_pt1 | contig 16791 bp, 42 predicted proteins | sample UN1MG_FD_202238 | JGI IMG/M metagenome (GOLD analysis project Ga0307378, IMG submission 202238) | Soil microbial communities from Risofladan, Vaasa, Finland - UN-1 | ecosystem: Environmental > Terrestrial > Soil > Coastal area > Acid sulfate soil | place: Finland: Risofladan, Vaasa | collected... | reverse complement strand
TTTCTACTTCTACTGCGGTTAGGATCACTACTCATGACTTATCACCTCCTTAGGTTATTCAGTCATGAAGTCCTCCCGCACCACCAATAAAGAATTTATTCATTGTCATTTTCTCCTTCCTCTTTGGCTTTGTTATAATCAACTCGTTTTTGAAATGTGCCCTCAAGATCTTTCGCAAGAGCATCTTTGATCTTTTGAAGGTCGCCTAACCGCATTACAACGTCATCCAATTGACCATCACTCAGAAGCGAATTGATTGTATCTTCAATCACATTGGTAGGGTCAAATTTCCCCTTACCAGATTGAATCTCTGATCGTGATCTTGCTTCAATACAATCACAAATCATTAATATTGCAGATTCAACACATTTTGGTTTTTCTGCTTTATATCTATAGTGGTCTTCAACATCACGTTTAGATTTTTCAAAAAAGTATTTTAATACTGATGTTCCGTGATGTTCACTAACTATTTTAATCAAGTCCCTTGGAAAGTTTATATCTTCTAATAATATAAGAGTAGTATCCGAAACATGTCTTGATATAATTTGATAACTAATCAAAGGATCCAGTTTATCATGAGGATTTTCATCCTCTAATTGATTTTCAGTAAAGTATTTTGGATTAAACATTTTTCCAACATCATGATACATAGCAGCTACTTTCATGAATGTTGCGTCTAATCCCAATGCTATACTAATACCTTCAACCATTCCAGATAATGCTTGAGAATGTTTAAATGTTCCCGGACATGCTTCTCTAAATTTTTGTAATAGAGGGTAACTTGATTCCAATAAATCTTTAAAAACTATAATTGGTTCTTTTATATCATTTGTTTGTTGGACATCTTCTGCCATGAAACTCTCCTTGTTGGAACCCCTGACAGGATTTGAACCTGCGACCTTCTAGTTCGTAGCCAGACGCTCTGTTTCCACTGAGCTACAGGGGCTATTTATTTTTTACAACATGAACATAAACCAACGGGCCATGTCAGAATTGATTTTATATCGTCCATTCCAAGTTTGAAACTAAACTCTGCTTCTTCCTTTTTACGACTGGAATATTCTATTACTACACCAACTCCAATATAAAGAATAATAATAATTAATAACATCATCATGATATTGTCTCCTTTTGAATTATACTGATTTATAATTTGTTCTTAAAATTAGTTTTTATTTCCACACGCATACTAAAATTTCAATATTCGTATCGTTAAATATTTCAAATAATATTTCTTTTACTTTTCCCCATTGTAGTCTATCAAGACCACATCCGATTTTTGGCATAGCTATTTTAGTTATATTGAAAGAAATACATAAACGATGCATCTTTATTAGAGAGCTTCTGAGGGAATCATATGTCGGTTTCCCCGAGCTTCTACTTTTGGTTATTAAATTTAAAACCTTTCCAATTAAAACACATGATCCCGGAAATGTATTTTCCTTACCTGTTTCAATAAGTTTATTTCTTAATGAGAATTTCTTTTGAAATTGAACAGCGATTCCGGCTCCCATTGCAAAATCTGATGCAATACAATGAGCTAAATAGTATTCTTTATCAACAGTGAATAAATCTTTATGAACTTCATTGTAAATCATGATTATTCCTTTTTTTAATTTCTTCTTCTGATAAATTCAAATGCAATGGTTCTTCATCACTATAATGAAATTTATTACAAAAACTGCATGAAGTTGAATACCCCCATCTCCATGTTTCATTTCTACAAAAGTGACTCAATCTTAAAATTGTCATTATTCCCTCATATATCTTCTCTTTAAAAATGGGGTGACCGGTCGGAATTGAACCGACTTGCACTGGGGCCACATCCCAGCGGCGTACCTGTATGCCTCCGGCCACAGACCACTTGACTTTAATAAATCAAGTCGTCTGTGGGGTCACCTCAAATTATTTTACTGTATTTCAGGTAAATCTACTGAGCTATCTACGCCCAACTGATCATGCAAAGGTATAAACCATTCCTTCCATGATCTTTTACTGCGAATAATCTTCATAATTTTTGTGGTAGTTACATTTATCGGTATATCAAATAATTTTTTATATTTACCTCTTTCAACAGATTCTAAAAAACCTAATTTTGTTACATTACTTCTATACATATCAACCGAAGTTTCATAACTACTCATGGGTACAGTATATATAAAGTTTAATAGTTCTTTTCTGGTAAATATTTCATCTTTTTTTAAATCATTTATAAATATTTTAAAAAGAGTCCATACTGGAAGATCTTTATGCGTTCCAACTACAACAGATTTGCCTTTATAAGAAATCCATTTTCTTCGAGGTCCTCTAGACATTGTAATTCCTTTCAAAGTGTGGTGGGAAGAACAGGAATCGAACCCGTGACGCCAAGGACTTCACCCTTGCGCTCTACCTGGCTGAGCTACCTCCCCATAGTTATTTTTACCTAACTATATGGGTGTTTTTATTGTAAAAATTGGAATTAAAGAGACCAACTTTTGCCCCAAATATGTAGGCGTTTTTATGTCAAAAGTTTGGGGCAGAGGGAATGAAAATTTTATATCCCCGTTTTCTATAAAATGGAATACTGGGTCTGCCCAATCTTATTTTTAAGTCTTTTGAAGCTTCATTAAAACTGTTATATTTTTTATCATTTACGAATATTTCTATTCTGGTTGGGGATACTAACATCCTTTCGTATTTTTCTTTTTCTGTTGTTGGTCTAAATGTTTTTCCCTTATGCGGTGATGGCATTCCTTTCTTTTTAATACTCATTTTCTTTCGTGATGATGCTTTATGTTTCTTTCCTGAAAAAGTATCACCACCTCTACCACCTTCATGTAAATTATAATAAATTTTAGATGATATACAATTATGTTCTTTTATATAAAGAACTTCAAGTTCATTTAGTTCGGTTTTAGTTTTTGCAGCTTTTATTAGATTTACAGAGAAATTTTCTTTTCCATATTTATTGATAGCTTTTTTTAACAATATACCGCTACCGAGATACCATGCTTTAAATTTTCCTCTGCTCTGACCAATATATTTTCTCCCATTCAATAGATTCGTTGTTTTGTATATATAACCATACATTATTTCCCCTTAACGGAAGCCCAAGCAGTCACCCCCATATAAGCTCCTATAACAGAAGCCATTACAAAGTAAAACCATGTAATTGGCTCTGCTAAAATTTTTAGTCTTTCATCTGGGATTGGAGCAAAAAGTAACATCATTGTAACAACCAGGATAGACCATAATGAAATCCAGCCCATTTTTCTTCTGCCTCTCCATTTATTTCGTTCCATTTCTTGTTCTTCTTTTTTGAACAATAAGTCTACTTTTGATGTAGTAATTTCGTCAGTCATTATAGTATCCTCACTTTTGTATGTATTCATACAAAGGATTGTAGTATTTTATACAAGTTCTTGTATAACTTTGGAGCGGACGGTCAGGCTCGAACTGACGACTTCAACGTTGGCAACGTTGCGCTCTACCACTGAGCTACGCCCGCTTTATAGTTTTATCATGAAACTTTTGTGTCTTTGGATTTTTATGTTCAGCATCAATAGAATGCGGCGCTCCAAAAATGCGACCCAATAAATCACAATGCTGATGTAGTATAACAACGTCTTCAACTTTTTTCTGTTTTGATTTTTTCATGATCTTCCTTTCTATTTTAATCCCACCAACCCTGAATATGTTTTTTCATAAGATCAAAAACCATATTTATATCCTGTTTATTCATATTATCTTGATGTTTACATACACGTTTAAAATCTTTCCGTTCTTGTTCTTTATCTTTTTCAGTTATTACTTTATCATGATTTATTTCAAGAGTTAACAATTCTGAATTCTCGATTTCTAAAAAACTTAACTTTGCTTCTCCCCATTTTTCATCATGCCGTCTTGAAGCATTTTCAAAATAGTTATCGTCCATTAATCTTTTAAAAAGAATAGCACAAACCTTTATTTTATGTGCATCTCTTTCTGCGTTTGTGTGATGACCATATTTTCTAAGAGATTTTTCCATTAAAGATAATTTTTTATTAAGCATTGAATAAATGAACCAGTGGTCCCACCATCTATCTTTCCATATGACAGGAAACCATATAATCAAATTTTTGATGCCATGTTTGATTTTTCTGGGCCACCTTATTATTTCTTTAAACCCTCGTTTTATTTTCCAGAACATTTTATCCACCTCACCTTTGTTACATAAAGAGATGTTAGAGTTAAATATCTAAAGAATGAAACTCTAACATACCCTTTTTCACCCCACCAACCCTTTTTTGCAAAAAACATTGGTCTTTTCATTTCTTCACCTTTTCATCATTATATAAAATTGATTCTAGTTCTAAATCATGAACTGCTAATAACATGATATGCGAAATTTGTCTGGCACAATAACCTTCTTTTATCCAAAAGCTGAATATATCTTTTAGAGCTCTATTTGTTTGCTCATCAATTGCCGTGGCAGCTTCATTATATCTACTATCATCATTGAACATTTCTTTTTTCATTCCTTCACCTTTTCATCAATTTTTTTGGCTATTTTTTTCAGATTATCAATTCCATATATGTTACTTAATAGCCATATAAATGAAATGAATAAATATGCCACCCAATCTGAAATTAAATTTTTCATAATTCGCCTTTCAATTTAATTTTGGAGCGGACGGTGCTTTTCGATTATACACGACCTCCACCCGGGCAGGGTGACGCTCTACCACTGAGCTACGTCCGCATAATTATTTATCATTAACTTTAATCTTTAACTTTAAATCTGACATTTCTTGTAGTAATCTTTTAGCAACCTTTTCTCTTGCTGATGCTGTATATTTCCATAAAGTACCACCGTCAGAAATAGATTGACTTCCCAATAAAGTATCGACTATAATATTTAAATCATATAATGAAATTTTCATAAAATTCACCTATTCCAAATATTAATTGACTCAAGTTTCCACTTCCAATATCCCCACCATATTTTTTTCTTGTGAGATATTTTAAACAAACCCTGTTGTGTTTTGTTTGAAACTAATACATTCAGCACTTGATACATACTGATAGATTCGCTAATATCATCAACTCTTACGACTGTCCAATCATCAAACCCCAATTCCACTAATGCAGTCTCAGCAACTTTTTTTTGATTTCTAGAGCTTGCTTCTGTAAGACAGGTTATATTATAAAAACATAATGTGAGTATAATAATCAATATAACTCTTTTTTTCATATTTTCACCTTTTCACCTTAAATGGAGCGGACGGTCAGATTCGAACTGACGATGCACAAGGCGGGAGATTGGAAATCTCCTGGTCTACCACTAACCCACGCCCGCTCATTTTATCTTCTTGATCTCTCCTCTTGACAACAACCTTCTTCTTGACTTACCCGTAAAGTATTTCCTCTTTCTGCTTCAGTAAAGCATATTCCTGCTGGTCCCGAATCCAATGCAACTGGCCCCGATATTGGTCCTTGATTTGATTCGTTGTATGCTTTTTTCATTTTTTCAGGATCATTGATATAATCTTCAATAGCTGCTAGCATTACTTTTTTGTCTGTAAATACTGAAGTACAGCAACCTGTTTTTACTATAAAACCTTTATTGTTTGAACCACTAATTACAATATCATACGGTAATGCATTTCCAAATTCCATTTTTCACGTTTCCTTTCATTTAAAGTTGGTGGCGGCACCTGGATTCGAACCAGGGACCTATGCCTTATCAAGACAGTGCGCTACCAGACTGAGCCATGCCGCCAGATAATCGTTCTTTTGTAGTTTTCAAATGTTCAAATTGTGGTAATTTTTGTTTATTCCCGCAGTATGTTTTTGTTTGACTATGACAGTTTGGACAAATAAATCTTACATTCTCTCTTGAATTATTATCTTTGTTGCCATCAATATGATCAAAGTGGAGAACTAATGGTTTTCCTTGCCAGCTGTCAATCCTACATATTGCACATTTTTCAACTTGCTCTTCTAAAACTCTTCTTCTTTTATATGTTAGAGGGATTTCTTCCCATGTTCCATTTTTGTATAAATTTTCCCTTTTCTTTTGCATAGCTTTTACACCAGCAGCAGTCATTCTCTGTCTGATTTCTATGGAAAGATGTTTGAATGAATGCCCCATATATTTCACCTTTTATATTTTGTTCTATTTAAAAATTGGCTGGCGTAGCAGGGATCGAACCTGCGCCGGACATTACGTCTGCCAGTGGTTAACAGCCACCCGCTCTGCCAACTGAGCTACACGCCAGTAAGTTTACGTTACTAAATCATCAACATTAAAATGTACTATCTGCGGTTTCTTTGGTTTAATAACCCCAATATCCTTTTCATTAAACCAATAATTATCCAGTAGATAACCATGATCCTCAATTTTTTCAATTTTATATTCTTTGCCCATCATTTCCCTCATAGGATCACACATGCCATGACTTTTATCGGTTGCTTCCAAATTATTGTTTTTTACAAAAACTCTTTGTCCTACTTTCATAAGCCACCTTTCATTTTATATACAGTGCAATATTTTTTGTTCCACCATAATTTCAATTCTCTTAAATAAGGAAAATCAGCATAATGAAATACAACACAAACAGCATACATATCTCCACATTCATCTATAACTTCAAATGCTTGACCATCTCTTAAGATTGTAGTCATGCTATCTCCTTTTAATTGTTTGGTAGCCCCGGGAGGACTTGAACCTCTCGTCACGCCCTTATAAGGAGCGCGCTCTGACCGGTTGAGCTACGGGACTCTATTGTTTGTTAATATTATCTATATATTGAGCAATAGTTTCTACTTTCAATATATGATCTATAGCATCATCATGTGACATTGCATTTATATGTTTAGCAACATATAAACCTGCTTTTTCATAATCTTTATTATCAAATATATACCTAGCATAGTCTTTACATCGTTTTGAACAACAAGCTGAAACTAAACATTCTTTGCATGGATTAATCATTGCGTTACCTTTGAAGTTTGGTGGAGCGTCAGGGAATTGAACCCTGCTGATTTTCTCGGTGCAAGCGAGATGACCACCCCATGCAGTCCCACACCCCACATTGTTATACTTTAAAATTTTGTATAGCGATTTGTCCTATATCTCGTGCAAATTCTTCTCTTATGATAGAGGGTTCTATTTGATGAACACTTGATAGAATTGTTGCTACATCGAGATCTATTTTATTTAGTTCACATAGTTCTTTTACAGTTAAAGTATTTTGTTCCTTAATGTAAGTATTGATTCTTTTTTCCCACGCTTGCAGTAGTTGATCAGTTCTCTCACATTTTAATTCAGGAGATAATCCGTCTAACTGCACATTTAACAAAAATAGTATGAGATCTTGTGCTATCTGAAATTTATACAGGTTTTCTATTTCTTTCATATTAACTCCTTATGTTGGCGCCCATGATGGGAATCGAACCCACTACCCAAGATCGACAGTCTAGTATAGTTCACCACCTACTACCACACAGGCATTAAATATCTAAATACTCTGGATCAAATTGAAATATCTGTTCTTTATTAACCATAATATCGTCAGTTATTTTAACAATTCTGTCACCATATTGTTTATATTCACTAGAATCTTTAGGAAACGGTTCTATAGTTTTTCCCCTACGTTCTGCCATTTTTGCAATCTTTTCAAAAATATATGATCTTGTATATAGAAATGAATCAGATACTTTCAATTGATCAAAAAATGAATTTAGATGGGCAGGCGATACACCCAGAAAAGGTATGTTGGCCATATTTATATCCTTTTGCTTTAAATTAATAATACAACTAAAGTTCCCAATAGAAGCCCAATTAAAAAGTATATTAAAGTAAAATCGTGGTATTTTTTCTCATATATTTTTAAACTCCTTTTAAAATTAAAATGGCAGGCCAGCGAGGAATTGAACCCCGTCCTACAGTTTTGGAGACTGGTTGGCCACCATGACCTCTGACCCACATTTTTAATTATGAACTCCCGTTGAAAACTATTTACCACAATTATCACATTGTTTAACATATGTGTTTCTTACATGATGTTATCTTTTCCTTTTATGAAATCGTTTAGGAATTCTATCAATTGCAGTAATGAGATATATATTGGATGCTTTAGAAAGATGATGTAAATCTCTTGATATCTCTCTATAATATGCCGATGTTATCCAATCACCATATTCCATATTACCTCTTTTGTTGTTACATCGTTTACAAGAAGCAACAAGATTTTCTTCAATACTTGGGCCGCCTTTCTCCCATAAAACCAGGTGATCAACGGTTAAGGGTACATCATTACGACCACAATATCGACAAGTATAATTATCACGCCTATAAACATTCCATGCCACAGAATTTTTAATTTGCCGATTACATTTTCTAATAATTGTTTTTTTAATATTTCCTTCATCTTCAATGAGGACTTCAGTTTCTTTGAAATCTAGCTGATTGATAATAGCTTTCCAGTCTTCGTGTGATAATTCCAGAGTTGTAATATTATCTTGAACATCATTTTCTGGTAATAAAAGTAAGAATGTATCATCATTTTGTTCTAAAATCATTCCAACCATTTTTATAGTATTGCCAAGTTCTGATAAATTTATATAACTCAAATCTGCAACTGACATATAAATATCCTTTTTGTTTGGTGATGGTAGCGAGACTCGAACTCGCGCGCCAAGGTTGAAGGCCTTGTATCCCTTGCCTATTAGGACTATACCATCACTTAATCACTTTTTTTATCACATTTATCACAGAGGGTTACTACCCACCCACCACCTCTTCGCTTTCCGGGTTTTCCACAGTCTTCACATGTTTTATAAGATTGCCCTTCGGCATGATCGACAGCATTTCTGATTTTTTCAACAGTGGATTTAAAAAATATTTGTTTAAATCCCATAATTTTATTATATGCTCTACCCCAGCTATGGTCAATCATAAAAGTCCAAAATTTGGAGCGAAACTTATCAAACTTATTTTCATCACGCTCAATGTGATAATAAAATCTTAAACCTCCAAACTTTTCTTTGACTTGATCAGCAATAACTTTTACATCTTTATTTGCAGTTATTGAGTCGAGTTTTTGACATAAGGTTTCAAGAATATTATACCAACCATCTCCACATGCTAATCCCCAGTGCATACAAGTTTGCCTCATATCACCACCATAATCTTGGAAGAGTATTGGGTATTTTTGTACTAATTTTAATTCAAGTTCTTCTTTCATATGATTAACTCCTCAATATTAAAATGAAACGGGTTTGATTTTCTTCGCGGTACGATTTCAATTACATCATCCGGATGCCACATATATCCACCTACATGTATAACTGTTTCTCCATATCTTTCTTCAACTCTTTCAACTATAAATGGCTTCCCTCTCATTTTTTTCATTTCGTTATTTGCACTATGAGAATCAATTGTCTTTGAAATATCTTGTGCAATAGTTACATGTGTTCCTTTTAATATGTTTTTCATTTCGTAATTCCTTTATCTGCTTTTAGGTTTTCGGGTTACTTTATCAACACATTGAAAGGAACCACCCCAACCTGTTTGTATCAATTTCACCCGTGGAAACTTCACCCATCACTGGTAAGGATCTGAGCTACAAACCAACAATTATTTTGGGAAAGGGCCTGATCTGGGGTCTGCCCAAATCTTTCTTGTCTCGACCATTCCTGTATGGATTCATACTTACCGATTGCCAAGTTCACGGTTTCAAAGGAAATAACTTTCCCAAAATTTGAAAATGTATTAGTACAAGTGCTGAGCTAATCCCAGTTTCGCAACCATCAGGAATAAATTCCATCACATGGCACTTGTACTAATTAAAAATGGTGGAGGTGCCGAGAGTCGAACTCGGGTCCGCAAAAGTTTAACTTTAGCGTCTACGATCATAGCCAACTTTTAACCTTTATTAGCATCACTCAATTCGGAGTTGACAAACCAAGATGCTAATATGATCCATTTGCTGGTAGTTTTAAAAATATGAATGCCAGTTTACAGAACCAATCGCCCATTCATATTTCTATCTCTCTAGTCGACGCCCCCTCCCAATCCGAGAGAATGAAAGGGTGGGACGGAAGTTATGCCGCTAGGCGAACTTCTTCGTAATAATCATCTGCGATTATTTAAGTGGTATAAATTTCTAACGGAGTATAATACCATTCTCCGGATCGCAACTATCATCTCTCCTAATACGTCGAAGCCATTTCACCCCCATAATTTATTTTTCTTCCTCAAGGTCCCATTCTTTTCTCATTTCTTCATAATTCATCCATTTAACATATAAATGATTACACTCTGGACATTGAGTAGGACCTGGATTATCTTCCCATATATGACTACATTTTAAACATCTGAATTTTGCTAAAGATCCCATTCCGCCCACGGAGTTATCATATTTGTTACAGTATCATTTATCCAACTACTTTCCCTTACATATTTTACTCCATTTGGCGATGTATGAATTTTACCAATTAAAGATGATGCTTCACCAACTTTTGTCATGTGAGTTAAAGTTAAATACTCTTCTGCAAGCGATGATTCTGATGGCCGTTTATTACCATCTATATAATCTTTCAATCTTTCATCATTTTTATCCATTTTGATCATCCATTGCTCACAAACAAGAATTATAGCATCTGCGTTCATCTCATGAGCAGTATTGACAGCTTGATTAGCAAGTTCTTGTATAGTAAAGTCAGTTACACCAACAATGGGATTAAGACCTTTATCTTTTACAATAAAGAATACTGGAGCAACTCCCCCATGTTCTGCTAATACAAGTGAAGATGAATTAAATATCTTTTCGGATAGTTCTGTTTGTTCTTGATCCATTATTACTCCTTATGGTAGCCCAGGTGGGAATTGAACCCACGATCAGAGATTTAGAGTCCCCTGCTCTACCATTAAGCTACTGGGCTCTTTACCTCAAACATGTTATAATAAGTTTAACTTTTCAATATATTTATTATGAATATCAGTAGCTATTGCCGTGACTTCATTATTTAAATCTGGTTCTCTAAACTCGATGTAGGGAATATCTTCCCATTCAAACTTACGTTTGATATTCTCCAATTGATTCAATCCCTTAACTCCCAAGCAAATTAAGGTTCCGTTGGACCAGCGGGAGAAAGGACCGTGAAGCAGGAATTCAGCAATCGCATGACCTGCTTGCACGGTCCTTTGTGATATAGAAAGATCTTTACGCACAATTACATAAAGCTTCTTCATCAATCTGACTCTCCCAATTTGTTGTGTCTTTTTCAATTATACGTTTGCTTGGGTTTTCATGACACGATCTTTCAATCATATCATATGGAGTCCTATTGAAGAATTGACAGTAAGCAATATGAGTATGTCTGTAATTATGTCTGTTATAATCTAATCCTTCAACATAACCATATTGTACTTCTTTTCTTTTACTTTTTAGCTCTTTGATCTTTTGTGCTAAGAGTTTTTGCTCCTCTTTGATCTTATGTTTTAATTCTTTGAATGTCATGATCTTTTCTCCTTTTATTCAGTTTTATTAATATTTCATTTAAACTGAAATAGGAGGACCACGACATAACTACGTGAAAGGTGACCGTGCTAACTAATCATCGGTCCACTCTATATGGCATTCATTGCCACAACAAGCGCAACCGGTTTCTGGTTGTTCGTCAATATTGGCGGCATCATCTGTATCTTCGCCAATATTCCCTCGACTTGTTGATTTACCTTCTGTTTCCATAATATTTTACTCCTTTAAACTGCATTGAAATGCAGACATTTATATTTTGTTCTTGAATGCTAAAGACATTATCTGAACTTGGCAAGCTTACACATGAGCCGCATCTCATCACCTCGCCACGCCGAGGGGCCACTTCATCCCCTTTACCTCAGCTTACCAAGATACAATTCCATTTTTAAGTCTTTCAGCTCTTCCAACAATGACAGCCACATCCAAGTCATTTTCTTTTTTTAAATTCATCCAGAATAAATATAATTTGTTGGGATGACTAATATGATGTACCCAACCTCCTAGTCCATGCTGTCTCATAATTCTGTTAAGAAGAGTTTGTAAATTTGTTTTATCTTCACATACAGCGGTACAACTATTGACTAATAAACATTTTTTGCACGGATTCTCCATGATTCACCTATTAAATTAAATAAATGCCGGGGGGTGGAAGTGATGCTCTGAGTGGAAATCTCATTTTAACAGTTACCAGCATCAAATCCTATTCCTTTTCATTTTTACCCCCCAGCAAGATGGTCCGGGAAGACGGAGTTGAACCGCCACAGCTCTCGCCACTGGGTTACGGCCAGCTATCCTCACCACGTGGTTAGTGTCCCCGGATATAAATAATCTTTTATACATTGCCAACAAGTGTGTTGGTGTATGAATCCATGAAAATTTCTACCACATTTACATATGTGATAGTATTTCATTCTATCGTCTTTTTTCATTATGTTTATTCTTTTTCCTTTCGATAACATATTTCACAACATCAGGAAAATCATTAAATTCGAGTCGTTTAAAAATGTTTGTTCTTATATAAAAATAGAATGGTCCGACTCTTTTTTTAACTCTCCATTTGTCGCCTTCAATTATACGATATTTACGATTGGTAGTTTTAAGTTTTGCTTCCCCATGATTGTTTACCTCCTACTTGTGGTTTTATGTAACATCTTTTTGAAATCACTATGATATCCACTATTACACCCCATTCGGATGCACCATTTTGTGATTGCATTATTAAGATATAATAATCCACAAAACTTACAGTATAACCATGGAGTGCCTTTTAATTGAACTGGTTCGTGTCGTTCATACGAATATGTAATCTCCTTATCTTCTATAATTGCTGGAATCCAACAACCGCCTTTTGGCATATTACACGCCCTTTCATTTTCTCGGCATCATTCTTTCAAAATTATTTTTGTGAAGCGTTTCTACTTTGTTCCTATGCTTTTTAATAATATAATCGTTATGATTTTCCATGCAGCGCTTTTTTAAATTAGTTATATGGATAGCTTTATCTACCATTATATGATTAAATTTTTCAGGTTCAATTTCTATTATTTCAAGACATTCTAGATGATAAAATAATCTCTTACCCATTTCTCCATATATACCAAAAGCATGTACTGATTGCATAAATCCTTCTTTTTCTTCACAAAAATAGCACTTTATCCTTCCTAATATAAGAGCCACTTTATTTCCTTTCTATTGAATGGTAGGCGTGACAGGAGTCGAACCTGCGTATTTCACCTTGTAAAAGTGACGGCTAGCCTCTCGCCTTCACACGCCTTTACATATCATCAAATATTAAAAATGCTGTTAAAACACAAGCAATAATTATAAGACCGATTTGCAACCATCCAATCCCGATTGCGAAAATACAAAATATAGCAAACTCTTGCCAAAACGAAGTCGGTTCTATTAACCATCTACCAAGAAAATATAAGTCTGCTGGTATTGAAGCAATTATCCATATAGATAAAGCTATAATAATTTTAGCAACAAAGTTTGAATTTGAAAATTTAATTAATGATTGCACAAAACTATTACTTTTTATTGTCCGTTTGTTTATCATTTTTCTCTTTTTCCTTTTTTCTAAATGTTTCATCAAAATGATTTCTATAACTGTCACTATTTGTTTTATGATCAGAGTTCATCATATTTTCAGTCACTATAACTTCTCCTTTTTTATATAAGCGGTGATTTCTTTTCTTAAATCCATTATATTTCTCCATGAATCATCGCCTTCCATCGGAACCCAAACATAATCTTCATTATCAAGAATCATTCCTTTATAATATGAACGAATCATTTGATCACATATGGGTTTTATACAATTGAATAATTTTGTGGGTATGCCTTCATCTTCTTCATATGATGAATATCCCAACGTGCTCTGTTCTTTTTTAAATTTGCACTTGAAAAGTAATATTGATTCCATACTCGGAAATTCACTATTAACTTCCTCAGCATATAATACTCCAGATAAAACTCTGAGAAATGGACTTACAATGCCAATTTCAATTCTTAGGCGAAGCATTTTCATATCCTTTTAAAAAGGTTTTCTTCGATCATTCGTTAGTGCCCACACTAAAGATAATACCCATCCAACAAATGTAAATCCAAGTAATAGATTTAATACGAAAATTGGAACCATGTTATTGTGGGCTCTATAATAAGCAACAACGGATGGTATAAAATAAATTAGTATTGACCCTATTATACCCACCCCTATAGCCAATTCTTCCATGATAGCTCCTTATTTTTCTCGAGTTGATTCTTTCCATTTCGATTTTGGACAATATGCCCATCCCTTGTCACTAACCATATCTGCTGCTTCTTCATCTTTAACTCTTTTAATGACTCCATGTTTTTCAATACATTTCATAATCATTTCCTTTCTTTTTTAAAGTGGCGGAGGGGACAGGATTCGAACCTGCAACGGTTTAACCCGCGACGGTTTTCAGGACCGCTTGCTACCACTCGCCACCCCTCCATTTATTCTTCTTCAATGTAATCAGTGTGATTAATAAACCATTGATGTTTGAGACTTGAAGATAACTGTTCTTCAACACCATAACCATACATATCAGAATATATCATTGTGTAGTTTCTTTGTCTCCAAGCTTTTTGTATAGTATATATTTTATATTTTATCCAATTCCAAAACATAACTATCAACCCTTTCATATTTTATCCCATTGAATAACAAATAGAATTTTTAAAGTTATCTGGTTTATCACATTTTATATATTGATTTTTATCATCATCCCATTTAAACCAAATCTCTTCACGATCACAATTGTATAAACCAGGTTTAACACTTTCAATTAATGCATATGGATAATAACCACACTCATTAATATCTCCATGGTTTTCAACAATGACTTCTGTTGCATCTTCTTTGTTTGGAAACCACCCAACGCATCTATCTTTTTCATTGTGTTGGACTGTTACTACTGTATATATTATATCAGCCATTTTTATCCTTTCAATTAAATGGTGGAGGGGAAGGGAGTCGAACCCTTCTGAGCGGGATAACCCTATTTGTATGCCTATTCACAGAAGTGATATGGGACTCGAACCCAAACACCGGACCACCGGAAGCCAGAATCGAACTGACAACTCTATCCACACCCTCCACTTAAATGATTTTTAACCAATTTAAGGTTAAGATTAATATTGTCATATGTATTACTTGATCTAATCCAATGACAACAAAGAACCAATGAGCGTCATCTTTATTATATAATCTGGAAGTAATTCTTGATGTAATAAAATCAACTGGAAAATGTAATACACCATTTAGAATAGCAAATTGCCAACCGAAAAATAATAATGGTAATGCATAAACAAAACAATGCCATAAAAGAGCCAATGAATTTTTACTTTTATTCATTGCCATATAAGTAGATTGTAAAAAGAAATCAGCAATAAAGTGTATCCATAAAAGTATGATTATATTATATAACACAATAAGCTCCTTATTTTACTGTTGCTAATTCAACCCATCTTTTTATTTTTGATAAATGTGTATGTATCATCAGTTCAAAAAGAAGACAATGCCGTGCAAACCCTTGTTTGATAGCGAAAACATAAAATTCATCTTCTATATTTTCATTGGGTATATTAATATCGACTGAAAATCTGTCGGTGACAATATCAGATGCATCTTTAAAAACTGATTCCGGAAATTCTTTTTTAATTACATCTTGAAGCGATGATTCACAATAAATCAATTCATGAAAGTTCATAATAATTTCCTTTTAAATGTTAAATGACAAGAGCACAATGCGTCCGCAGTGTGTAAGATTAGACTGTTTGGCGAACCATTGTCCTACTACACTCGCATCCTATCCTCTGAACTGGCATAGACCAAACTTTCTTCAGCCAGACCTCTCTTGTCGTAATTTCTTTAAAAATATAAAATGGGGGTATTAAGTTATGAGAGTTGAACTCATTCGGGTACCTATTATTGCCCTATCCATGGTTGCAATAATAAATATTGTCCACTGACCCATTTTCTGGCGCTCTACCGTTGAGCTAAACTTGACCCCCAAAACTGGCGGAGAAGACAGGAGTCGAACCTGCACAGCTTTAACACTGGGCGCCTTAGCGGGGCGATGTGATACCATTACACCACTTCTCCAATATTAGATCTTTTATTTTCAATATAACCCTTTCCTTCTTTAAGGGCTTCTATGAAAGGTTCGATGTTATCTTCACTTAAAATAAAACTTTCTTCTACCTCAATATAACCGGTAAACAACATCTTAAGCGCCCCTGTTAATCTGTTCCAAAATCTTTGAAATATATTGAGTTTCCCCCATCTGGAACACCAACTGAGATTTTTGTAAAAGTTTAAAAAAATCATAGAAGGAACTTTGTCATCTTTTTCAAACTCAATAGTAATATCATGTCCATCAGTACCACAATGACAAGCAACACGATAATATATAGAGTCATCAAATTCAAATGTTTTCATTACATTTTTACTTATCATAAATTCTCCTGTCAAAAATATGGGGATGGCCGCCGAGTTGCTTAGCATCTCACCGCCATCCCCATTTGGTTGTGGGAAGGATCGCTGAATCGCTAAGCGTCTCACCATCCTTCCCACAATAAAACCGGCCCGACCTACCCTAATTTTATCTCCGGGTACTTTTCTAGATTTTCCCCTTTGAAACCAGCCAATCGGAAGCACCTACTTTGTAAAGCAGGCTTAAACCCCCTTATAGCACTTCAGGCCAAACGCTTGGGTGTACAGGACATAGGTCAGAATTTTGGTACAAATTTT
>Ga0307378_10005975_pt1 | contig 16792 bp, 12 predicted proteins | sample UN1MG_FD_202238 | JGI IMG/M metagenome (GOLD analysis project Ga0307378, IMG submission 202238) | Soil microbial communities from Risofladan, Vaasa, Finland - UN-1 | ecosystem: Environmental > Terrestrial > Soil > Coastal area > Acid sulfate soil | place: Finland: Risofladan, Vaasa | collected... | reverse complement strand
ATGAGGCCTTGACCAAGCGGGTCGTGGATGAGTTCACGTTCCGTCCCCTCATGGGGAACATTCGAGACCTCGGCGCATGCGTCGGAGTCTGCGACCTGTGCGGCAAGGGAGGCAGCCGCGACGACGATGCGAACGAGGACAGGATCCGATTTCAGTACCTGCTGACCAACACCGCGGGGGGCTCCAACGTGTGGACGGGCTCCACGTGCATTGTGCAACACGGCTTGCACGTGGACGGAGCGCGCACGATCGAGGAGGCCGAGCGGATTCTCAAGAAGGTGATGAATCAGCACAAGGCGCAGTGGAAGGTCGAGGCGTGGCGAGCACAGCACGCAGACCACAGCGACATTCCCGCGCAGTGGGAGGCTCTTCGCTGGGCGCGCGTTCGCAACTACAGCCCCGCGATGTGGGCAGCCCTCGGGCTGCCCAGCGATGAACTCGCCAAGCTCGAACGGAGGATCTACCACCACGTCCGCGGACGTGGAAAGCAGACCTTCAGGACGGCGAGCACGTTCTACGCGCGCAAGGCGCACCTGACCGAGAGCAAGACCGTTCTCTGGCAGGAGGTCAAGACCATCCTGCGCTATGTGGACTGGGCGCACCCGCTGCTGAGGGAGGCCCGCAACCGCTGGGGCTACTGCTACGGCAACACGAGGCGGGAAGTGGAGATGCTCGACTGGCTGTCGAGCAAGCTGGATGAGAAGAAGGCGATCGAGAAGAGGAGCAAGGCGCGGCGTAGCCCGCGCAAGCTATAGGAAAGGAGACGACAGATGGAAACGACGAAGACCAAGCGTAAGCCGCGGCGGGTTGCAGCACCTCCCAAGATGATCGAGATCCCGGGAACGGGCGTCTCGATGCCCTTCAACCACGAGGGTAACGGCAACCCTCGGGTGCCGTTGCTCAAGCCCTACGTGTTCGACAAAGAGCAGGTGGAGGAAATCGCGGTCGGGCTCCTGCTCGACGCGAACATCGCACTGACCGGCCCGACGGGGTGTGGCAAGACCTCGATCGTGGCCGCCCTCGCCGCGGTCACTAACAATCCGCTTGTCCGGTTCAACATGAACGGGGAGACGCGGGTCTCGCATATCGTCGGGATGAACAAGCCCACCACGGAGGCGGGCTCCCTGGCACTCAAGTTCGTGCTGGGTCCGTTCGCGGAGGCGATGGAAAAGGGCTGGTGGGTCATGCTCGACGAGATCGACGCCGCGCTACAGAGCGTCGTGATGGTCCTGCAGTCGGTCCTAGAGGAGGATCGGATCCTGTTCATTCCGGAGACAGGCCGCGCCATCCGGGCTCATCCTAACTTCCGGCTTTTCGCCACGGGGAACACGATCGGTTATCGAGCCGTCGCCCGCATGAGGCACGCAGGCACCAACCCGATGAACGACGCCTTCCTAGACCGCTTCGGTCTGGTGATCGCGGTCGACTACCCTAACCGTCTGGATGAGATCAAGCGCGTCAGGGCGAACTGCCCTGGTGTGGACGACGCCATCATAGACGGGATCTGCCGCGTGGCTGAGGACCTGAGGGCGGATGACAAGTTCCGATCCGACTTCTCGACTCGCCGCTGTATCCAGTGGGCCGCCCTGTTCAATCACCTACCCGGCGAAGACTTCATCGCCAGGGTCCTCCGCGCAGCCGAGATGGCCGTCATTCGCAAGATGACTTCTCCCACCGACGTCGCTGTCTCCCGCGAGGTTGCCCGCCGTATCTTCGGGTGGGAAGGAGACGACGATGAGTGAGCGGAAGAAGGTAACCAAGATCCACGGGGTGTATGGGAGGGCGATCCAGCCGGTCCCGGGTGCACCATTCGCGGATCTCTTCGCCGTGGTGCAGTACCAAGGGGATGAGACCCCTAGCGCTCGAAAGATGGTGCTAGGGAGATGGTGTGCGATTGCAGACCTGACCCCGGGCGCGGTTTGGCAGCTTGAGGCAGAGGGGCGGGTTAGGCAGATCTCGTCTGATGTGGCGCACCTCAAGCACCACGCGATCCGAGACTTTTGCTACGTGGCGGAGGGGACTAGCGCGGAGGGGGCGATGCACAAAGTAGTTGCCTCTGACGGGCCGCTTCACTGTATCGCGAAGGTTTACCACGAGCTAAGCGGGCCGAAGTTCCCCAAGCCGATCAAGTGGTGGACGGTGGACACGGCTTTGATCGGAGAGGATGGGGGTCTGTTGGAACACAGCAGCTTCCTGGTCCGCGTCCCGATTGCGGCTACCAAGAAGTACAGGGACCTGCAACAAGCCTGGTTCAAGACAGGCGTTTACCTCACGGAGCTTCCGAACGCGTGCGAGGCCAAGCGGACCTCGGGCCTCCTTGGTCTTGCCAAGAAGGATGCAGCGGGAGTGATCGAGGTCGAGCGTGTCGAGAGGAAGAAGGCGCTCACCCGACCCACACTCGAACTGGATAATGAGGCATTCGCCAAAATGATGAGGAAGCGAGTTCTTGCAAACAAGGATTCGGGGGCCTCTTCTAACTAGACGAAGGAGACGACGATGAGCCTACAACACGAGATGGAGCGTGTGGGCCAGATCATTGCGGCTGACCGCAATCTGACCCTCACGCTCCGGGGGGTGGAGGCGTACTCCACCCCTGGGAAGATCAACCTACCTAACGTCGAGACGTTCAGCTGGCTGGGTTCTCAATCCCGGCGGATGCTACACGCGCTGCTCGACCACGAGACCGGCCACGCCGTGTTCTCGGACCACGAGATTGCGGCTGCCGCCGCTGGAGACAGCAAGGCGATCCGCCACATGGCTGCCACCTACGAGAGATGGTCTGACCCCGAAAAGCTCGCCGCCCTCAAGCGGTGCGCCTCCCCCGCGTTCAAGATGCTCGCGAACGCCGTAGAGGACGGCTGGATCGAGCAGCGACAGATGGAGCGATACAGCGGCACCCGCTACAACCTGACCAAGAAAAATCTCTGGTTCCTGTCCAAGATGGACAAGCTCGCATCTCGCGACCGCTGGGCCCAGTACATGCTCGCCTTTACCATGCTCGCGCGTGGTACCGGGGTTGAGCGTGGCGACCTGCAGACCTCCTCGGAGGTCAGCAAGATGCTCGACGACTCGCGCGACTTGCTCGCGGAGGTCGATCGAGTCCGTGACTCCGGTCATGCGTTGGATGTGTCCCTGCGGATCTTCCTCCGGTTCGAAGAGACGGAGGAAGAGCCCGAGCCGGAACCTGAGGACCCCGAGTCGGACGACGAGTCCGAAGAGTCCGATGAGTCCGAGGGGGAAGGCGAGTCGGACGACGAGTCCGAAGAGGGCGAGGGCGAGGAGTCAGGCGAGTCCGAAGAGGGCGAGGGCTCTGGCGGCCCTTCTGAGGGCGACGAGTCCGAAGACGAGGAATCGCCCGGAGGCGAGGGCGGAGCTGGAGAGGAGGGCGGCCAGGAGGCCGACGGGGCGGAATCGGAGCCCGCCGAAGGCGCGGGTGCTGGCGAGGAAGATCCCGAACGGAGCCCCATGAAGGGCCACGCAGAGATGGACCTCAAGCGGTGGAGCACAGCGGGCGGCGGCTCGATGAATCCTGAGGATGAGATCTCGAAGGAGATTCGCTCGGTGTTCGAGATGCCGGAGAGCGTCCAGCCGTATGTGCTATTCTCGCGGGAGTTCGATTTCGAGCGGGACATGTCCAACGTACTCCATCCGAAGTCGGAGAGATGGAAGACACTGCTGGACGAGAGCGCGCTCGCGACCGAGGCCCTGACCTCGGCGTTTGAGGTAGCGCTCAAGGCGAAGCGGGAGAGACGCCCTATGGCGGGAGCAGATGAAGGCTCGATCGACGTGGAGGCGTTGGTTGAGTTCGCAGTCGGAGCCCGTTTGCCGGACACGATGTATACGCAGTGGGTAGCCGAGGACGACACGACGATCGCTGTGTCGATTTTGGTCGACTGCTCAGGCTCGATGGGATCCTTCGACGGCAGCCACTACAGCAAAGGCCAGTCGAAGGCGCGGCTCGCCGCGATCACCGCAACGGCGATGCACCGTGCTTTGAGCACGGTGGGGATCGACCACGAGATCGGCGGGTTCACCTGCCTCGAATCTGGCGATCGGAGCCACCCCTGGGTGACTGCTCACGAGTCCCAGCAGCCCCGAGTGGATCAGAGCTTTCAAGAGATGAGAGCGGCCCTCCGCGAAGCGGAGAAGCGAGGTACCGACGTGCACCGTTTCGCGCGGGCTCTCTACCGTAGAGGCCCCAGAGGAGGGGGGGTCGGGGGGGCGCTGCTTGTGCCCGCACATGCGGTGTTCAAGCCCTTCGGATCTCCAGACGGACGCGGCCTGTGCTGGGTCGACGGAGTGCATGAGAACCTCGACGGGGAGGCTGTCCTATGGCAGGCTCGCCGCCTTGCCAAGCGACCAGAGCAAAGGAGGGTGATGTTCGTCCTCTCGGACGGAGCCCCCGCAGGAGCCCGCGACAATGCGCAGGGCCGGCGGTACCTCAAGGAATCCGTGCAGCGGATCACGGAGGGGGGAATCGAGATCTACGGGATCGGGCTCGCCTCGGCCGCGGTCCTCGAATACTACCCGCGAGCGTGGGTAGCCAACACGACCGAGGAGCTGATCGATGTGGCGCTCGGCTCGATGACGCAGGTGATCCTTGAGGGTCGCCAGGAGAATCGATGGGTCGACGTAGCCTAGCTCTGGCAGAGTACGAGGACATCATATCGTTCGAGACCAAGCGGGCCGGGCCTGTGCCCGGCATGGACTCGGACGATGTGAGTCAGGAGCTGCGTGTGGCGGCGGCCCGCTGCCTCGACAGAATCAAAGAGAACACAGGGCGCACGTACGTACGAAAGTCTGTACGACACGCGCTCGCCAACTTGAAGCGCGCCGCGACCACGAAGGGGCGGATGCCCACGGATGCGCGCGGCAAGTCGCAGGCGCTAGCTAGTTTCGATGATCCCAAGTTCGCTTGGGTTGCCGACCCTGCGCTGACAGACCCAGAGCGACGCGCCTTGATCCTTGATCAGGCGCGAGTGCTCGACGCCCGACTGACCAAGCAAGAGCGAGCGATCTTGGTAGCCGTCTTCGTGTCTGGAGACGTAGCCCGAGCCGATACGCGGAAGCTAGCGAAGGCGCGCTCTAGAGCGCGCCGGATACTCGACGCGATGGTGCTGTCCGACCGACGTAGACTCGCCCGCCGCCGAGTGATGTGTCTTGACCAACTAACCCGACAAACCCTATTGACTCCCATCTCACATCGTGTACAGAGTGATGGGCTAACCGATAACCGAAAAGTGGAGACGACAATGACGAAAATCCCGCAGGCACCCAAGGACCAGCTCCCCGAGTGCCACACCGAAGGCGCCGACCCGGTCGGCTACGAGACGAACCTCGCTGAGGCACAGGACTGTCAGGACTGCCCCGACAAGGCGTCTTGCCTCAGCAAGGGCATCAACACCGGGTTGATCGACGCCGAGCTGGGGCTCGATCCGGAGGTCGCTGCTGTCGCCGACGGCAGCCTTGACCACAAGGTCTTGATGGACAGGATCAAGCGACGCCAGCGGTTGCGAGACAGCGGCGGCGTGATCCCGGATGACCTGCTCTACTCGAACCCGTCCGGGGCCGAGGAGGAGGACGAGCCCGAGGAGGAGGACGAGCCCGAAGAGACCGAAGACGAAGAGACCGAAGACGAAGAGACCGAGGGAGACGAAGAGATGAGCGAAGACGAAGAGGCGCCCCCGCCGCCCAAGAAGACGCGGGCCAAGAAGGCGAAGGCGAAGACCCCCGCCAAGCCCAAGGCGAAGAAGACCCCCACCAAGCCCAAGGCGGCGCCCGCCAAGAAGGCGCCCGATCCCGAGCCCAAGGTGGCGCCCGATCCCGAGCCCAAGGTGGCGGTCTCCAAGACCGGCATCGTGAAGGTCGACGGCAAGCCGCTCGGCAAGGTCGCTGCGGAGGAAGGCGTCTGGGGCTGGTGGGCCGACGACGGGGATGAGAGCCCCGACTGGCTCGACACCAAGGACGCGGCCGTCGCGGGGCTGGTGAAGGCCAAGGGGCCCAAGGCGAAGAAGACCAAGGCGAAGACCTCTCGCAAGCGCGGCCCCAAGGTCGACCTCACCGAGTTCGAGGTCGGGCACGTGTTCGAGGACGGGCGGATGCTCTGCGCCAGCGGGCGGGTGGCCCCTGCCCCGCGGTCGCTGACGAAGGAGCGGATGGCGGTCGCTCTGGAGCGCACCAAGCTGGGCCTGTCCTTCGACCTCGCGACTGGGATGAAGCTCGTGCAGGAGAAGCGCGACGGCACCAAGGTCGAGGTGACCATCACGAAAGATGGCTTCCGCTACGACGGCGCCGTGTACCCGTCGCTCTCGGCCGCGTGCATGCACGCGACCAGGCGCAGCGTGTCCGGAAACGACATGTACAACTTCGAAAAGCACGACAACATCCACGTCACGGGGAAGGCGGTACCCGGCGGGAGCTTCCGCCGCGGCGACGCCGAGTGACCTAGATCCAGAGACTGCGAACGCCCCCCGACTCTTCGTGAGTCGGGGGGTTTTTGCGTTCCGTCCGATCTAATGGTTCCGGAGAGAGGTATATATACCCTCTCTCGGAACCATTACGTTTTTAGGCTCATCGTGTACAGTCCCCCTATGCGCATGACTCTCCCCGGTGTGGAGGTGGATCGGTTCGACTGGCCAGATGAGCGGGTCTTTCGATTCAAGGGCGGGAGGTACGTCACGCTCAAGTACACGTTGGTGCACACCGTTGACCAGCTAGAAGAGATGCGCTCGGTAGCCAAGCGAGCCCGGCGTCTGTTCTACGACACAGAGACCAGCGGGCTGAACCCGCACAAGGGCGCCCGAATCGTAGGGCACGCGCTAGGCGTCCCCGTGGCGCCCGATGTGTTCCGGGCCTGGTATGTACCCGTCCGCCATTGGAACCCCTACAGAGAGCAGCTCGCGCCCGAGCTGGTGGCCCCTTACGTGGCGGATGCGTTGGACAACGAGCAGCACACCGTGACTGGTCACCACCTGAAGTTCGACGAGTCGATGGCGAAGGCGGATGAAATCCTGATCCGGCGCGTCCGCCACGACACCGCGGTGCAGGCCACGATCTACGATGAGAACGCTCCTAGATTTGGTCTCAAACCGCTTGCGGATTACCATCTGTTCAAGGGGGCTAGCGCGGAGGAGGAAGACCTTACCGAGTGGCTGCGCAGAGATGCGCGCAGCCTAAAGATGAACTACAAGAAACCAACCAAGGGCGATCCACTTCGTCCGACCTACCTCCAGCGCTTCGGCTACGCACGCTCGCCGATCAAGCTGTGTGGGTCGTACGCCTGCCACGATGTGTTTTACACGTGGGGGCTAGAGGAGACGTTCCTTCCGCACGTGCTGGAGAAGTACCGACAGGTTTACGAGCGGGACATGGCGATCAGTCAGTTCTGTCACTGGATGGAGTGGCGAGGGCTTGACGTCAATCCGGATGAGATTCAGCGCGCCTACGAAGCAACTACCGCAGAGGTGGAGCACTGGCTCGGTGAGATCCGCAGGCTGACGAAAGACCCCGCATTCGAGATCAAGGCGTCGTCCCTCTCAGCGCTCTTCTATGACCAGCTGAAGATGGAGCCCCCCAAGTTCACGAAGAAGGACAACAAGCCGAGCACGGACCTAGAGGCCCGCCAGCTGCTCGAAAAGAAGTATCCCGAGCACGGCGAGCTGATGAAATCAATCAGCCGCCACGCGAAAGCGGAGAAGCTCCGCAGCACCTACACGATCGCGTTCCTGCGACACGTCACACCCGAGCGGAAGATCCACGGGAGCTACAACCAGATCGAGCGCAAGGAAGAAGGCGGAGTCCCTGTCACCGGGCGGATGAACTCCTCTGATCCGAACCTGCAGAACATAACGAAGAAGCCCATCCACCTGTACAACTGTCTGTGTGAGAAGTGCATCGCAAGCGCGCTCAAGGAAGGCCGCAAGCTCACACTAGGGCAGGAGTGCATCCTCAGCGTCCGCCGCTACTTCATCATACGCAAGGGGTGGCTGCGAGCGTACATCGATCTTAGTCAGATCGAGCTGCGCGTGCTCGCGTGGCTGTCCCAAGATCCCAAGCTCCTGTGGTGCTACGCGAACGACTTGGACGTGCACCAAATCACAGCTGATGAGGTCACAGGGGGAGACCGCGACATCGCAAAGCAAGTCAACTTCGGGAACAACTACGGGATGACCGAGATCGGCTTGGCGAAGCGGCTCACGTACTACGCGGAGGATCCCGATCGCGCGCTAGTGGATGCAGCCGTGTACCTCAAGCAGTTCTTCGTGACCTACGCAGGAATCCCTCCGTACAAGCGCAAGCTTGCCAACCACATGAGGCGCAATGACGACATGTTCGTCAGCCCCCTCGGCCGCCCTCGCCGTATCCCGCTCATCTCTTCAACGGAGATCTGGGAGCGAGAGCGGGCAGAGAGGATGATGATGTCCGCCGCCGTGTCCGGTCTAGCAGCCGACCTGATCAAAGAGATCATGATCCGCTGCGGAGCCATGCTAGAGCGCGATCACCCTCAGGTAGAAATCGCCCAAGCTATACACGATGAAATAGCCTTCGACATGCCGATCAAGGGGTGTGCTACGGTGCTGCCAAAGCTGATGCACTGTTTCACCGATTGGCCTATGTTCGAGGGAGGCGGAGTCCCAATCAAGGCTTCATGCGAGATAGCGACGACCTCCTGGGAGGACAAGCGAGAGCTTGCGTTCCTGTCGGATGGAACCTTCAAACTCTCCGCCTAAAATCGACATCGTGTAGAGTCCTGCTGACCTTCAAAGGAGAGACGACCTTGCCCGCATTCACCCGCAGTGCGCAGATCCTCGAACGACTGCGCCTCCACTTCCCGATCACCGTCACGGTCCCAGACCCGATCACAGGAGAAGAGTTCACGTTTTCGCAGGCGAACATTCATCGCCTCTTGGTCATTGACGCCCCCGAGATGGGAGTGGATCAGCAGTCCGTCGCCGCTCTCTACGCGCGCATGGCTCGGGGGCAGCGTGCGTGCGAGAAGGCCGCCGCCGTTAGCGAACGGCACTATGTCGCTTGGAAGAGCCAAGTGATGCAGGAGTGCTGCCGCCTGGCCGATGACAACGCCGAGAAACGACCGGGGGTAGCCGCGCAGGAGAACGCTTATCGCTCCCACCCAGACTACGCAGCGATCAGCGGTGCCCAAGACCACTGGACCACGCTCGGGCGGCTCTTCGGTGACCTCAAGGAGGGTTTTCGAATCAAGGCCGACGTGATGCGCTCAATGGCTTCGAATGTGCGCGGATGGGACTCCACTCACGCGGCAGATGACAAGGTCGAGCAGATGAGCGAACAGCGACTCGAAGAGCTGGAGGAAGAGGTGGCTGCGATCATTCTCTCTAGTTCCGTCAGTCTGCCTGGCACCCTTCCGTCCGTGCCTGAACCTGAAGAGGACTTCACCACGGAGGACGACGAGGAAGAGGACGAAGACGAGGACGACGAGGACGAAGACGAGACGGAAGAGGACGACGAGGAAGAGGATGATGATCCGCCTCCGCCTCCCCCACGTCGCAAGGCTCCCGCGAAGAAGGCTGCCAAGAAGACGACGACGAAGAAGGCCGCCAAGAAGACGACGAAGAAGACCCGCACACGAAGGAGTGTTTGAGATGACGATTCCCGCAGGGTGGCTACAGCACCCGACCTCACCGGAGCACATGTGGAACCCGGCCACGCAAGAGATCAGGGCGGTTCCGGTGGCGATGCCTCCGCCCGCCCCACCGGCGGCTCCGCCCGCCCCCGCAGCTACGTACGAGACCAGCATGGCCGCCGTACAGGCTGAGCACGCGGCCCTCGCCGCGAGGTCGGATGGGAACTTCGGGGACCGCACGATCCTCGACTTCGACAAGCTCTCGAAGAAGGGGGACAAGAGCGAGCTGATCGTTCGCTTTCTCCCCCCGTGGAGCGCAGCCGCGCAGGGCAAAGCGTGGGCAAAGACCGCTCGCTACAGGCTGCCCGCAGACCTCTGTCCGTGGGAGACCAAGGAGAAGCGGTTCCAGTACGTGGATGCGTTCGATCAGATTGGCGGGCCCGGGAATGACCCGGTCGCCGCAGCCTATCTCAAGCTGATGGAGAGCGGCAACGACGACGCGATCAAGTTCGCGAAGAGCCACAAGGCGAAGCCGCGCATCTACTGGCAGGCGATCAACCTGAAGGACCCCCGTTCGCATTTCAAGCAGGCGACGGACGCGCAGGGGAGCCCGATCCTCGATGCGACGGGCAATCCGACGTGGAAAGTCGTCCCGGTCGTGGTGCCCATGGGTCCTCAGCTTCATCAGTCGGTGCTCAACTTTTTCATCGAAAAGGGAGACTGTACGAACCCTGATTCAGGCTATCCGATGAAGCTGAAGAAGACCAAGACAGGCGACGCCGATATGGATGTGGCCTATGACGCGATGGACATGGACAAGTGTCCGCTCGATCCCGCCTTCCGCCCAGTGCTCGGGAACCTGATGGACCTTCGCGAGGAGATGGTGTGGTTCCACTCGTTCGAAGAGATGAACGAGCTGGCCCAGAACATTCTGGCGAAGTTCGGTCTTCATGCGGGCACCGCTCAGGCTCCTGCGCCCTACTCGCCCCCGCCCGCCTCGGCCCCTGCCGCGCAGCCCCCTGGGGGCCCGTGGTTCCCCCACCCCAGCATGCCGGGTCACCTGTACAACGCACAGCATCAAGTGATCCCAGATCCGGCCGCCGCACCGCCGCCTCCGCCGCCCCCTGTGGCCGCCTACGCGCCTCCTCCCCCGCCCCCCGCGCCGCCGGCCCCCCCGCTGCCATTGGTGGCGCAGGCTGGCTACCAGGCCCCCCCTGGTCCGCCCCTACCGCCACCCGTCGCCCCCGGTCTCCCGCAGACCCCTGGCTACCCGCCCGCTGGAGCAGTCCCTCCCCCGCCCCCGGCTGCCTACGCGCCGCCCATGCCCCCCGGCATGCCTCCTGGAGTGGCGGCTCACCCCGGTCTCCCGCCCATGCCCCCCGCAGTTGGCGGGGGGATGACTGGGGATCAGCTGGAGGGAAGCCTCGGGATGCCGAACCCCTTCGCGGATGATATCCCCTTCTGATGTCGACTGCCCCCGTACGTAAGCGTAAGCCCCGATCACTCGCAGCTGGTGATCGGGGCTCTGCCTCGCCAGGTCAGAAGAAGAAGACCGCGAAGAAGACCGCGAAGAAGAGCACCCCTCGAACTTCGTCCGTGGCGACGGCGCATAGCTACCTCAAGCGGCTGCGTGCGATCAAAGGGGTCACCAAGAGCGACTTTGCGATGTTCTCTGACGAGATCGTGTCTAGTTCGATCTCTGAGTTCATCTCTACGGGCTCCCTAGCACTAGACCGTTTCATCGGAGGGGGGTTCCCGCTCGATCGTATTTCAGAGGTCGCCTCCTGGGAGGGGGTAGGGAAGTCGACGCTGCTCGACATGGCCACCGCGCAGGTGCAACGCATGGGGGGTATAGGCGCACTCATCGACTCCGAGAAGGCCAGAAATGCGAAGTACACAGAGATGCTCGGGGTGGACCTCGGCAAGCTGCTAGCGGTCGAGATCGACACGACTGAGCAGGGCTTCGAACAGATCGAGAATCTCATCGCAGTTCAGGAGCAAGTCAAGCTATTGATGAAGGGGCGCCCCCCTCCCATGCTCATCGTGTGGGATTCGATCGGGGGTACACCCACCAAAGCTGAGGTCGCCGGTGCTTCAGATGACAAACATGTGGGCTCTGCTGCTCGCGTGATCAAGCAGAACCTGCGGCGTTTGACCGCTCGACTGGACAAGCTCCGCGTCGCCCTTGTGATGGCTAATCACTTCTACACGCAGATCGGCGGCTACGGCGGACGTGTGTCTTATGGAGGGAGCGGCATCCGCTACTTCTCCACGCTTCGCCTCTGGCTGACTCGGACGAACGAGATCAAGGTTGGTGAGAAGGTAGTAGGGCACGCGATCAAGGCACAACTCAAGAAGACCCGAATCAAGTCTCCGTCCTCACCCATCGAGACCGCGCTCATCTATGGCGCAGGCTTCGATAACTCCTACTCGCTTCTAGAGTGGGGAAAAAAGGCCATCAACGCGGCGGGCACCCCTTGGGTACAGCAGACCAACTCCAACTATTGGCTCTATCCGCCCGGCGAAGACCCGATCCACTTCCGGCAGAAGTTCTTGGGTCTTGGGCAGCTCTTCATAGCCCGACCCGACATCTACCAGACCATGGCGACGCAGTTTCTACAGGAAGAGTGAACGATGACAAAGCGACGAAAGCCACGCAGGCTAGAGCCTACCACCACGTCCACTTTCAAGCCGTGGAAGGTCGCGGCGTACACGGACATCCACTTTAGCGCGAAGACGCTAGACAGAGGGCTTCGTGTCCTTGCCAGAGTCCGTGAAGGGGCGGCCGTCGCAGGGATCAAAACGGTGATCTGTCTGGGTGATTTCTGGGACCAGAGAGGTGTGCTTTCGGTGCGCCAGCTGGATGCGGTTTTTGACGAGCTGGAGCGATTCAACGTCGCTGGCTTGACGATGATCTTTATCCCTGGGAATCACGATCAGGTCACGGTCGACGGCGCGATCCATGGTGTGCGCCCGTTCGATGCATTCCCGCACGTGCGGGTGTTCACGGATCTAAAGATCGTGCCAGAGTACGGAGTGGCGTACATCCCTTGGCGCGAGGATCCCGCCGAGCAGGCCGCGATGTTCGAAAAGGTCCCCGCTGGTTTCACTGTGTTCGCGCACTGCGAGATCAAGGGGGCCACTACGAATAGCAGCCACGTAGCAGATGGTCGTGTGGAGCCTCATCATATGGCGCATCTTCGCGCTGTGTACGCGGGGCATTACCACAAGAGACAGCAGCTCGGGAACGCTTGGTATGTAGGGTCTCCGTTCGAGATGGATTTCGGTGAGCGCGATTGGCCTCACGGGGTCGCTGTCCTCGCGTCCGATAGAGATCCGGATTTCATCGATTGGGACGACTTCCCTCGGCACTATCGACTGACGTACCCGGATGACTTCGCCCCCGCCCTCCCTGGGAGTCCCCCGCGGCCCCTAGACCTCATCCAGACCGACGATGTGGTAGAGGTCTATGCGCCGCGAGAGACGTTACACGACGCCACGTTCCTAGCTGCTGTGGAGGGGGTGGTCGCTAGTGATGTCCGCCGCCTTCCTGTGGCTGAGGATGAGGCGACCGGAGCCCCAGCTGCGGCACTCTCACTGGACGCCGCCATAGATGCCTATGTGGACGCAGCAACGGAGGATGAAGAGGCTAGAGTTGCTCTGAAATCAGTAGGGCGAGCAGTCCTTGGAGAGGTACCAGACACGGCTGCTGTGGTTCCTCTTGGGAACTTGGTGCGCCCCATGTATGTCACGGTCCGCGACTTCTGCGCTCTCAATGGAGAGGTCACCCTAGACCTCAGCGACATCGGGACCATGCTTCTGGAGGGCCCTATGGGGGTCGGCAAGACCTCCATCTTTGATGCGATCTCGTGGGTGCTGTATGGCGTCACGAGCCCGCGCAAGGCCGGCAGCTCCGGGAGCACACTACGGGCGGACGATGTGATCCATGACGACGCTGACAGCACAGAGGGGATGGTGGCTCTAGATGTCGACGGAACAGAGGTGATCGTCAAGCGTTCGAAGCACCGTGGCAAGGGCGCAAAGCTCACAGTCACCGGTGTAGCAGCCCCTGGGATCTCAGACACGCAAGAGCTGGTCACGAAGGCGGTAGGGCTGCCTTATGAGCTGTGGCGCACGTGCGTCTCGCTTGGACAAGGGGATGTGTCGAACTTCGTCACGGATGCGGACAAGAAGCGCAAGGAGTTGCTGTCCCGCGCGTTCCAGCTGGGGGCGTGTCCGCCTGCAGTCAAGCTCATCAGAAAGAAGCTAGCGCCCATCGCGGCGGAGGTCGCAACTCTCGACGTGCAGATCTCACAGGAGAGCACTCGGATAGAGACTCTAGCCTCGATGGATTTCGCCGCCGAAGCGAAGAGGTGGCAAGAGCAGAAAGACGCAACCGCCGAGGGTGTCAAGGCGCAGATCGAGACGTGTAAGGCGCAGATCGAGGAGTTCGACAGGCACCTCGCGACGGAGCCCCAGTGGATCGAGACGCGGGACAAGCTGGCAGCGTACATCGACGAGCGTACCTCGCACCTCGTGAAGAGCGACCACGGCGCACGTACCGGCAAGATTCATCAGGAGATGGGGCGGCTACAAGCGGAGCGGGGTTTGCAGGCTGCGAAGATGCAAGCTGCCCGCAAGAGGCACAGCACAATACAAGGCGCCATCTCTTCTGGGATCTCGATCTGCGACGTGTGCGGGCAAGCCCTATCCCAAGATGTCAAGGATCAGTTGCTGGACGACCTAGAACGGGAGATCCGGAGTATCGAAGGGCAGACCCGTTCGTTTGACCTGGAGATCAGCACGCTACAGACGAAGCTGGGCGAGCTGACGAGCCACGGCACCGCCGAACAGGCTGCGGTACAGGACGCACTCAAGGATACGAGGGAGAAGCTCTCGCAGTGCGAGAGAGGCTTGAACGCGATCGCTCAGGTGAAGGCGAACAAAGAGCGGACCATCGCCCAGTGGCACGCGATCACCTCGCAGGCTGAGAAGATGAGCAAGGCCGAGAACCCGTTCGCTCAGAAGGCGAAGGAGGCCACCGCCCAGCTTCTAGCGTCTCGGCAGATCCTCAAGGAAGCACAGGGCAAGAAGGTCTCTCGGGAGGCCGAGGGAGCCGCGCTGCGCTTCTGGGAGAAAGGCTTCGGACCGAAGGGGCTCCCTGTGCTCGTACTCCGTACAGCTCTCCATGAGCTGGAGATGTACGCCAATCGGTTCCTGTCCAAGCTGATGGGTGGTCGGGTGCACACTCGACTCGAAATGGTGGAGGACGATCTTCGCATCGATTTCTTCGAACAGAGTGGTTCTGGAGCCCCGAAGGAGAGGACGCTGCACATGCTTAGCGGAGGGATGCGAAGGTGCGCGCAGCTCGCTTTTGTCCCCTTCGCGCTGTCAGAGCTGGTTTTCTCTCGTACTGGCGTAAGGGTCCCGCTCCTGCTAGTGGATGAACTGACCACCCATCTTGATCCGGCGACCAAGCCGCTCGTGTGCGCCGTCCTGAAAGAGCTAGGACGCGAGAGCGTCCTGGTCATCGACCACGATCAAGGCGTGGCAGGTGAGTTCGATTCTGTGCTTACACTCGCCAGCTATGCTGGGGGAGTCACTCTGGAGAGACGATGAAAAAGAGAAAGAACCACGAGGCTCGTGTACGGCACGTGGAGGGCTGGCTCGGAGAGAGATGGTTCGAGATCGTGGACGCCATGCCCCCGGAGCGATTCGCCAAGCTCGACCTGCCTTTTCTGAAGGACCACCGCGTTTTTGTGCGGGGGAGGATCAAGGACATTACGGTGGTCGAGGTGCCTTCTGGCATGCCCAGAGAGCTGGTCACCAAGATGGGAGAGCAACTCGCAGAGAGCGGAATCACCGCACTCATCGTGAGCGATGCTGTCAAGTTCATGAACCTCCGTGCACTCACGGATGAGGAAGAGGAGCTATTCCGTGAGCAGAAGCCGCAAGCGTCGCAGGTCACCATCCCGCGCAGCCCCGCTACCGCTGGAGACACTGACGTTTATGGGGATGGATCTGAGCGTCAACGGAGCGGGAATGGCGGTGGTGAACCACAGAGCGGAACGACTTTACTCGGAGACGGTGAAGCCGGCGAAGACAACTGAAAAGAAGCTCCCAAAGATGGAGCGGATCGCGAGCCGGGCCCTATACCTCGCTGACCGGTTCAACCCGGCGGAGTCGTGTACAGAGCATTTCTTCGCGCACAAGGGTGCCGGGGCGGTTACCGTCTACTTCGTGCATGCGCTAGTCAACATCGAGCTTGCTCGCCGCGGTCATATAGCTCCGCTCTACTGCGCCCCTTCGACGCTCAAGAAGCTCTTTGGCGGGCACGGCCGCGCAGACAAGGATGAGATAAGAGCAGCCGTCCGAGAGCAGTACGGGGTCGACATCGAAGACAACGATCAGGCGGATGCATTCTGTCTTGCGGTTTGCGCGCGTGATCACTACCTGCTCACGAATGGCTACCCGCCCATGGCTCCCAACGCCGTGTGGCAGACCTACCACAAAGAGAAGATCAAGGGATGGAAACGCTCGCTCTGAACACTGCGTTAGACCCCTCGTCCTTGGTCACAGATCGGGATGAGTGGGTGCACCGTCTTTGCGAGTGGATGCACCGAGAGATCGAGGGTTCCTTTTCGAAGAAGTTCAGGCGTGTGGTAGGCGGGAGTTTGGTTACGTCAGAGTGGCACTACCACGGTGACACGAAGGATGTGATCTGGCGTGCCCACTTTGCCCCTCGGCTACTCGCGATAGAGGACCCAAGTACCCTCACCCCTCGTGCCCGTAAGGTGTGGCAGGCGGCTCGCAAGCGCTGGCCAGAGGTACTCAAGGGGGTTGAGTTCGAAGCGTTCTGCGCTGCGCATATCGAGCAGGTCGACACGAGGGAGCTAGGCGCGGATGAGTTCGCGAAGCTGATGAGGAATAGGAAATGACGAAGCGTAAGCCGCGACGAATCTCGGCCGAGGTCGTTTCGAAGAAGGCGACGAAGAAGAAGGCGCCAAAGCGGGCCCCTAAAGCGGAGTTGGTCTCGACTAAGTCTGTGATGATCACCACGACTATGGCAGCCATTCGCAGGCAGGCAGAGACCGACTACATCACCGACCCTGAGAACGAGACGCTGGCTTACCACTACAACCGAGATGATCGGTCGTACACCAAACACGTATCTCTCAGCACGTTCCAGAG
>Ga0307378_10005973_pt1 | contig 16796 bp, 13 predicted proteins | sample UN1MG_FD_202238 | JGI IMG/M metagenome (GOLD analysis project Ga0307378, IMG submission 202238) | Soil microbial communities from Risofladan, Vaasa, Finland - UN-1 | ecosystem: Environmental > Terrestrial > Soil > Coastal area > Acid sulfate soil | place: Finland: Risofladan, Vaasa | collected... | reverse complement strand
GCGGGTCGAGATGCGCGCAAAGCCACTCTCACAAGCTGAGGCTGAAGGCCTCCTCGCCCCTTTGGCGCGCTTTTCGCGCGTCGCCCTCGCCGTCTCCGGTGGCCCGGACAGTTTCGCGCTCATGCGTCTCGCGGCGTCGTGGCGCGCCAAGCGCGAGGCCCCTGCGCTCTTCGTGCTCACCGTGGATCATGCTTTGCGCGAAGGCTCGCGTGAGGAGGCTTTGATGGTCGGGCGCGCGGCGGAGGCGGCCGGTTTGCCTCATGCGGTCCTCACCTGGACGCACGGCGCGGTGGAGGCGGGGCTGCACGCACGTGCGCGGGCGGCACGGTACGATCTGATGGCTGCGTACTGCACCGCCCACGATATTCCCGCGCTCGTCACGGCCCATCACCTGGACGATCAGGCCGAGACCTTCCTGATGCGGCTCAAGCGCGGCAGCGGGCTCGATGGGCTGGCGGCGATCCCGGAAGAGGGGTGCTGGGCGGGTCTGACCCTGCTGCGGCCTTTGCTCGATGTTCCCAAGGAGCGGCTGGTGGCGACGGCGGAGAAGGCCAAGCTTCCTTTCATCACCGATCCGAGCAACGACGATGCAAGGTTCGAGCGCGGGCGCATGCGCGGGGCCACGGATGCGCTTCTGAACCTCGGGCTCACCCCGGATGCGGTCGCGCTGTCGGCGCGGCGTCTGCGGCGGGCCCGTGCCGCGCTCGAGGCGGCAGCGGGCGAGTTCCTCGCACGTCATGGGGAGACGAGTGCCGCAGGCTATGCCGTGGTCGATCTTGCGGCCCTGCTTGCCGCGCCAGAGGAGATCGCGCTCCGGGGGCTCGCCCGGCTGATCGCCATGGTGGGCGCCGCGGCGGAGCCCGCGCGGCTCGCCAAGCTCGAAACGCTTCTTGCCGCGCTGAAGGCCGACCCGGACAAGGCGCACACATTGGGGCGATGCCGCCTCGCGCCGCGGGACGGGCGGCTCCTGGTCTTCCGCGAGATGCGAAAAGAGGGTCTGCCGGAAGTCGAGCTTCGTCCGGGCGAGCGGATGCTCTGGGACAACCGTTTCCGCTTGGAGCTCGGGGAGGGCGCGAGCGGCCCCATCATCGTGCGGGCCTTGGGGGAGGAGGGTTTGCGGGACTTGAAGTGCAGCGAGGGCCTCCCAGCGGCGGTGCCACGCCTCGCGGCACGGACGCTGCCTGCTTGCTGGCGCGGTGACACCTTGATTTGCCTGCCTGATTTCGGTCAGCACGCTTTAGAGTCCGCGCCATCCTCGCGCCACGAAAGGAGCCTTGACTGCCGGGCGATCTTCCTGCGAGGGGCACTCTAACGGGGTGCGGCGGGGTGCTTGGGACGCCTCGAACCGTTGAGGAAGCATGCACCTCTTTCCGTTAGCTTTACTTGGCAAAACAACTGCCGGTTCCTATGTTAACAAGGCTTCTTGAGCCATTCTGCGCCAGCATTTCGAGGGTATGCGCCCAAGCCGGCGCGTGCCGTAAATCAAGCCGTCAGGTCAGTTATGAATTCGAACTTCCGTAACTTCGTCATCTGGGTGTTTATCGGCCTTCTCCTGGTCGCGCTCTTCAACCTGTTCCAGACCCCGGGCGTTCAGGTCCGTGGCAACGAGATCAGCTTCTCGCAGCTTCTCTCGGAGGTTGATGGGGGCAACGTCCAGGATGTGACCATCGCCGGCAGCCAGATCACGGGACATTTCACCGACGGCCGCAACTTCCAGACCTATGCGCCGAACGATCCGACCCTGGTGGAGAGGCTGAACGAGAAGGGCGTGATGATCACCGCCAAGCCGTCCGAGGAGGACGTGCCCTCGCTGTTCGGCGTGCTGATCTCTTGGTTCCCCATGCTGCTTCTCATCGCCGTGTGGATTTTCTTCATGCGCCAGATGCAGGGCGGGGGCGGCCGGGCCATGGGCTTCGGCAAGTCCAAGGCCAAGCTTCTGACCGAGCGTCATGGCCGTGTAACCTTCGACGACGTCGCCGGCGTCAACGAGGCGAAGGAAGATCTGCAGGAGATTGTGGAGTTTTTACGCGATCCGCAGAAGTTCCAGAAGCTCGGCGGACGCATCCCGCGTGGCGCGCTGCTGGTCGGCCCTCCGGGCACCGGTAAGACGCTGCTTGCGCGCGCCATCGCCGGCGAGGCGAACGTGCCGTTCTTCACCATCTCGGGCTCCGACTTCGTCGAGATGTTCGTCGGTGTCGGCGCGTCGCGCGTCCGTGACATGTTCGATCAGGCCAAGAAGAATGCGCCTTGCATCATCTTCATCGACGAGATCGACGCCGTCGGCCGTCATCGTGGCGCGGGCCTCGGCGGCGGTAACGACGAACGCGAGCAGACGCTGAACCAGTTGCTTGTCGAGATGGACGGCTTCGAGGCGAACGAGGGTATCATCCTCATCGCCGCGACCAACCGGCCTGACGTGCTCGATCCGGCGCTGCTGCGTCCGGGCCGTTTCGACCGCCAGGTGGTGGTGCCGCGTCCGGACATCATCGGCCGCGAGAAGATCCTGAAGGTTCATGTGCGCAAAGTGCCGCTGGCGCCGGACGTCGATCTGCGCGTTATCGCGCGCGGCACGCCCGGCTTCTCCGGCGCCGACCTCGCCAATCTCGTCAACGAAGCGGCGCTGCTTGCCGCGCGCCGCTCCAAGCGGCTCGTCACCCAGCACGAGTTCGAGGATGCCAAGGACAAGGTCATGATGGGCGCCGAGCGGCGTTCCATGGTCATGACCGAGGAAGAGAAGACGCTGACCGCCTATCACGAGGGCGGGCACGCGCTCGTGGCGCTGAATCAGCCGGCTTCCGATCCCGTGCACAAGGCGACCATCATCCCGCGCGGCCGGGCGCTGGGCATGGTCATGCGCTTGCCCGAGCGCGACATGCTCTCCTACACGCGCGCCAAGTTGAAGGCGGACATCACCGTGGCCATGGGCGGCCGCGTGGCCGAGGAGATCGTGTTCGGCTACGACAAGGTCACGTCCGGCGCGTCCTCCGACATCAAGATGGCGACGGGGCTGGCGCGGGCCATGGTCACGCAGTTCGGCATGTCCGATAAGCTCGGTCCGCTGGCCTATGGCGACAACGAGGAGGAAGTGTTTCTCGGCCATTCCATCGCCCGCACGCAAAGCCTCTCCGACGAGACTCAGACCATTGTCGATGAGGAGATCCACCGGCTGGTCGACGAAGGCTTCGAGAGCGCACGCAAGATCCTGTCGGAGAAGATCGACGATCTGCATATCGTCGCCCGGGGCCTGCTCGAGTACGAGACGCTGTCCGGTCAGGAAATCAAGGATCTCTTGAACGGCAAGCCGCCGGTGCGCGACTTCCCCGCCGAGGAACCGGCACGTCCGGGTCCCGCGTCGGCCGTGCCCACCGCGGGCCGGGGCAAGAAGCCGCCGGAGCCGGACGCCGGCAGCATGGAGCCTCAGCCGACTTAAGGCCGGCCGTCACACCGAAAGACTTTCGCGCATGCCCGGCCTTTCGCCGGGCACGTCGCTTTGTGCTAAGGCTCAAGCGCTATGCCAGAGGGAAAGCTCTATCTCAGGCCCATCGGGTTTCTCTATGGGCCGCCCGCGGACGCGGCGATCGAGGACGGCTTGGCTTTGCCGCTCGCGGGTGGGCCGATCGCGTTCACGAGCGCGGTGCTCATCGAAGGCAGTCCCACCAACTCGCAACGGCGCCTCGTCTCTGTGGACGCTTTGGAGGCCTCGCGCGACGCTGATCTCGGTACGGTGCTCGAGCGCGTGACGGCGCCGCGCCCGCCCTTCGCGGGGCTCAGCCTCGCGCGTCCGACGCTCATGGGTATCGTCAACGTCACGCCGGACAGTTTCTCCGACGGCGGTCTCTACGACGAGACCGAGGGCGCCGTCGCCCACGCGGCCGAATTGACGTCCCAAGGCGCCGACATCGTCGATATTGGCGGGGAGTCCACAAGGCCCGGTTCCGACACGGTTGCCGGTGATGAGGAGCTGTCCCGCGTGGTGCCCGTGCTCGAAGGGCTCAAGGGCTCGCCCGCCGTGATCTCGATCGACACGCGAAAATCCGCTGTGGCGCGCGCCGCGGCGAAGGCCGGCGCCAAGATCCTCAACGATGTCTCCGCACTGACCTACGACCCCGCCTGCCTCGGCGTGGCGGCGGAGATGAGGCTCGACGTGGTGCTGATGCATGCCCAAGGCGAGCCGAAGACCATGCAGGACAACCCGGCCTACGACGATGTGGTGCTCGAGGTGTTCGACTATCTGGAGGCCCGCATCGAGGCTTGCGAGAAGGCCGGAATCGGGCGCGACCGCATCGCCGCCGATCCGGGCCTCGGCTTCGGCAAGACGCTCGCCCATAACCTTGCTCTGCTCGCCAATATCAGTGTGTTCCACGGGCTCGGCGTGCCGCTTTTGGTGGGGGCATCGCGCAAGCGCTTTATCGGCGGCCTCGGTCAGGGCAAGGAGCCACAATCCCGCGAGCCGGGCAGTCACGCCGCAGCCATCGCCTCGGCCGCCCAAGGCGCGCAGATGTTCCGGGTGCATGACGTGGCCGGCAGCCGCCAAGCCCTTGCGGTCTGGCGTGCAAGTGTATTTGGTACTGAAAATTAAGGGAAATCGGCGCTTGATAGGGGCCGGCGTGTAATCTTTGCTTACACTTTTTGAATGCCTCTCTCCTAGGACTAGGAGCATAATTCCATGTTGCGTCGGGTGAATTCTAACAAGCACACCGTCCGGCGGCGTTTACGGGGGAAAGACCGGGATGGCTCGTAGGTTTTTTGGCACGGATGGCATCCGTGGCAGCGCCAACTCGTATCCGATGACCTCGGAGGTGGCGCTCAAGGTCGGCATGGCTGCCGGCAAGCTGTTCAGCAACGGCTCCTATCGTCACCGCGTGGTGATCGGCAAGGACACGCGGCTGTCGGGCTACATGATCGAGTCCGCGCTCGTGTCCGGCTTCACCGCCGTGGGCATGGACGTGTTCCAGCTTGGTCCGATGCCGACGCCGGCTGTCGCCATGCTGACGCGATCGTTGCGCGCCGATCTCGGCGTGATGATCTCCGCCTCGCACAATCCTTACATCGACAACGGCATCAAGCTGTTCGGGCCCGACGGCTACAAGCTCTCCGATGAGCAGGAATCCGAGATCGAAGGGCTGATTGAGGGCGACAGCATGGGGCTGCTTGCCCAGCCAGAGAGGATCGGCCGCGCCACCCGCATCGAAAGCGCGCGCGAGCGCTATATCGAGTTCGCCAAGCGCACGCTGCCCCGGAATTTGCGCTTCGACGGCCTCCGCGTGGTAATCGATTGCGCCAATGGCGCCGGCTACAAAGTAGCGCCGGAAGCCCTTTGGGAGCTCGGCGCCGAGGTCATCAAGATCGGCGTCGATCCGAACGGCCTCAACATCAACAAGGATTGCGGCTCGACCGCGCCGCAGAACCTGATCCGCAAGGTCCAGGAGTTGCGCGCCGATATCGGCATCGCGCTCGACGGCGACGCGGACCGGGTGGTGATCGTGGACGAGAAGGGCTGCATCATCGACGGCGATCAGCTCATGGCCGTCATCGGCGAGTTCTGGCTCCGGCGTGGGCGGCTCGCGGGCGGCGGCGTCGTCGCCACCGTGATGTCCAATCTCGGGCTCGAGCGCTACATGGAAGACCTCGGCCTCGGTCTCCCGCGCACCCCGGTGGGTGATCGCTACGTGGTCGAGCATATGCGCCAGCACGGCTACAATGTCGGCGGCGAGCAATCCGGTCACATCGTGCTGTCGGATTTCTCCACCACGGGCGACGGCCTGGTCACGGCCCTGCAGATCCTCGCCGTGGTGGTCCAGAGCGGCAAGCCGGTCAGCGAGGTGTGCAACCGCTTCGAGCCGTTGCCGCAAATCTTGGAGAACGTGCGCTACAAGAACGGCCAGCCTCTCGACAATCTCGGCGTGCAGCGGGCGATCAACGACGGCAAGTCCAGGCTTGGAAAGGCGGGCCGGCTGGTCATCCGCCCCTCCGGCACCGAGCCGGTGATTCGGGTGATGGCGGAAGGCGACGACGAGGGGCTTGTTAAGACGGTGGTCTCCGACATCGTGCACGCTTTGTCGGACGCGGCCGCGGCCTAGCCGGCACCAGCCCAGGCTTTCAAAAACCCAAGCGAATTCAGGTGTTTATAGGGCACGTGGCAGATCTGCCACGTCTGTCCCGGCGTGGGACTTCGTTTAGGAGTCCGTTAACCAATCCCGTCGATAGTCCACCAATGAGACAGCCGGCGTGACCAGGGCCCTGGGGGACCCGATCGCAAAGGCTGCAGTCAGAAGAGGTACTACAGATGGGACAGACACGTTTAATCATGCTCGCGACAGCCTTGGCCATGGCGCCGGTGGCAGTCGCGAATGCGGCCGATCTCGGCCTTCCGCCGCCTCCGCCGTATGAGCCCGCGCCGTGCATCGGCTGCACAGGCCCGGTCTACTTCAAGGGTTTCGTCGGTGCCGCCAATCCTACCGTCGGCGACATCAGCACCGAACTCTTCGAGTTCAATGACTTCGAGGTGTCTCACGAGGACATCAAGAGCTCGCCGCTGTTCGGCATCGGTGTCGGCTACCAGTTCAATACTTGGCTGCGGTTCGACGTCACCGGAGAATATCGCGGCAAGTCTCTATTCATCGCTTAGGACCGCTATCCTGGCGGTAACGGCTCCTTCAGTGTAGCCAGCAACGACTCCGACGGCCTCTTCCTGCCCGGCACGAATGAATACACCGCCGACATCGAGAGCTGGGTCGGCCTCGCCAACGCCTATATCGATCTCGGCACCTATATGTGCATCACGCCCTATATCGGCGGCGGTATCGGCTTCGCGTCGGTCTCGGTGCTCGGCCTGAAAGACGTCAACGTGCCGAACAACGCCGTGTTCTACGCGGCCGACCACAGCGAGACGAACTTCGCCTGGGCCGTCTATGGCGGTCTTGCCTACGACGTCAATCCGTCGCTCACGCTCGACCTGGGCTATCGCTACACCGACCTCGGCGATGCACGCAGTGGCACCGTGACGGCCTACGACAATTCCAGCTCCTATGCGGGCGTCGAGGTCAACGACATCACGTCGCACGACCTGATGCTCGGCGTACGCTGGAAGCTGGGGCATACGCCTGCCGCGCCGATGCCGGTCGCTTTCAAATAGCCTATCCACCACCACCACCCGACTGCCAACCTTGCCGCCCGTCCTCGCGACGGGCGGTTTTTCTTTGGCGGTGGCCCACTATGGCTCCCTTGACGACGATTTCCGCCAACCGTATGGGCAGTTAGAATTCCGCTCGCCGCCTGGAGCCATCCCGTTGACCCTGCCGCCCAAGCCCGCCAAACGGCCCGACAATCCGCGCTTCTCCTCCGGTCCTTGCACCAAGCACAAAGGCTGGTCGTTGGAGGCTCTGAAGGGGGCGCTGCTCGGCCGCAACCACCGTCAGCCGGAGACCAAGGCGCGCATCGAAGCGGCACTCATCAAGACGCGGCGTCTGCTCAAGCTCCCCGACGATTACCGCGTGGCGCTGGTGCCGGCGTCCGATACGGGCGCGGTCGAGATGGCGCTGTGGTCGCTGCTGGGCCCGCTTGGCGTCGACGTGCTGGCCTGGGAGGCCTTCAGCAGCGATTGGGTGATCGACATTGTCGAGCAGCTGAAACTCTCCGACGTGCGCGCGCTCACGGCCCCGTATGGGGAGCTGCCCGACCTCGCCCAGGTCGACTTCGCGCGCGACGTCGTGTTCGCCTGGAACGGCACCACGTCCGGCGTGCGCGTCCCCAATGCCGATTGGATCGCGGAAGATCGTAAAGGTCTCACGATTTGCGATGCGACGTCGGCCGTGTTCGCGCAAGACATCGACTGGGGCAAGCTCGATGTGGCGACCTATTCCTGGCAGAAGGTGCTGGGCGGCGAAGCGCAGCACGGCATGCTGATCCTGTCGCCGCGTGCCGTCGAGCGGTTGGAGAGCTACACGCCGCCTTGGCCGCTGCCGAAGCTGTTCCGCATGACGCAGGATGGGAAGGTGATGGAGGACCTGTTCGAGGGCAACACCATCAACACTCCGTCCATGCTCTGCCTTGAGGACTATATGGACGCGCTTGAGTTCGTCGAGAGCATTGGCGGGCTCGAAGGCGCGATGGCCCGCGCGGACGCAAATGCAAAAGTCATCGCCGACTGGGTCGCCGAGACACCCTGGGTGGAGTTCGTGGCTGTCGATCCCGCGACGCGCTCCAATACGTCGGTGTGCCTGAAGATCGTCGATCCCGAATTGGCGGGGCTTGCGCCCGAGCCGAGAGATGCATTTCCCCGGCACATGGCGGCGCGGCTCAAAGATGAGGGCGTGGCCCACGACATCGCCTCCTACCGCACGGCGCCGCCGGGCTTGCGCGTTTGGACCGGGTCCACCGTCGAGACCTCGGACGTCGAAGCGCTGATGCCGTGGCTGGATTGGGCGTTTGCAGCCGAAAAGCAGGCCTTAGCCGAGGCCGCCTAAGAGCGCCGGAAAGCTCGCATCGCGCGCGTCCGCAGGCTATAACGGCACACGGCCCTGCACTTCCGCGGGGCCGTTTCTGTGTTTTTTCCAGGATTTAGGAGATTTCGAAGTGGCCAATGTCGTGGTCGTCGGCTCCCAGTGGGGTGACGAGGGCAAGGGCAAGATCGTCGACTGGCTGTCCGAGCGCGCCGATGTGGTGGTGCGCTTCCAGGGCGGCCATAACGCCGGCCATACGCTGGTGGTCGACGGCACGACCTATAAGCTGTCGCTCCTGCCCTCTGGCGTCGTGCGCAAGAACAAGCTCGCGGTGATCGGCAACGGCGTGGTGATCGATCCCTGGGCCTTGGCGGACGAGATCGCCCGCATCGAGAAGCTCGGTGTCACCATCTCCCGCGACAATCTGCGGATCGCCGAGAATGCCACGCTGATCCTGCCCTTGCACCGCGAACTCGATGCGCTGCGCGAGGCGGCCGCGGGTGCCGGGAAAATCGGCACCACCAAGCGTGGTATCGGCCCGGCCTATGAGGACAAGGTGGGGCGCCGCGCCGTGCGCGTGATGGACCTCGCCAATCTGCAGTCGCTGAAGCCGAAGATCGAGCGGATCCTCGCCCACCACAATCCCTTGCGCCGCGGCTTGGGCGAGCCGGAGATCTCCGCGGATGAGCTTTGCGGCGAGCTCACGGCGATCGCGCCCAAAGTGCTGCCGTACGTGGATACGGTGTGGAGGCTGCTCGACGAGGCGCGCCGGGAAGGCAAGCGCATCCTGTTCGAGGGCGCGCAAGGGGCGCTGCTCGACATCGACCACGGCACCTATCCGTTCGTCACCTCGTCCAACACCGTGGCGGCGCAGGCGGCAACCGGTTCCGGCGTCGGGCTGGGCGCGCTCAACTACGTGCTCGGCATCACCAAGGCCTACACGACGCGGGTCGGCGAGGGGCCGTTCCCGACTGAGTTGCACGACGAGACGGGCCGGCTGCTCGGCGAGCGCGGGGCGGAGTTCGGCACGGTCACGGGACGCGCGCGCCGCTGCGGCTGGTTCGATGCCTGTCTCGTGCGGCAGACCTGCAAGGTGGGCGGCATCAACGGCATCGCGCTGACCAAGCTCGACGTGCTCGACGATCTGCCGGGCGGCACGCTCAAGATCTGCGTCGGCTACAAGCTCGACGGCGCCGAGATCGACTACCTTCCGGCCGGGCAGGGCGCGCAGGCGCGCGTGGAGCCGATCTACGAGGAAGTGGAAGGCTGGAGCGAATCGACGCGGGGCGCGCGCTCCTGGGCGGAGCTGCCGGCGCAATGCATCAAATATGTCCGCCGCCTCGAGGAGCTGACCGGCGTGCCCGTGGCGCTGCTGTCCACCAGCCCCAAGCGCGAGGACACCATCCTCGTGCACGATCCCTTTGTGGATTAGTCTCGCGCCATGGCCGACAAGACCTATCCCTGGAAGGTGGCGTGGATCACGGGCGCCTCTGGCGCCATTTGCGGTGAGATCGCGCGAAGGCTTAGCAGTGCCGGCGTAAAGGTCGCCGCCACCGCGCGGCCGAGCGACAGGCTCGATGCGCTCGCGGCTGAAAGCGAGAACATCACGGCGTTTCCGGCGGACGTGCTGGACTCCGGCGCGCTGAAGAGTTGCGCCGCCAAGGTCGAGGCCGAATTGGGCGCGATGGACCTCGCGTTGTTCGGGGCGGGCATGTACGTGCCCTTCGACATCCGCAACATCGACGTCGAGGGTTTCCACAAGACCATGGCGCTCAATGTGGACGGCGTGATCAACGGCGTCGCCGCGGTGTTGCCGAAGATGCTGGAGCGGCACCAAGGCCAGCTCGCGATCATGGGCTCGCTATTCGGTTATGCGGGCTGGCCCGGCAATGGCAGCTACGGTGCGAGCAAGGCGGCGGTGATCAATCTTGCAGAGAGCCTCAAGTTGGAGCTCAAAGGCACCGGCGTCGACCTGACGCTGATTAGTCCGGGCTTCGTCGATACGCCGCTGAATGCCGCCTACGATCCGAAGAAGAAGCTCTTCGTGATGAAAAAGGAGCGGTGCGCGCGGAAGATCCTCGAGAAGCTGCCGAAGCGGCCTTACGAGATCGCGTTTCCGATCCAGGTCGAAGGCTTTCTCAAGACCGTGCGCGACGTGCCGCGCGTGATCTCCTTCCCGCTCGTGCGCTGGTTCATCAAGGCGAGCGGCGCTTAGGCCTACCGCATTCATTAACATGAACACGCATTAGCCTTACTGGGTAAGCGGTCTTTGAGGTTGTGCAACCAGAAATGGTCGCGCGCATCCCTTGCGTCATCGATGTAAAAGGAGACCCCCCAATGAAGTATCTTGGAAGCGCCATTCTGGCCTTGAGCGTGATTGCGTTTTCGACCGCTGCGTCCGCCGCCGTCGTTTGCAACAACGAGGGTGATTGCTGGCGCCCCCACGCCGTGCATGCTTACCCCGCTGGTGTGAACCTCAACGTCTATGGCGACGAGTGGGAGCCGGGCGATGGCTACCGCTGGCGCGAGCCGGGCGAAGGCCGTGGCTACTACCGTGGAGGCGTCTGGATCGGTTTCTAGTCCAGCCGAATTTCGACTGTCATGAGGGGTGCCGTCTTCGCGGCGCCCCTCATTTCTTTGGCGCGAAGGCTTAAAGCCTAGGCCGCCTTGGCCGAAGGCGGCGGCGCCATGAACTCCGGGCCGACGGGGTCTTTGACCGTTTCGTCGAGAATGCGGTCGATCTCGTCCATGGTGGCCTCATCGATGTGCCAGCCCATGACGTCTTCGATGGCGTCGAGTTGCGAGGGCTTGCGCGCGCCCCACAGCGCGATCGTATCGCCCCAGTCGAGAATCCAGCGCACGGCGAGCGCCAGCACGGACTTGCCGAATCTATCCTTCGCCAAGGTATCGAGCTTGTCGACGGCCGCGAGATATTGCGCACGGCGATCGGCCTGAAACTTTGGGTCGTTGTTGCGGAGATCGTCGCCGTCGAATTTCGTGTCCGCTTTGATCTTGCCCGACAGGAGCCCACGGCACAGCGCGCCGTAAGCCAGAACGACGATGTCGTGCTGTTTCGCATAAGGCAGCACATCGGACTCGATGCTTCGCTCGAACAGATTATAGGGCGGCTGGATGGTCGCGAGCTTCGCTTCGGTGCGGAACGGGTTCATCTGTGTGGGCGAAAAATTGCTGACGCCGATGGCGCGGATCTTCCCGTCGCGCCGGAAGCCTTCGAGCGTCTTCGCCGTCTCCTCGAAGGCCGTGGCTTCGTCGGGCCAGTGGATCTGATAGATGTCGATGACGTCAGTCTTGAGCCGCCGCAGCGAATCCTCGAGCTCTTGCCGCAGCCGCTCCGGCGTCGAATTCCGCACGATCCCCTCGCCGCTCCAATCGAGACCGGCCTTCGTGGCGATCAGCGTCTTATCGCGCCGGCCCTGAAGTGCCTTGCCGACGATCTCTTCGGACTGGCCGAAGCCGTAGACGGGCGCGGTATCGATCAGATTGATGCCGCACTCGAGCGCGTGGTGGATGGTGGCGATGGCGTCCTTCTCTTCGGTGCCGCCCCACATCCAACCGCCGATGGCCCACGTGCCGAGCGCGATGCGCGAGGCCTCGAAGGGCAGGCCAGAAACCTTGATGTATTCCATAAGCGGACCTCCCGGGTTCCTGAGGTGAACGCTTGAGATGGGAAAGGGTGCCCCCATGATAAGGGGGTGGGACAACCCGGCGCGGCAGCCCTAAGACAAAAACTCGCGGAAATGATTGTCGAGAAGGCGGTCCTGGGGGTCGATCTCCTTGCGCCGCGCGGCGAACTGCTGAAGCCTTGTGCCGAAGGCCCGCCGCACCATGTCGCGGGTCAGGAAGGGCGTCTGGTTGAATAGTGGCGTGCCGCCGCGCTCGCTACAGAAGTCATTGTAAGCGTGGAGGAATTCTTCCCATTCGGCGCCGCCGGTCGAGGCTGGATCGATGCTCATGCCGGGGCCTTCCCAGGTATAGGAGAACAGCGCCTCGACGTCCCGGCAGATGGCGTAGCCGACGGACGGCAGATTGCAGCGGAAGCCGGTATGGGCCTCGTAGGCGAGGCAGAAGTCGCAATACTCTTCCAGGATGTCGAAGAAGGCGCCCTCGCGGAACGACCACATGCTGAACAGGTATTTCTTATCGCCGGGGTTGCGCGAGTAATTGATGATCTGCGCATGGGGCCAGGTGCGGTCGGAGCGCACGAACCAGACCATCGCCTGACGTAGAAGATAGAAGAACGCGTCTTGCGCCCGGTCGTGCCATTTCCGGTTCTTGATGTTCTTGTCGATCCAAATCGTCACCGCCGGCGCGTATTTGCGCCAGAAGCGGTTGCGGTAGGCCCAGCGATATTTCGATTTTGGCGCGACGTCGGGATTGTCTTTCCGTAATTCGACCACCACGCGCTTGGCGTAGGGGAAGATGTAGTACATCACCGCGTAGCCGCGTGCCTTGTAGATGGGGAAGAACTTGCGGAAGTTCTCCAGGTTCATCGAGTAGTGCCGCACCGACAACGCCGTCGTGGGGCGCACTTTGAGTGTCACCTCGAAAATGATGCCGAATAGCCCGTAGCTGGAGCGGAAGATCTGCATCTCTTTCGGGTTCTCGGCCTCGGTGAGCTCGCGGATCTCGCCTTGCGGCGTGACGAAGCGCACGGCCATGACATAAGAGCTGATCTGGCCGAAGCCGCCGGGAAAGGATGAGTCCTTGGTGGCGGCGCAGGCCATGGCGGCGAGCGTCGTATTGCCGATCTCCGTGGTGACGTACGGTTGGAGCCCGCGCTCGCGCAGCGCCTCAGCGAGCTGGATGTACGAGACGCCGGCTTCCACCGTGACCGTATCGTCGGTGAAGTGCAGGATGCGGTTCATGGCCGTCATGTCGACCATGGTGCCGCCTTCGTCGTCGCCGTTCATGCGCGCGGTGGAATGCATGGAGCCGGCTGGCCGCACGGGCGTGGGAAAACGCACCGTGTCGGTCACGATCTCGATGATGTCCTCGACGCCCTCCGGGCTCACCTTCACCCGGGGGTGATAGGTCCAGGTGCCGTCCCAGCTTTTGATGGTGACGTCCTGTTGGATGTCCATGCACTTCCCCCAAACTCGTCGCGGCGCAAGACCATAAAGGAATAAACTGGCGAATCCAGGCTCCAGGAAAATCGGCCGCAAAGCCTATTGAGCGGGCACCGGCCGTCCCGGACTTGACGCAGATCAATGAGGCGCGCGGCCTATCCTATGGGTTGATGGGGGGCAGAGGGAATGCTTAGGTCTGCCGCAATTCGCAGCTATTTCGCGGTTTGGATTTGCAGAAGAGGCTCGATAAGGACGTGAAGCGGTACTGCATTATCGGGGCCGGCGCCTGTGGTCTGGCCGTGGTCAAGACCTTCGCCGAGCAAGGGATTTCCTTCGATTGCTTCGAGGCCGAGGCCGATCTTGGCGGCATTTGGAACCCCGGCAGCCCCCATGCGGTCTATGGCTCGACCCATTTGAATTCGTCCAAGAAGCTGTCGCGCTATCCCGATTTCAAATTCCCCGACGAGATGCCGTACTATGTGAGCGCGGCGCAGGCGCACGAGTATTTGCGCGCTTATGCCGCGGAGTACGGACTCTACGACCGCATCACCTTCAACACCCGCGTGAGCGCGCTCGAGCGTGCCGACAATAGTGCCGACAGTGGCTGGCGCGTGAGCCTCGAAGGCGAGACCGAGTCCCGGGTCTATGACGGGGTTGTCGTCGCCAATGGGCATCATTGGCACCCTTACTCGCCCGATTACCCCGGCACGTTCGGCGGTGAGATGCTGCACTCACACGACGTGAAGTCGAAGGCGCAGCTCAAGGACAAGCGCGTGCTCGTCGTCGGCGCCGGCAATTCGGCGGTCGATATTCTGGGCGACGCGGCCCAAGACGGCACGGCCATCCACTCGATGCGGCGCACCTACTATTTCTTCCCGAAGATGCTGTTCGGCAAACCGACCGACGCCGTCATCGACCGGCTCAGTCATTTGCCGCTGCCGCGCCACTTTATGTATTCGCTCTACAAGCTCGGGATGTGGGTTCTGATCGGTTCGCATGAGCGCTACGGCCTGCCGAAGCCGGACCACGATTTGTTCGAGGCGCACCCCACCGCCTGCACCACCTATCTCGATCACATCGTGCATGGGCGCATCGTGCCGAAGCCGGGCATCACGCGGTTCGAAGGCAAGCGCGTCCATTTCGACGACGAGACGTCCGAGGAGGCCGATCTTCTGGTTTGGGCCACCGGCTACCGCGTCCACTTCCCCTTTATGGACTCGTCCTATGTGTTCGACGAGAAGGGCTGGCCGAACCTGTTCATCCACACCTTCCACCGGCAGTGGGACGACTTCTTCGTCTGCGGCCTGTTCGAGCCGGCCGAGGGCGGCGTGTGGCAGATCGCCGATTATCAGGCGCGGCTGATCGCGGCCTTTATCAAGGCCCAAGAGGTGGACCCGAAGCGCGCGGCCTGGTTCCGCGACCTAAAGCGCCACGCCAACCCCGATATCGGCCACGGCCTCAAGCACCAGGATACGCCCTGGCACAAATTCGAGATTCAGCACCTGCGCTTTCGCCGCTATATGCGGCGCCTGCTCAAGAAGTTCGGGCCGTGCGCGCCGGCGGAGCAGGAGATGCGCACCATGGGCGAGAGCGCCGAAGAGCGCGAGGCGGAGAAGCTCAAGCTCGCCTCTTAGGCTTGAGCGCGGGATTTGACGGCAGACACAAAAAACCCGGAGGCAAGCCCCCGGGTTTTTTTGATGCGTAAGGACGCGCTGGTTAGGCGGTCGGGGTCGGGGGCGTCGTGGCCCGTACAACGGCCTTCTCGACGGGCTTGTAGGCGTCGCGCGCGGCAGACGTATACATCTCGCCAATCTTGGAGGCCTCGGCGACCCAGCTCTCATAGGCCTTCTTGGCGGCCTGGGACTGGATCTCGACGACCTGCTCGAGCGACTTGGCGCCGACCAGCTTCTCAAAGGTGCAGGTGGCGTCGGCGAAAGCCTGCTTCGAATAGCCGGTGACCTGGGTGCCAATGTCCTGGAAGCCGCGGGTCAGTTCGCCATAAGAGCGAAGCATCGTCTCGTAATTGTCCTTGGTGATCTTCTGGAAGTCTTTGGTTGCTTTTTCAAAGGGCTCAAACATGTGGGGTTCCTCTCTCCATAAGCGTTCAGCTCATGGATAGGAGATATTGCGTCGCACCATAAATTTCAAGGGGAATTTTGTGCACTGCACAAAATTATTTTGGCGGATTACGGTCCTTTTCTGAGTGGAAAACGCTTCGCTGACCAAAAAGATCCGGGCCCATTCAGTGCCGCGGGCGCCGGATTCGGTGACGACAGTGGGCTGCCGGACGGTCCCTTCAGCGACTGCGGGCCGTGGCGGGGCGGGCGGGGCGCCATTCCCACGGCCCGCTAATGCTTGAGGCGACTCGTTCTCGTCTTTAAACCCATTGTATGGCCCTGAGACGTGTGAAGCTTCTGGCCACCGCCAGGCGCTGGACCCTTCCCAATATCAAGCAGTTCCGCGAGAGCCGGCAACCGACGGTTTGGCTGTTGGCGCCCATCATCGGCCTACTCACAGGGCTCGCCGCGATCGGGTTTCGTTTGGCTGTTGGCGCATTCCAATGGCCCTGGCTTCACACCATGTCCGAGCATGTGGTCGAAGCCGCCCGCGCGCAGCCCTGGTGGGTGATCATGCTGGCGCCGGCGGCCGGCGGCCTCCTGGTTGGGCTCATGCTTCGCTACCTGCTGACCGCCAAACGCACCGATGCCGTACCGGACGTCATGGAGGCCCGGGTCAATGCCGGCAGGGGCCTCGACTTGAAGCAAGGCCTGCTCAGCGCCATTGCCAGCGCGCTGGCCTTGGGTACGGGCGCGAGCGCCGGACGCGAGGGACCGATCGTCCATCTCGGCGCCACCATCGCCGCCTCGGCCTCCAACCGGCTGAACTTGCCCAATGCCGCGCGGCGCACGCTGCTCGCCTCGGGCGCGGCCGGCGCCGTCGCCGCGTCGTTCAACGCGCCGATCGCCGGCGTCCTGTTCGCGCAGGAAGTGATCCTCGGCCATTTCTCGATCACGACCTTCGTGCCGCTGGTGCTGTCGTCGGTGATCGCGACAATTATCTCGCAAGCCTGGTTCGGCGACGTGGCCGCCTTCGTCGTGCCGAGTTACGCCATCGCGTCCTATCTCGAAGTGCCGGCCTTCGTGCTGCTCGGCGTCGCCGCCGCTTGCGTCGCGATCGCTTTCCAGCTCGCGGTGCTCTCGGTGGATTGGGTCGCACGCAATTTGAAGATGCCGCTGGTCGCCCGGCCCATGGTGGGCGGTCTTCTGAT
>Ga0307378_10005972_pt1 | contig 16798 bp, 15 predicted proteins | sample UN1MG_FD_202238 | JGI IMG/M metagenome (GOLD analysis project Ga0307378, IMG submission 202238) | Soil microbial communities from Risofladan, Vaasa, Finland - UN-1 | ecosystem: Environmental > Terrestrial > Soil > Coastal area > Acid sulfate soil | place: Finland: Risofladan, Vaasa | collected... | reverse complement strand
CCCCGAGTCCTGGGCGATGTAGATGCACCAATCGGGGTCGAAGGCGATGCCTTCCTGGTTGTCGCCCGGACAGGCCCACCCGCGGAGCACGTCGCCGTCGCGCGTGATCTCGAAGAGTGCGTTCGCCCCGTCGCTGACGATATACATGTGTCCGGTCGCGGCGTCGTAGTGGAAACCGGCGATGTCCGGCACGCCGACGTGTAGGGCGCGAGCGATCCTGGCCGGAGCCTCCTTGTCCGAGCTGGTCCGCAGGGGCGCCACCACTTCGACGATCACCGACGGATCCTCGGCGGGGAAGAACTCGAACCCCTGGTTGGAGAGATAGAAGCTCCCACCCTCGGGGTGGCTTGGGTCGGCGACGAAGGTGATCCCCTCGATCCCCTGTCCACCGGGCTTGAGGAGCGTGACGCCTTCGAACTCTCGATCGATGGGAAACTCGCGGAGCACCTCGAAGGTGTCGGGGTTGACCTCGAGAATCTGCTCCGCTCCCTCCACCGCAATATAGACCAGGCCGCTGGCGGGATCGTAGGTAACACCCTCGAAGTCCGAGCCGGGCCACTCGGAGCGAAGGCGCGCCTGCTTGATCGGAGTGCCATCCGTCCTGATCTCGCACAGGTCGCCCGCATCGCCGACGACGAAGAGCGTTCCCCGGCCGGTATGGTAGACGATCCCGGAGGGCTCGTTGAAATCGATCTTGTCGATATCGCCGACGTAGTCGTAGTCGAACAGGATGGCGTGAGGTGCGACGGTCTGGGCGGGCAGCGCGCCTGCGCTCGCCAGGATGATACCGGCAAGCATGAGCACTTGAACAAGCTTCATATCGCGTCCTCCGGTGTCTTCGCGCGTCCGTGTCGCCCCCACGCGGTGTACTCCGCAGCGACGGTGATGGAATCGCCGAAATGGAGGACGACACCCTCTGTCCCGGTGAACTTCCTAGCCACTTCCTTCATCGCGGAAGCATAGTCCCACGACTCGGTGCGGCCAACGAAAGGTGAGTCAGCAGACGCCATCAGTGCCTCTCCAGCTAGCGGCAGAAACAGCACGATGAAAATGCATCGAGTTCGCTGCGAAAGCATTGTCTCTCTCCGGCGCAAGCGAACCTGGAAAGGTATACTCCGGCGGAATCACTATCCCTCTGTGCTACGGATTCCCAGCTCGGAGGCACCGGACTCTCAATGATGAGAGAACGCCCGCTCGCCTGTGAAGAGCATAGAAACGCCCAGCTCGTTGCAGGCTGCGATGACGTCCCAATCGTTCCGGCTGCCGCCCGGCTGCACGATCGTTGTCACGCCGGCACCGGCGGCGGCTTCCACGCAATCGCGAAACGGAATGTAGCCGTCGCTGGCGAGCACCGCGCCCTCGAGCGAATCCGGGCCGCGGTACTTGCGGCGATATTTCTCGATGGCCTGCTCGAGCGCACCGATCCGATCCTGCTCGCCCGTGCCCACCGCGACCGTCGCTCCGTGCTTGACGACGACCATCGCATTCGACCGCACGTTCATCGCGACATGCCACGCGAACAAGGCGTCTTCGAGTTCGCGTGCCGTTGGCGAGCGGGTTATGGCGATGTCTCGACCTGCACCGCCCTCCGCCCGCGCAAGCATCAGATCGTCAACGGAACGGATCGCCGTCAGCATCGGTTCGGCGAGCACGAGCGAACCGTCATCGAGCACGCGGACATCGAATCGGCCGGTCGGCCCGTCCCCGGCGAAGCAATGGAGCGCGGCGAGATCGTCGATCTCCACGACACGCAGCTCGCGATTCCGCCCGCGCTCGGCGCCGCTCTCGAGAACGGCCCGCGCGTGGTCGCTGTACCCGGGCGCGACGACACACTCCACTACGGTCGTCATGATCTCCTCAGCGGTTCCCCCGTCGAGCGGGCGGTTGACCGCGACCGTCGACCCGAAAGCCGCCTGCCGGTCGCAATCACGGGCGCGCCGATAGACATTCCGCAGCGTCTCCTCCCCTATCGCCTCCGCCGCACCGCTGGGGTTGAGGTGCTTCATCACCGCGCAGGCCGGGCGCTCGCAGTACTTCACGATCCGGAGCGCCCGATCCATGTCCTCCAGGTTCGTCTCAGAGAGCCCGCTCTTCCCCGACTTGAGGAGCCGGTAGCTCCCCAGAACCTGCTCCCGACCCACGGCTCGGTAGAAAGCCGCCGCCTGGTGTGGGTTGGTGCCGTACCTGAGGTCCTCCACCTTCTCGTAACGGACGCCGAGCAAGTCGAAGTGATTCGGGAACTCACCCTCTCGCCGAGAGAAGTACATCCGTCGCGACACGCCGGCCATCATCACACCTCCTGAGTGCGCGCCTGCGGCTCGCCCCCAAAAGGAAAGCCTGGGCGCACAGATTCGTGGCCCAGGCGTTCGGCCGGTTTCGCGGCTCTCCGCTCCCTGGTGGTGCTCCACCTGGACGCCAGTTACGGAGAGCTTGATTTCACTGCAATCTTAGGACGGTCGGCGGCGATTGTCAACCGCAACCGAAGGACGAGCTTACAGGGCTAGTACACCCCGTGCTCGTCGATGGCATCCATGATGGCGCGCATGCCTTCCTTGAAGGCGCGCTCGCTGTCGTCGTCCGTGATTCCATAGGAGCCCATCTCCGTCATGCCGATGACGAGGCGGCGGCTTTGCTTGTCCTGCTCGAGAAGATCGACGGTGTAGTCGTATGTCTGCTGCTTGCCGAGCCAGAAGATCGTCTCGGGGAAGTTCACCCAGATGACGACCTCGGGCCCCCAGGCGGCGCGGGCATCCGCCAGCGAGAGGTCGCCCACCGGAGGCGGGGTGAAGGCCTCGATCACAGGCGCGCCGGTGCGCTTCACCAGGTCCACGAAAGCGGTGAGGTTCGAGTTGTGCGCGTGCAGCGCGGGCATCTTCCCAGCCGCCTTCAGCTCCGGCACCCACTTCTCGTAGAACGGAAGGACGTACTGCTCGTACTGCCGCGGCCCGTAGATTCCGCTGAGCGACCCCAGCGACATGAACTCGGCCGGGGCCTCGAGCACGAGCGGCATCGTGCGTTCGAGGCGCCGCTCGCAGGCCGCCAGCAGGCGGGAGAACTGATCGGGCCAGTCGTGCTGGGCCTGTGCCCAGTCCTCCAGAGAAAAGTAGGTATCGGTGGCGTCGTACGGGGGATCGGGGCCCTCGAAGCGAACGACACCGTCTGTGCCGACATCTCGAATATGGGCCCGAAAACCGGCGTAATCTTGATGGTAGACGGTGTTGTCGATCATGAAGATGACGGGCTCGAAGTCGGGGACGGCCTTGACCATCCATTCGGTTTCGATGCTCTCGCCATCGCTGATCCGCCCGACGTGGGTGCGCCGGGCGCTGCGGACGCCTCCCTTCGGGGTGTGGTAGATCGAGTAGCTGAGGTCACCTTCTGTCTTCTGCTCGATGTCGACGCCGGGGCTTTCCGCCCATATGCCCTGTCGGCGGAGACAGAGCCCCATACCGCGATTGCGAAGCTCCCGCTCGAAATCGCCCCGTGGCACGAGATTGTCATACGGCGCATATGGCACGCGGTCGAGCTCGGCGCCATGGAGCACCGCGTCGATGCGTTCCTTGAAGTTCAAGTCAGGCGTCCTCTTCGCGCCACCGGGCTAGGCGACGAGCTTTCGCATGTAGCGGGCCGCGAGCGCGACCTGACGCGTAACCTCGTCGAGCCCGAGAAGCTCGTGGTTCTCGCCGAGGCACGGGTGGCAGAACTCGTAGCACAGGTAGCCCTCGTATCCGATCTGCTCCAGCGCCTTCACGAATGTCGGGTAGTTGATGACCCCCCTGGTCGTATGCAGGATCGGCCGCTGCACGGCCTCGCCGTCCTTCTCCTCGAACTCGCCGCCGAAGTGGGAGTGCACCTGAAGCTCGCCGGTGTCGCGGACTGCCTGGGTAACGTACCCGTCATCCTGCGACGTGAGCAGCGGGCAGTCGAGGCAGGCCTTCAGGGCCGGGGAGTTGACTTCCCGGACGAAGGCCAACATGTCGGTATAGCGTCGGATCACCGGCTCGTGGTTCTGCAGAGCCAGCGTCACGCCCATCTCGCCGGCGAAGTCCGCCACCTCCTTCAGGCATTCCTTCACCCAGTGCCATCGCTCTGAGGAGAGCACATCCGGGTAGCCGTTCTCCCAGTAGCGCCGCGTCATCTCGTAGCTGCCGTGCCCGTCTCGCAGCGTGATGCCGCGCCAAGCCGCAAACAGCCGGAGTATCGGCGCGCCGAGGTCCCGGGCGACCTTGATCTGCTCTCTCACCATGAGGAGCTGGTTTTCCCGGTCTTCGAGCACGGGGCTGGCGAAGCCGTTGTAGCTGGCGACGGCCGGGATCTCGAGGCCGACCTTTGCCGCCTGCTGGCGGATGCGCTCGCGCGCCTTCTGGTCGAGGTCCATGGGGCTGGCGTGAGGCCGGCGGGCCCCGATCTCGACTCCGTCGAAGCCCATGTCCTTGGCCCGCTTGAAGATCTCGTCGAGCGCCAGCGCCGGACCGTCGTACCATACGCCCGCGAAGCTGATCGTGTACAGACCTACCTTCATGGCTATCGCCTCCTGGAGGAGCTGCTTTGTTCATCTGTTCCTTCAGCGCGCGCTGCTTCCTGCCAGGGCCGCTTTGTGGCCTCCAACTACCTCCTGGCACCGCTGCCGGTACCGCCCCAACCGGCAAGCGCGCCCAGCGGCGAGGCAGTGGACGATCCGCGGCTGGTTGCGGCCTCCGCCCATCTGTCGCCGGTGCTGTCGATGGGGCAGCAGTAAGCCTCCCCTCGCACCGCGTTCGGCCTCCAGAGCGCTCTCATCACCCCAGCAAAGGCCACTTGATTTAATGTAAGGAAATCTTAAATATCTGCATCTTTCCGCTTGACGGAAGGCCAAATCCATGCTATATCTAAATCTATGGAGAGACTATTGTGAATCGGAACATCACCCGTTGTCCCACTTGTGAGCAGCCGCTGGACGTGACCGAGCTGACCTGTCACGCCTGCGATCTTCGGCTGAAGGGGCAGTTCGAGCGGGGCTGTCGCTTCTGTGCGCTCGCTCCCGAGCAGCGACAGCTGTTGGATGTCTTCCTGAGTTGTCGGGGCGTGATTCGGGACATGGAGAAAGCGCTGGGGCTCTCCTACCCCACGGTGAGAGCCCGAGTGGACGCGCTTCTGACATCGCTGGGCTATGCTCCGGCGAAGGAGGAGGCGGCCGCTCGGGAGCAGCTGGCGGAGCGCCGGCAGCATATCCTCGACCGTCTGGAGGCGGGCGAGCTCACGGCGGAGGATGCCACCAAGGCCTTGAGGGAACTGGCTCGGTGATCCGGGAGAGTGGGTCACACCACCGCCTATCGTAAGGAGATGACTGATGCAGGCTGAACGCGCGAAGATACTCGAGATGCTCCGAGACGGTCGCGTGAGCGTGGAGCAAGCGGACCAACTGCTCGAAGCGCTGGAAGAAACACACGTGCGCGAGCAGGAGGTCGCGGACACTGGGCCGGCCCGGACGCCCCAGGCCCGGCAAGGCGGGCCGGCTCTGGCTGGCGGTCTGGCGCAGTTGGGCAGGACCATCGCGGGTCAAGTTGCCTCGGCCTTCGGCGGCGGACGGGGGGGACGTGCGAACTTCAGCACAACCCGTCTGACGAGGGACATGCTGGCCCGCATGGAGGACGGCACTTCTTACGCGAACTTCGGGCATCTGACGATCGCCGATGACGTTCCCGAAAACCTGCTCGCCAGCAAGATATCCAGCATGACGAACTTCGGCAGTGTCACCGGCCCGGAGAATCTCGTCCGGCTCCTCGAGGGACGCTGCGACACCAACTTCGGCTCGTTCGGCGCAGACGAGGAGGAAGGTGAAGAGGACGAGGAAAAGCCCACGGGCCCGGAGCTCAGCAACCTGGGCAAGACCGTCCTCACTCGCGAGCACCTGTCCAACATGGAGGACGGCACGAAGTTCAGCAACCTCGGCAAGCTCACCGTCTCCCACGACGTGCCGGCCGAGCTGCTGTCCAAGAAGATCGGCGAGTACCACAACCTCGGGAAGACGTACGGCCCGGCCGCGCTCCTCGGTGTGCTCCAGGCCCGGTGCCCCGAGAACCTCGGCACCTTCTCGCCGACGGACGCGCGCGCTGATGGCGACGAGGATGAGTGACGACCAGGTCAGTCCCCGCCCGACGCCGACCTGCCTCGCCTGCGTGGTGCGGGAGAGCCGGGTCCTGCTCATCAGGCGAGCTCAGGAGCCGAACAAGGGGTTCTGGAGCTTCCCTGGCGGACGCGTCGAGCTGGGAGAGACGATCTTCGAGGCGGTGCAGCGCGAGGTGTTTGAGGAAACCGGCTGCACCGTCGAGCCGGAGAAGGTGTTCCACGTATACGACTGGATCACGCGCGATGACTCCGGCGAGGTCAAGTTTCACTACGTCGTGAACTACGTGCGGTGCAGCTACCGGTCGGGGGAAGCGCGCGCGGCCTCAGACGCGAGCGAGGCGCGGTGGGTCGCAGAGCCTGACATCGCGGATCTCACGATGCACCCGTTTGCGCGGGAGACAGCGCTGAGGCTGTTACGCGAAGGAGGGAGCTAGCTGGCGGCACGAGTTGGCCGGGGTGACTGGTTGCCGCGCTGTGCGAACTCCATCAGGCTCTGCCCGGCCAGGGCCAGGCAGATGGGGATCCAGTTGTACCACAACCGCGTCTCGACGAAGCGGCCGACGACGAAGAGCACCGCGAACTGAACCGGGATCACCCAGCAGGCCCGCCGAAGGAAAAGGCTCTTCTTCGCCCAGTGCCAGGGGGCCAGCAGCCACATGAAGCCCAGCCCCGAAAGCAGCCGCATCCAGTGCTCGAAAGGCCCCAGGCCGTAGCCGCGGGTGAGGTATTCGAAGTTGTCCGCGATGTGAATCTCGATGCCGTCGCCGCCCGGTGGGTGGATGAGAAGGCGGAGCCCCACGAAGATAATCAGCCAGAGCCCGACCTGGACGCCCGCCCACCCCAGCGTCCGTCTCTTCCCAAGCACCTCCCACTGCGTGAGCCCAAACACGGGGATGAGGAAGAAGGCGGTTTCGCGGTTGAGGACGCCGAGCAGGAAGACAAGCAGGTAGAGGTAGTACTGGCGCTCGACGAGACAGACGAGAGCGGCGGTCCAGATCAGTATCCCCGAGAAGTCGTAGGGCCAATAGAAGAGGAAAGACCAGGGCAGCACGATGCCGAGAGTGAGCGGCAGGACGTCAGCGAGAAGCGGGGCGACGAAGTGGCGGAGCCAGCGACGGAGCAGGAGCATAGTGCCGAAGAGGATGCAGATGCGGAGACAGACGTCGGCGTACCTTGGGCTCAGGCCGTTGAGCTCGGCGGTGACGCCGATGACGTACGGCATGAGGATGCGATAGGCAAAGGGCTCGTTCGCGGCGACGCCGACGAACTTCTCTATGGTGGCGGTTTCGAGCTGCTCGATGCCTTGCCAGTAGAGATTCGTGATGAGGAAGGCCGCGCCGAGATAGACGGCGGGGAGGGCCCAGCGGCCGTCCGCAAGCCACGTGCGCACCTCCGTCCAGGAGACGGCGCGAACGGAGAGGGGTGCTTTCAGTATCGTCCTCTTGCCAGAGGCTGCTGCTTCCATTGCCGTTGCGCTCGCGCTGAAGCTCCGCCCTGGGTCCTTCCAGTGCGGCTCTCAAGCTTCCCTTGCTTCCTTCCACAAAAGCCTGGCGATGTGAGATGACCTCGCGATCCTCCCCCCCAGGACGCCGGAGCCCTTGACCCCTCTTCGGGCCTGGTACGACAGACGCGCCCAGACGGCGCAACCCGCTACATCTTGCCGGCCTCCTTGAGCGAGACATACCGCCCGGCGCCGATGACGATGTGGTCGAGGAGCGGCACGCCCATCAGCTCACCTGCCTGAACGAGCCTCGCGGTCAAGGCGATGTCCTCCTTGCTCGGGGTAGGATCGCCGCTCGGATGGTTGTGACACACGATCAGGCTGGCACACCCTTGGGCCAGCGCCTCCCGAAATACCTCTCGCGGATGGGCCGGGCTCCCGGTGAGCGTGCCCACGGTGACGATCCGAACACGAATGACCTGATTACGAACATCGAGGAAGATGGCGGCCAGGCATTCCTGTTGTCTGTGGCGGAGATCCTCCATGACCAGAGCTGCGGCGTCGGAGGCGCCGCGAACGACGGCCTTCGGTCCGTCCACCGAGGTAGCGAGCCTCTTACCCAACTCGAACGCCGCTTTCACCTGAGCGGCTTTCGCCAAACCCACGCCCGGGAGCGAGGAAAGCTGGGGGATCCGCGCGCGAGCGATCGCCGCCAGCCCGCCGAACTGGCTCAGGAGTCTCTCCGCGAGCCGTACGGCCGACTCGCCTCGCGATCCCACGCGGATGACGATAGCCAGAAGCTCTGCATTTGAGAGCGACTCCGGCCCGTACTGCTCCAGTCGCTCCCGAGGTCTTTCACTGGCGGGAAGATCCCGGATCACAAGCCCATGTTCACCCATTGGCGCTCTCCTCGCGCCAACACTTCTCCTCCGGGCAAGCGTCGCCCTGCCGTGTTATACCTCTTCGGCCTGCGCCCAGGCGCAACCACGGCCGCCCCGAAGCCATTTGCGCTGCGGGAATCCGTCGTGATAGAATCCCTCCAGCCAGAGGAGCCGGCAGATGTTCGAACTGACCGTAGAGGCGCGCTTTTCAGCAGCTCATTGCATCACGGGCCACGCGGGCCGGTGCGCCCAGCTTCATGGGCACAACTACCGCGTCGTCGTGACTGTTGCAGGCGAGAAGCTCGACGAGCAGGGGATGGTGATCGACTTCGGCAAACTGAAGGAGATCTGCTGCACGGCGACTGACCCTCTCGACCACACATACCTCAACGACCTGCCCGCTTTCGCCCATACGAATCCCACGGCCGAGGCGCTCGCGCGGCACATTCACGAGGTCATCGTGGAGGAGCTTGCCGATACCATGCCCGCGCCCGTCCGAGTGGACCGCGTTACAGTGTACGAGTCGGACCAGTCCTGCGCGACCTATCGGGAGTGAACGGAATGCCTGCGGTCGTCCTGCTCAGCGGCGGTCTCGATTCCGCCGTCAACCTGAAGCGGGCCTTGGACGAGACCGACGTCGCGGTCGCGCTCACCTTCGATTACGGCCAGCGGGCAGCTGCTCGTGAAGCCGCGGCGGCCGCTCTCATGTGTCGGCAGCTCGATGTTTCCCATCGCCTTATCGGCCTGCCCTGGTTGGCGGACATCTGCGGGACGGCACTCGTGAACGAGCGGGCGGCGATCCCCCGGCTGAAGCCCGACCAACTGGAGGAGAACCACGTCACTTCAGGGCAGACAGCGGAGGCGGTCTGGGTACCGAATCGCAACGGTGTCTTCGTGAACATCGCGGCCGCCTTCGCGGAGGGCCTCCGCGCGGAGATGATTGTCGCTGGCTTCAACGCGGAGGAGGCGGCGACCTTTCCCGACACCAGCCCGGAGTTCGTGTCGGCGGTCAACGCGGCACTGGCGCTGTCGACGCAGCGCAAGACGCGCGTCGTGAGCTACACACAGGACCTAACGAAGACGGATATCGTGCGGCTCGGCCGCGAGATCGATGCTCCCATCGCCGGCATCTGGAGCTGCTACTGCGGTGAGCCGCAGGAGTGCTGGAGGTGCGAGTCCTGCGCCCGGCTGGAGCGGGCATTGAGAGAAGCCGGAGCCTGGGAGTGGTTCCACACTCACCGGATCACCCCCTGACCTCGCGGGCCAGCAGGCCCACCGAAGAGAGCCCCGGTTGCAGCGCTCCGCGGCGGGTGCTTTCTTTCCGTGACAGCCCTCCTGTCCACTTCCCATCGCTCTTTCGCCGCTGCCTCGCTTGACCGTGTTCGCAGCGAAACGCTATCATTGCACGAGTCCACGCCAGCTACTCCTCTGGAAGGTCACCTATGACACTCGGGCCTCGGATACTCCTGCCTCTCGCCATTGCACTCCTCACCGCGTCGGCGGCCTCTGCGCCGGCCGCTGACCAGGAACCCGTTCTGGTCGTCGACCTCGGCCAGGCTGCGGCCGAGCAGCGCCTTCTATGCGCCAGCATCCAGGGCCTTGCCAACCGGGCGCCCGACGGCCCCCAGGTCTTCCTGCTCACAAACGGGCGAGATGAGGAATGGCTTGAGTACTCCCTCCGCATCCTTGGACGAAAGGCCGCCTACGTCACCGCAGCGGAGCTGCTCGAACGGCTCGGGCCCCAGGTCAGGGGCCAAGTCCTGTACGACCCCGATCGACCCTATACACTCGATCTCGCCACCACCGTCGCGGGTCTTCATGACCTCATCATATCGGCGACAGATCTCGGCCTGCCTACCCTGTTCGATTTCCGAAGCCGATGGACCAACGCGGCTGATGCCTATCGGTGGGCGATCAGCTCTCTTCTGCCCGAGTGCGCCCGATCCAAGGTGGCCCTGATTTCACCCGGCACCGCGGCCTTTCGCGACTTCGCCGTCCAGCAGCGTATGTTCGCCTTCTCGCCCCCATCGGGGCCCAACGAGGAGAGCTTCCAGGAGCTCCTGTTCCGCCTGCCCCCTGGCACCGCGGTCTACGGCGAAGCCCTCCCCGCCGTCCGAGACGAACTCAGCCGGACGTCCCATTTCCTTGTCCCCGCGGCGGGGGCGGCGAACCTCTCTTTCCTCTCGCGGATCGAAGGCGGGGGCCGGCACTACCAATACTGGGGCTACCTGGAGCCGACGGCGCCCCGCTACCTAACCCTCATCTTCGACTGCTCCGACCTGGATTTCGCCCTTAACGACATGCCCGCTCTGTGGGAGAGTCCGACCCGCGGCTCCCTCCCTCTCGGTTGGGCCATCCCGGCTGCGCTCGCCCACGCCGCTCCGCCTGTTGCCCATCGATACTACGCAGATGCCTACTGGTCCGGGTCAGATCAGTTCGTCCTCGGCTATAGTGGTGCCGGACATATCGATCTCGCCGCGGCCGGCGCTCCCTATGCCTTCTACGACGCCACCGCTGAAGCCCGTGCCGCTCTTGACGCACCCGCGAGCCTCTATGCCCTGTCCACCGACGGCGGCGATATCGGCGAGCAGGTGGTCCGCTTCGCCGTGGAAACAGGAATGCGGGGCCTCTTTGTAACGGGGCCCGGCGATTTCCGGCCCGCAGCGTACGAGGGCATTGCCGCCGTTGCCGCCCCTCGTGTGAGCAGCATCGAGGCTGCAGTCACATATCTCAACCGCATTCCGCTGGATCGCCGCTGCGCCGCTCTCGTGCTCGACCCATGGTCTCTCAGCCCCGAAGATGCCGCCCACATCGCCGCCCATGTCTCCAACCGTTATGTCATCCTCCCGCCCGGTGAGATGATAGAGATGGTGCGAGAGCTTGGCCTTCCAGCAGTCCCCGGGACCGCCGGCATTGTCGTTTCGTCAGTCGACTACGGCGACCCGGCGACACCCGAGGCGCCCATCTCGGTCCGCGCGACGCTCGAGCCCGGCGCCGAAGTGTCCTCGGGCACCGTGGTCTACAAGCCGGCCGACCATCCCCTCACCTTTGCCGAACCTCTGCTTCCGACCGCGGATGGCGGCTATTCGGCCACCATCCCGCCCCTCCCCCAGGGTGGCGAGATCCTGCTGCGCGTGCGCGCGAAGGACCGCTCGGGGCACACCACTTGGTCGCCCCCGTGGACCCTTACCATTCCCCGGACCGATACCGACTCCGACGGGCTGTCAGACGCAGAAGAGCACCTTCTGCTGTCTGACTCACAGCTTCCGGACACCGATGGTGACGGGCTCCGCGATGGGGCAGATGCCGCTCCTTTGCGGTTCGACCAGTTTCACATTGCCTATCTGGGCCCCGTGGAGCCGCCCAGCGACCTCCCCTATCTTCCGGAGGCAGACGCTTCCCGCGTCGACGGCCGCGGGCGCCTGCTGGAGCCAGCGCAGAGCTGTCTCTACTGGCTTCCTCTCACCCTCCTTGCTCCCGGCGCGCCGGCCGTGATCGCGCTGGATGCCGCCGGCCCTGTGGAGCTGGCGGTGGGAGCAGATCCGGCCCGGCCCGACCAACGGTTCGAAGGGCAGCTACACGACGTCTGGTACAGCAACCTTCTTCCGCTGGACGGCCGTGAGGGCGGCATGTTCCTGCGTATCGCCTGTCCGGAGGATGCTGAGTCGCCCCTGGTCGTTCGCGCGGTATCGGTTCTCTCCCCTCCCGGAGCTCCATCCATCACGCGTATCGCGGCCTACCCCCCTCATCCCGGGCCGAAACATGCGATCACCGTTTCCGCTTTGATATTCTCACCGTCCGGCGTGGCCGAGGCGAAGCTCACCTACCGCGTCAACGGCGGCGGCAGTATAACAATGCCCATGGAGCAGATTCCGGGCTCGCAAACCTACGAGGCACGAATACCTCCGCTGGAGAATCGCGATGAGCTCGAATACTGGATCCGTGCCTCCGATGCCGAGGGCAGCACCGCCGAAACCGTGCCCATCTACCTGCCGATCGGCGCCTACGGGCGCGAGGTGGTGTCGCTGCTCGCCTGCCGTGACTTCCTCGGAGACTGGGTAGCCGCGCCCGAGTGGGAGGAATGCGGCCGACTCGCGCCCGAGCCCGGGCGGCGAGACTCAGCCCACATCCATCTGAGGGGAGGCACATACACAGTCTGGGTCCTGGCCGGAGGGCGCGGTCAGGCTATCGACGTCTTGGTGCGAGACGAGAAGGTCGGGGGCGTCGACCCGGCACGGCCCGACGGCTGGCAGCCGGTGGGACGGGTACGTCTGGACGCAGGGAGGCACGAAGTGCAGCTTGTGTCCCGAGCCCAGTCACAGGCCCCCGCGGGCGCTTCGCCTCGCTATGCTGGCGTCATCTTCGCCGCTGACTCTTCCTTCACTCCGCCCGCGAATCGCATCGCGGACATCTACGACTCGATCGCACTCCTCTTCCCGCCGGCCGACCACACGCTATCGGGGCGGGTGACATTGGAGGCCACGGGGGCCGGGAACGTAACCGGCGCCGAGTTCTCCCTCGACGGCGAGACCCTCCGCCGCGTATCCGGGCCGCCCTTCCGCTTCACCCTCAACGCCAAACGGCTGCCGCCGGGCCCGCATCTTCTCAGAGTAGAGGCGGTTGACCGCGCCGGCCTCACCGGCATTGCAGTGGAGATACCCGTGACCATAGCCGATTAGAGCTGCCACATTCACCTGTCATCCTTTCCTTAGTTTGTCATGAAGCGATTCCTTGCATGGGAGTCGCTTCCCGTGAACCAAGCCCCGCCCATTCTGGCTCAGTAAGAGGTCGCAGGCATCCGCGCCGACTGCGCCTCTTGCCAGGAGGTGGAACCGCCCACCTGCGGCCTCGCCCGATCGCGATGAACGTTGCTGCCGATGTCCGGTTCCCGAGCGATACCGGTGTCGCCGATTGCAGTGCCAGCGCCCCTGAGGACGTCCTCAGGGGCGCTAAACGGGAAACAGGCAAGAACAAGAGCCAGCTCAGTTGACCCGTGTCCGCGGAGACCCTGTATCGGAAACCCTCTATAGGTCACGATGCCGAGCAGAACCAGCTTCCAATACGCCCACGCGAGTTATGGAATAAGAACCCCGTCCGAGTTGCGTTGTGGCAAGTGAGCGCGGGAGGAAGCACGCTGCATACCGAGTCACGCATATTCGATCCTCGCCTAGCTAACCGCGCGAGGGGCGTCGTTCTTTTCACGGTCGCCATCTCTACAGGGATGAGCGTCAGCGCGAACGGAGACTTCGTCAGCGGCGTCTTGACGGCACTTGTCGGATCACTCTATGTTCTGCTGACCGCGCTGTCTGGAGTCTTTGAGGAGGACAAAGCTCCCCATCAGGGTGCGGTTACTCTAGGAGACATGCTCCTGATCACCGCTCTCATATGGGTGACTGGCGGCGTGTACAGTGAGTACTATCTGCTGTACTACCTCCCCGTCGTCGTCGCCGCTGTGCGCCTGGATACTCGCGCCGGCATTGTGGCATGTCTGATGACCACCGTGCTCTACGCCTTCGCGGCATTCAAGGCGCCGCCCGCGCCTCCCGTGTTGCCGTTCGAGACGTTTCGCGTGCTGACGGTCTGTCTCTCCGCCCTGGTGCTCGTCCTCTTCTTCAGTCTGCTGAAGCGGGAGACGAAGCTCTGTGAAGACCTCCGTGACACCCTTCACCACTCGCTCCGTCGGGTCGCTGCTGTCTATGATGTGGCCCATGCGGCGAACACCGGGGCAGACCTCGCGGGTGTGCTCTCCGTGATCCTGGATCACGCGGCTCGCGCCACTGACGCGGCCAACGGATCAGTTTTCCTTCTGGTCGAGGATGGCCAGCTCAAGCCGACGGCCTCGCTCTCCACTCCGCCAGGCAAGGCCGAGACGCCAAGCGAGCTTGCACTCGCCCCGGCTCGCCAGGCAATTGCCGCGCGCGCACCCATTACGACAACTCTCCCGGCGCGGGAAACGGCCGGTAGAACCGAGGACGCGAGCATCGTGTACGTGCCGTTGCTCACCCCTGTAGGCCCAATCGGTGTGCTCTCATTGGTCTCGCGGGCAGGCCGAAAATTCGCGCGGCGGCAGCTCGACTTCCTGACATCGCTGTGCTCCGAAGCAGCTCTGGCCATAGAGAACGCCCAACTCCGATCTGAACTGCGAAGGCTCGCCATCACCGATCACCTCACGGGCCTGCCTAACCGACGGGAGATCGAGGGTCGTCTTGGGCTGGAGCTGGAGCGCGCCGCCCGCTGCGATCGGCCCCTGTCCTTGCTGATGATCGATGTCGACAACCTGAAAGAGGTCAACGACGCGTTCGGACATGCCGCAGGAGATGAGGTGTTGTACGCGCTGGCGTGCCTGATGAAGCGTAACATGCGAAGCTCTGAGGTCGCGGGGCGCCTCGGTGGTGACGAATTCGCAGTCGTCCTGCCCGAAACCGACGCTCGTCAGGCGTCCGCGTTGGCAGATCGCCTCATAGAGGGCCTCTCGCCTGCCCTGGCTGCCTGGGCCGATCTGCCGGATTCTCGCGTCATCGCCGAAACCATCGGTATGAGCATCGGAGTGGCCGAGAGCAAGGATGGAACCATGTCCCCCAAGGACCTCACGGCACACGCCGATGCGGCTCTGTACGAGGCCAAGCGCACGGGGAAGAATCGCTCCTGGGTCACCTCGGACTCAGTACGATCGACTCCCCTCTCGCGGGCCAAGACGCAGTCTATTTCCTAGAGGTGGACTCTGCGCCGTAGCCCTCGGCAATCGCCTGTGCAACGGCCTCTCGGAGATCGTCGGCTGTCCAGTAACGACCCATGTCCTTGACGAAATCGACCGTGCGTACCCCCGTAGCGGTCTTCAAGTCTATGCTGTTCTCGCCATTTATCAGTATGGCGGCAACTTGAAGTTCCGCGCGGCTGAACAGCGCCCGTCCTTCCGGTGTGCGATAATCCACACATCTTGCGTACAGCTTCCCCGGGTACTCTTCGGTGGCAAGCCCTTTTAGCAGGTCGATCAAACCCTGGTGCGGCTCGTCTATCGGGTAGAAGGCTACGACGCGCACCTTCGCCTCTTCCGGACCCCAGGTGTGGTTGGGCTGGGGGGGGTGGGGGGTGTCGGTGGCGACGGCCCCAGGGATGGCACGGCGTTCGCCCTGGAACTGCTGGCCGGGGAGGGTGGGGCGACCGCAGCCAGCGGCCAGAGGAATCCCCGCGGTAGTGACGAGTATCAAGGACAGCCAGGCGAATCGCTGCATTCCAGTGCCTCCCGTCTTCTCTCAGACCCCGAACCCATTGACTCAATGAAGATTTCCCCGCGGAAGAGGTTCATTCCTGTTGTGGCAGGGTGGGAGGCGCGAGGGGAGCGGGGATGGTACAATGGTGCGCCCCCAAGATCGGGGACCGATGCTGAGGAGGAGCGAGTGCAGACTGACCTCGAACGCAAGTACGAAGCATTGAAGGCGATTCTGGACGAGATGGGCGGCGTTGTGGTCGCCTTCTCGGGCGGGGTGGACAGCACCCTGCTGCTGAGGGCGGCGGTGGAGGCCCTGGGGGAGCGGGCGCTGGCGGTGACGGTATCCTCCCCTATTCACCCACAGTTCGAGCTGGAGGAGGCAAAGGCCCTGGCGCGGGAGATCGGCGCCAGGCATCGGGTGGTGGAGGTGAACCCCCTGGAGGACGAGGTGGTGGCGCACAATCCGCCGGATCGGTGCTATCACTGCAAGCGGGGGGTGTTCGGGACGATGCTCGACATCGCCAGGGAAGAGGGTCTGGAGGTGGTGGCGGATGGGAGCAATGTGGACGATGCCGGGGACTATCGGCCGGGGATGCGGGCGCTGGCGGAGCTTGGGATCAGGAGCCCGCTGAAGGAGGCGGGGCTCGGGAAAACGGAGATCAGGGGCATCTCCAGGGCGCTGGGGCTGCCGACGTGGGACAAGCCGCCCTATGCGTGCCTGGCGACGAGGATTCCGTACGGGGAGGAGCTGACGCCGGAGCGGCTGCGGCGGGTGGATGCGGCGGAGGAGCTGGTGCGGGCGCTAGGGGTCAAGCAGGTGCGAGTAAGGGACCACGGGGAGATCGCTCGGATCGAGGTCCCAGCGATGGATTTCGAGCTGTTGATGAGTCATGATAATCGGACACGACTTGTCAAGGAACTGTACAAGCTGGGGTACGAGTTTGTCACACTTGACCTCCATGGGTACCGGATGGGGAGCATGAATGTCGGCCTTGGCGGCACGACGGCACAGAAATAGGCTCCAAGCGGAACAGAAAACGGCACGAACGGCACGCAAAACGGCACGCGCGGCACGCGCGACGGCATGATCGGCACGGGATTCGGAACGGTTTCGCGGGGAAGCGGTGAGACTTGGGGTGGGGCGGGCGCGACGCGGGG
>Ga0307378_10005971_pt1 | contig 16798 bp, 12 predicted proteins | sample UN1MG_FD_202238 | JGI IMG/M metagenome (GOLD analysis project Ga0307378, IMG submission 202238) | Soil microbial communities from Risofladan, Vaasa, Finland - UN-1 | ecosystem: Environmental > Terrestrial > Soil > Coastal area > Acid sulfate soil | place: Finland: Risofladan, Vaasa | collected... | reverse complement strand
AGTAAAAATATTAAAATTTAGAGAGTTCAAAACCTAACAATTCAATTAAAAATGTGATATACAAATTCTATCTGTAACAAACTTGTCCGTTTGACTTACGTGCATATTGGCAAGTTATGTGAACTTCAAAACTTCTGGCGAATACCCTTCAATGAAGAATGATTGCGAAGAGGAAAATGGATACTGAAAGATGATTCAAATCTTCAACAATAAGACTGACAAAGTTGGTGATGATTTTAAAAAGGGTATTAACAGAGAAAGCAAACTTCAGGTTGCTGCCAGTATTTTTTCTATATACGGTTTTGAATCGCTAAAAAATGAGCTGAAAAAGATTGATAAGCTGAGCTTTATCTTTACCGACCCGACTTTTATTGAATTCGACAAAAACAAACGAGAACAAAAGCAGTTTCAAATACATGCCAATTTCAGGCAAAAGGCTATAAGCGGATCTGAGTTTGAAATAAACCTGAAAAATGAGCTTAAAGGTAAAGCGATTGCGAAAGAGTGCAAAAAATGGATTGAACAGAAAGTTGAATTCAAAACAAATATCGACAATAAATACATACAGCCGCATATTTCACTCGTAAACAATGATAACAGCTATGTGTACATGGGCATCAATGAATTCAGCAGTGCCGGTTTTGGATACGAGAAAGACAACTCGATACTGCATCAGATTATAAAAACTGATGACCATGCTACAACGAGACAATACTTGCAGAATTTTGAAGATATTTGGAATGACGAGAAAACATTAAAAAATGTAACGAACGAAGTTGTTGGGTACATTGCTGATCTCTATAAAGAAAACCCGCCGGAGTTTATCTATTATCTCACTCTCTACAATATTTTCGATGAATTCCTTGAAGATATTTCAGAAGATGAACTGGCGAACGAAAAAACTGGATTTAAAGAATCGGTAATCTGGAACAAGCTCTATGACTTTCAACGCGATGCTGTTCTGGGTATTATCAATAAATTGGAGCGGCATAACGGCTGTATACTTGCTGACAGTGTCGGACTTGGCAAAACATTCACGGCTTTGGGCATCATAAAATATTATCAGGAAAGAAACCGCACGGTACTTGTACTCTGTCCCAAAAAATTGGAAGATAATTGGCAGACTTTTTTAAACAACTATGAAGACAACCCACTGGTCAAAGACCGTTTAAATTATGATGTCTTATTTCATACAGACTTATCAAGAGAAAAAGGTATATCTAATGGAATAGATTTATCACGAATAAACTGGGGCAATTATGATCTGGTGGTCATTGATGAATCGCATAATTTCAGAAACAACGACCCCCGCAAAGATAGAGTGACCCGCTACCAAAAGCTGCTTAACGATGTCATGAAGGCTGGTGTTAAAACAAAACTCCTCATGCTTTCAGCAACACCTGTCAATAACAGATTTACGGATTTTAAAAACCAGATTGCTTTGGCATGGGAAGGAGAAACCGGCAAGACAGATGGAAAACTGGGTACTGAAAAATCAGTTGAAAACATTTTATCCAATGCTCAGAAAATCTTTAATGACTGGACTAAACTGCCGATAGAAGAACGAAGCAGCCAGACGCTGCTTGCCAGCCTCAATACGAATTTTGATTTTTTTAAACTGCTTGATAGCGTTACCATTGCCAGAAGCAGAAAACATATCGAAAAATATTATGACATCAATAAAATCGGCAAATTCCCTAATCGGTTAAAACCCATTACACACCATGCGGATATTACTGATCTTGCAGGTTTTATTGAGATGTCGGAACTCTATAAGGAACTCTCAAGGCTGAACCTGGCCATCTATTCGCCTACAGAATATATTCTGGACAGTAAACGAAGCTTTTATAGCGAGTTATACGACACCAACATCAGTGAAAAAGTAAGCTTTAAACAGTCACACCGGGAAAAAAGCCTGCAAACCCTTATGCGGGTAAACTTGCTTAAGAGGCTGGAAAGTTCTGTCGATTCATTCAGAATCACCCTGAGTAAATTTATAAAAGAGAATGAAATTACCATAGGAAAAATTGAGGCTTTTGAAAAAACAGGCACTCAAGGATTTGCCGAATCAACCCAACTGAATGATATTAACTTAGACGCGGAAAGTGATGACTGGCTGAGTGATGAAATGAGTGTGGGCGGCAAAGTTAAGGTAAACCTTGTCGATATGAACACATCCGGCTGGAAACAGGATTTGCAGGCAGATATACTTATTGCAAAGTCCATATTTAAAGAGATGGCAAAAGTTACGCCGGAACACGACACAAAGCTACGGGATTTAAAGAAATTCATTAAAAAGAAAATAGAAGCTCCTATAAATCCGGGGAACCGCAAGATTCTAATTTTCAGTGCTTTTGCAGATACGGTGAATTATCTCTATCAGAACCTTGCCGACTATAATAAACAAGTGCACAACTTGGCAACCGCAAAGATAACCGGTTCCGATAACAACCAGAATACACTAAAAATCGACAACCGTTTTAACAACCTTCTTATAAACTTTTCGCCCCGATCAAAAGAACGCAGAAAAAAGGATGCCCCTGAAATTGATATTCTGATTGCAACAGACTGTATATCAGAGGGTCAAAACCTGCAGGATTGCGACACGCTCATTAATTACGATATTCACTGGAATCCGGTCCGCATTATCCAGCGGTTTGGTCGAATAGACAGAATCGGGTCGATAAATCAAGATATTCAGCTCATTAACTTCTGGCCGCAGCTTTCTCTTGATGACTATATCAATTTAAAAAACCGGGTCGAAAGCAAAATGTTCATGGTGGATGCCACTGCTTCCGGCGAAGATAATGTGCTCACAAATAAATCTTCAGACCTGGTTTTCAGGAAAAAACAGCTTGAAAAGCTGCAGGAAGAAGTGGTGGATATAGAAGATATGGGTTCAGGAGTATCCATAACAGATCTTGGCTTAAATGATTTCCGAATGGACCTGGTGAATTATATCAAAGAGCATGGCAGTCTTGAGAGTGTTGCAAACGGCATGCAGACGGTATGCAAAAAGGATACTGAACGGGGCATTGAAGAAGGTGTTGTTTTTGTTTTAAAGAATATTAATAATGAAGTCAATATCGACAAAACCAACCCATTGCATCCATTTTATCTAATATATATAAAAACAGATGGTTCAATTCTCTCCAACCATTTGAATGTTAAAAACACCCTGGATATCCTCCGCACTTTGTGCAAAGGAAAAAGTGAGCCGATCAAAGAAGTGTATGATCTTTTTAATGATGAAACCAATGACGGCAAAAATATGTCGAAGTATTCCGGTTTACTCAATAAGTCCATAGAAGCGGTGCTCAATGTCAAAGATGAAAGCGATGTTGACAGTCTTTTTACAGCAGGCGGTACCACCGCCCTGATGAATAATATTAAAGGTCTGGAAGATTTTGAACTCTTAACCTTTGTGGTGGTAAAATAATGGGCAGTGATATCTTTAAATTACCGCGAGAGGCTTTTGTAAACAAGTTTATTGCAAAAACCAAGTTTTACGAAAAGGCAACGCTCAGTTCAAAGCTTCAAAAAGAATTTGTCGATAAAATACAGAAGATTACTTGGAAGTATAAACTTGCTGAAAGCACTGTCGGCATTACCAAAACAGCTACAGTTACAGAGATACAGATATTTGAAATTGAGTTGAAAGAACAGGTAATCCCTAAGAAAGTTCTGCAGGTTATTGATAAAACCATACCTTACCAGATTTTATATCGCTTTGTTTTTAATGAGAGCGTGGCGTATGGAATAACATTGAAAGAAAATACCAGTGTTGAAAGCTACTATTTTTCAAACTGGAATGAAGATATGCTTTTTGATTTTACTGGTATTGATCTGGAAAAGGTCTATCAGAAATTGGTGAAAGCCTTTATTCGGAACGAAACGAAAACAAAAGGCAGTTTTCAAGAGATTATTGATGATGATAAAAAGATTAAACTATTAGAGAACGAGATAGCCGCTCTGAAAAATAAAATTTCAAAGGAAAAACAATTTAACCGCAAGGTTGAGACAAACAAGATTCTGCTGGCAAAGAAATCTGAGTTTAAAGATATTAAAGGAGAAGTGAAATAATGGACAAACTGAAAATGCAGGCACCGGACTTGACCGATAAAAATATAGAACAGATTGCTGCATTATTTCCCAATGTAATTACCGAAACAAAAGACGAAAACGGCAATCTTAAAAAGGCTGTTGATTTTGACCTGCTCAAACAGGTGTTATCCAAAAATCTTGTGGAAGCCGATGACGAACGCTACCGACTGGACTGGCCTGGGAAAAAGGCGTCACTTCTAAAAGCCAATATGCCGATTACCAAAACATTAAGACCTTGCCGGGAAGAATCGGTTAATTTTGATAACACCGAAAATTTGTATATTGAAGGGGATAACTTTGAAGTGCTGAAGATTTTACAGGAGAGCTATCTCGGCAAAGTAAAGATGATGTGCATTGACCCGCCGTATAATACAGGCAATGATTTTATCTATAAAGATGACTTTAAAAAGAGCAAAGAAGAGTATGAAGAAGAACTGGGTGTAGAGGATGAAGACGGCGGAAAACTTTTCAAAAATACCGATAGTAATGGCAGGTTTCATTCTGATTGGTTGAGTATGATGTATGAAAGGCTGGTTGTTGCGAGGGATTTACTGAGGGATGATGGGGTTATTTTTATTAGTATTGATGATAATGAAGTGCATAATTTGCGGAAGATTTGTGATGAGATTTTTGGCGAGTCATCATTTGTAGCTCAATTAGTATGGGAAAAAAAGAAAAAGGGGGCATTCCTTTCTGGAGCAGTCACTAATGTTAAAGAATATCTAATTGTTTATGTGAAAGCAAAAGAATCATTTTTGGGGCTTATAGGTGAAATTGCAAGGAGTGAAGAAACATATCCAGTCATTAAAACTACAAATAGTAGAGGGGTAAGAATAATCAAAAAAGGTATAACAAGTAAATTTAGAGAGAATAATCATCATGTCCCCAAAGGAACGAGAATTAGCTCTGGGAATATGGAGATGATTTTACTCTCTGATATGGTAATTAAAAATAATATCCTTACAGAGGATGTAATAGTCGACAGCAATTGGATTTACTCACAGGACCTTTTAAATAAATATGCAGACGATAAAAGCTTATACGTGACTCAGGATTTATATTTCAGACGAGTTGTTACCGAACCACGCACAAAAATGTTAAAAGACTTACTGCCAATGAAAGGAGAAGAAACAACGGGGTTTGATTTTAAAATCACCGATAATTTATTTAATGATGGCTGGGGAACAAATGAGGATGGATTTGACGAGTTACATAACCTATTGGGTGCACAGTCTTTAATGAGTTTCCCAAAGCCATCGAAGTTAATTGCTAAACTCGCATTATCTACAACAAGATTTGATCAAGAAGCACTTGTCCTCGACTTCTTCTCTGGCTCCAGCACCACTGCTCACGCCGTAATCCAACTCAACGCTGAAGATGGTGGCAAGCGAAAATTCATCATGGTACAACTTCCTGAAAAAACCGATGAAAACAGTGAGGCCTATAAAGCTGGCTACAAAACCATCGCAGAAATCGGCAAAGAACGCATCCGCCGTGCAGGGAAGAAAATCCTCTCTGAACTCGAATCTAAATCTCAGCAGTTAAAACTCGGAGAAGAACCTGTTGATGCCAGTAAACTCGATATCGGCTTCCGTGTTTACAAAACAGACTCCACCAACATGAAAGATGTGTTTTATCATCCGAGTGAGTTAAAACAAATGACTCTTGATGATTTATTGAGCAACATCAAAGAAGACCGCACCCCCGAAGACCTGTTAACACAAGTTATTCTTGATCTCGGCCTTGAACTCTCCTTGCCCATTGAAACAAAAAAGATACTCGGCAATACAGTTTTCATCGTCCAGACCAATGCCCTTGTAGCCTGTTTCGATAATGACATTGACTTCAAAATTGTCGATACCATAGCAGGCCTGAAACCTTTTAAAGTCGTATTTAAAGATGCCAGCTTCAAAGACGATAAAGACCGCATCAATGTGGAAGAACGGTTTAAAAGACTGTCGCCGGAAACAAAAGTAACGGTGATTTAATTATGAAACTGATATTCAAACAGCAACCCTACCAGACCGATGCCACAATGGCAGTTGTCCGTTGTTTCGAAGGACAAGGCAAGGGATTTCGAAAAGAAGATATTAGCAGGACAGGACTTTTTACGGAAAAGATTTTTTCCAACAAAAAGCTGGAAATTACCGATACTGATATTTTAAAAAATGTCCAAGCCTTGCAAAAAGAACAGGGAATAAAAACGATCAGCCGTTTGGACGGGTTGAATTTTACCATTGAGATGGAGACCGGAACAGGTAAAACCTATGTCTATACCAAAACCATGTATGAATTCAACAAGCACTACGGCTGGAACAAGTTTATTATCATGGTGCCTTCCGTGGCTATCCGTGAAGGCGTTCACAAATCCCTGGAGATAACAGCAGACCACTTTCAAGAAATATATGGTAAAAAAATCCGGTTTTCGATTTACAACACCAACAATAAATCCAATTTAATAAACATTAAAAGCTTTGCGAACACTTCTAATATTGAAGTGATTATTATGAATTATCAGGCATTTAATGTAAAAAAACCAGATCAAGATATTAAATCAATAAGATCTGAGGTTGCACGAAAAATTTATCAAAAACTTGACTCTCTGCAAAGTGAACGACCAATAGATATCATTAAGAGAGCCCGCCCGATTTTAATCATTGACGAACCGCAACGCTTTGGCGAAAAGGCTGAAAAGATATTTACCGACAAGGTATTTAATCAGCTTTTTACACTGCGTTACTCGGCTACGCACAAAAAAGAGTTCAATAAAATCTACCGCCTCGATGCCATTGATGCCTATAACCAGAAGCTGGTTAAAAAAATAAGTGTAAAAGGGATTGAAGTCGTTGGTAATTCCGGTACGAACAGTTATCTCTTTCTCGATAGAATACAGATTAGTACCAGCAAGTACCCCGTTGCCTATTTGGAGCTTGAGGTTAAACAGATCAACGGCATTCAGAAAAAAATCAGACAGGTAAAACAAAAGGATGATTTGTTTGTTCTCTCAAATGAACTCAAACAGTATAAAGGTTTTGTTGTAAAAGAGATTAACGGATTAACCAACAGAGTATCCTTTACCAATGGTGTAAAATTAACCGTCGGGCAAACAACCGGAGATGTGGATGAAGAACATGTCCGCCGCATACAGATTCGAGAGACCGTAAAATCCCACATTGAAAAAGAGCGGATTATGTTTTCAAAAGGTATAAAGGTTTTATCCCTCTTTTTTATTGATGAAGTGGCAAAATATCGGCTGTACGATAAAAGCAATAACCAACAAAAAGGCGACTACGCAAAAGTATTTGAAGAAGAATATAATCGAGCAATTGGCCAGTTAAATTTGTTTGAAACAGATTATAATGACTATTTGCACAGATTTGCAGTGGATAAAATTCACAAAGGTTATTTCTCAATTGATAAAAAAGGGAAATTTGTCAATTCAAAAGAAAATAAAAATGAGGGCGGCATCAGTAATGATGTAAGTGCGTATGATCTTATTATGAAAAATAAAGAAACGCTTTTAAGCCTGAGCGAACCAACCCGCTTTATTTTTTCTCATTCTGCACTGCGGGAAGGCTGGGACAATCCCAATGTATTCCAGATATGTACCTTGAAACACAGCCAGTCAGAAATCAGTAAAAGACAGGAAATAGGACGAGGTTTGCGTATTTGTGTAAATTCCAATGGTGACCGCATGGACACTTCTGTTCTGGAAAGTGAATTTTTTGATATAAACAAATTAACTGTGGTTGCCAGCGAATCCTATGATTCTTTTGCAAAGGCTCTTCAGAATGAAATTGTAGCGTCACTATCCGAAAGACCGGTCAAGCTTACAATTGATGTATTGAATAACCGTGTATTAAAAAATGAAAAGGGCGAGAAGTTCACCTTTGATAATCAGAGTTCAATGGATTTGATTTTTGATATGAAGACTAAAGGATATATTGACGATAATTACCAGATTACAGATGTCTTAATCAAAGCCATAGAAAGCAAAACATACGAAGTTCCTGAAAAATTAAAGGGGTTTGAAGGCTGTGTCGCAGAACTGATGCAGAATATCTACACAACAGCAAATTTTACAGCCGCTGAAGATGAAAGCGCCAATAACATTAATGAACCTGTTTTAAAGCCTAATGATAATTTTTATAAAGACGAGTTTCAGAATTTATGGGGGAAAATTAAAGTAAAGACCGTGTATGAAGTGGATTTTGCCAGTCAGGAACTTATAGTGAAATGTATAAAAGCAATTGATAACAATCTGACGGTAAAAAAGATTTTGATAAACATAACTTCCGGCCAACAACAGGACAAAATTGATGAGGCAACACTTAAAGCCGGGGAAAGCATGAAAAAGGAGAAAAGTATAACGGAAAGGGCAGAGTCTCTCCTTGGTTTTTTGAAGTATGACTTAGTGGCTGAAATTGCGAAAGAGACAAACCTTACCAGAAAAACAATCGTTAAAATATTGCAGGGTTTACGGCAGAATACGTTTCATAACTTCAGAGTTAATCCGGAGAGTTTCATACAGGGTGTCGCTCGAATTATAAACAATGAAAAAGCAACGACGATTATAAACAACATTGTTTATTCAAAAACAGACAAGACTTATGAAGACAGCATTTTTACCATAAATAACTTCAAAGGCTCCCTTGCCAGGAACATTCTAAAAGTTAAAAAACATGTGCATGATTATGTGAAAACGGATTCTGATATTGAGAGAAAATTCGCATCTGATCTTGAATGTGAAGAAGTTCTTGTTTATGCAAAACTTCCCGGTGGTTTTAAAATTCCTACACCACTTGGAAATTATAATCCCGATTGGGCAATAGTTTTTAATACCAACAAATTCAAGTATGTGTATTTCATTGCTGAAACCAAGGGAAGTATGGAAACGCTACAACTGAAAGAGATCGAACAGAAGAAAATCAGTTATGCTAAGAAACATTTTGAAGCCTTGGGACATGCGGATATTAAATATGATGTGATTGATTCTTACCAGTCATTGAGAGATAAGATAATGAATTAAGAAATCAGCTTCCGCAGTTCTGACTCCGGATGAAAAATATGGGCAAATTTGAAAATGAATGAAATTAAAAACACATAATCGGGTAAGGGGGAGTTTCTCCCCTCCCCACAACACCACGACTTGCGGGTCAGCACCGTAACAAATTAAAACCTTTTAAAATTTGTGATATGCAAAAACTATCCGCTTGAGAATTGTTGATTCATGATTTGCACAGTTTGGCAAGACATCGAAGGTTTTGACGGATAACATTACAAGGGTGATGATATCCAAATCCTTATAATTACTTGTTAGAAAGAGAAATAACAAATTGAGACATGAAATAATTCTTAAGTATGCAACCCTTACAGGGATGCTTCTATCAGAGGCATGGTTTCTTTGGAATCCCAAAGGTTGGACTTTTGGATGGGAGCCAATAGTATGTTTTGTTGGACTTTTGGGATTCTATTTGTCATTAGATGTAAAGTATAGAGAAAAAGATCGAAAAAAAACTGTTTCCCTTCAACCGACAGATGTTTCTGAGTCTTTAGCTATCAAGCCAGATAAATCCAAACAGAAATCTATTGAAAAAAAAGACATTCAATTGAAATCGTCTAATATGTCTTTAGGGGAATATTTCCATAGGCTAAAGGCTCTTAAAAATCGATTCCTTGAAAAAACCGAATTTATTGAGTCAATAAATGGTTCACATGTAAGTTGGAAGGCCACTGTTAAAAGTGTGAGTCGTGACAATGATAGCGGAATCGTTCTTCATTTAAAGCCTTTGGAAACTGATCTTGTCGTGTTGTATGTAGTGGCACAGCTACCACCAGAATTTGAGACTAAAGCATTTTCTCTTCGAAAAGGTGACAAGGTTATTGTAGAGGGAATATTAAACTTATATTTGGAACAAATACCTATGATAAAAACAGATTCACTTAACGTATTTACATCTTAGATAATTCTTTTAACCTCGGCATGGAGAAAGACGCTCCTTTCGTCACGCTTCTCATGCCGATCGTTATCTTAGAGGAATTTAAATGGATGATTTCCAAAAGCAGGGCTTTCTCGGAAATGATTTGTCTGAGTTTGAAGATGGTTTTCGAAAAGAATATGTAACTTGGTTAAGTTTTCTCTTTGAAATCAACAGTTATGCTCAAACCTTGCAATACAAGTTGGACATCAACAATGAAAATGGTCAACAGCTTGTATGTGCCTCACTTTACGCACGTTGCATTTCAATGTATCAGGCCACAATCATTATCTCAATAAAGGGCATGGAAACCCAGGCAACTATATTATTAAGATGTTTGCTTGAGGCACTATTCAGCCTTGTAGCTTCTTCCAAATCTGAAGAAGTGGTTAAAAAATTCATCAATGCTGATCTACTTGAGAGGCGCAAATTTTTCAACAAAGCACGTATGTGTAAGGGCGATAGTCTAAAAGCCTTGGCTGACAAACATGCTACTGATGAAGTTATTTTAAACATACAAAAAGACATTGATGCCTTTGAAGCAAAAAGATTCTCTACCGAGGAGATTTCAATAAAAGCTGGGCTTCATGACTTGTATCTTACCGCCTATTCATTATTTAGCCATTCAGTTCATTCATCTATTCGTGACCTTGAAAAGCATCTCATAACTGACAGAAATGGAGATGTTACTGGATTAAAAAATGAACCAATAATTGATGGCCACGACTTACTATTTGCTACAGCTGCCGAGTCAATGCTGCATGCACTTAAAGCAGTCGAAAGAGTTTTTACCTTAAATACATCAGACTTCGTAACAAAAAAATATAAAAAATTAGAAAACTTACTACCAAAACCGAAAAGATAACAAAGCTAATTCTCGCGCCCAGCTAAGCCCGAATCGTTGGGAGTCTCCATAAGGAGGTGAAATCCGATATTGTTACCCAGTAGGTGCTCGCCGTAAGCGAAAGTCCTACCTGGCAAAAGGTTAGCCACCGGGCCAGCAGTGAAATCCACAGGTAAACCCGGCAACGGGCGTCTGGAGCTGGGAGGACAAAGGGGGGTTGAATTTAGGCGTTTCTTTTGGTGAAAGGCTCGGTATCAAAACTTGATCAGCACATTAGTGGAAGTAGAAGAAACCGGGCCGCTTGTCCTACACTGAAAAAAAGTGGGGAGATTTCTCTCTATTGTAGAAACTGCTGAGCTTTTAAACATCTTTCTCATCATTTTAATGGCTTTGTTTTTGAATGCCCAGTGCCGTGCTGAGTTCCCTGTACAAATTCTTTGCCTCCTGATGAATAGGAGAGCTTTTCAAACCTTTGATGTTGGCTGAGCGGGTGAAAAAGGTCTCCAGGACCTGTCGAGCGGCTTCCAGTTGACCGGCCATACGGTAAAGAAGAGCCAGGCCGTAATAGGCGTTTGGGACATCCTGGATTTTTATCGCCTTCTTGAAAAGGATCTCAGCTTTCTGAAATTCCTCCTTTTCCATCATCATGCCCGCATAGTTGGTCATGACCATGGCATCTTCTGGATGGTGCTCAAGGCATTTCTCGTAATAGAAGGCCGCCACGTCCAGGTTGTTTTCGTTGCGCGCATAAATGTTGCCCAACATGACGCAGCTCCATGCATCCTGCACTTGCGCGAACTCCGCAAACAAATGGACGAAACGGTTTTAAAAGCATACGGCTGGACAGACATAAACCTTGCACATGATTTTTATGAAGTGGATTATTTAGCTGAAAACGACCGGGTCTTTGGGGACGCCCTCGACTAATTAGACTTAATAATAATTATTGAATTCTTGAGTTGCTCTGCTGACAAGCTGTACAACTCAGCAATTCAAGGGAATAGCATCCGTATCTCGCAAGCATTTAATCCCGAAAAAGATAATAAATTGACTTGCGTATTCACTTAATCTATATTGCTTTAGATTAATTTCGGTCTGTTTTTTGAACCTCAAGCAGGAGGATCAGGTGACTAATTATAGTATTACAAAAAAATAAAGCCCCATTTCTTCAGCCATATGAAGGATGGGGCTTTATACTTTACAGGTCTGTATCTGAGACTATGAAATATTTGGAGGGAGGTGATAATATTTTTGATGTAATTGTGAAAAAAACAAAAAGCGTACTGTTTTGGACAGTTATGATTTCAGTTGTCCCACTTTTTGGAAGTGTATTGTTTCTTTTGCATCTTAGAAAAAAAGCGTTGTGAATAATTGCCAAAATACCAGAAAGTTACTGTTATACCCAACAACTCAAGGTTTTCTAAAGAGAAAGGAGTAGAAAAATGAAAAGATTATTGAAGCCGTTGTCTTTAATTTTAGTGGTAGTATTTGCTGGTTGTGCAACAATTGTTGGTGATAAAACCCAGCTCATGCCGATAAATAGTACTCCTGATAGTGCAACAGTTCTTATAACAGATGAAAAAGGCATGCAAGTATTTAGAGGACAAACGCCTACATCCGTGACACTACACAAAAGTGATGGTAGTTATTGGGGAGGGAAAGATTATACTGTTACAATTTCCAAAGAAGGTTATGATGCACAGACAATAGCTGTTACTTCCAGTCCCAATGGCTGGTATATTGCTGGCAATATCGCTTTCGGTGGTTTAATTGGTTGGTTCATAATCGATCCATTCAATGGTGGCATGTACAACTTGAGCCCGAAACAAATTACTGCATCAATAGGAGAAAAAACATCTTATAATAACAATTTTTCAGATGGGGCTATTTCGATTGTTTTACTTGAGGATGTACCCCAACAACTTAGAGATAAGATGATAAGAATAAAGTAAATTCGGTTTTATCGGCCTAACCTGTCACTTATTTTATTCAGGGCAAATATTTCATCCCCACACAATAACACGGCTCATTGAAGAGGCATGAATGAAAGCTGAAAACTTGATCAATGCACTCAAGAAAAAATTTAAAACTCCGAACTAAATGCACCTATGGAAAAAATAAAGTTAAGGCCATAACCAGTCAGTTCGGTGGACGCGAAGAGGCTCTGTGGATAGACACGTATAGCTTCTGGCACGCCACTGACTTCTATCTGCAAAATGAAAAATGAAAATGAATGGAATTGAAATTAAATTTACGCCTCAGGAAAGAGATTTAATCATTGATCATACTTTTACTGGGCCGGATCTAACTAAAAGGCTGCAAATTGCAGAGATCAAAGGGAAGTACCTGATTGTAAAATATTCAACATATGATATTGATGAACTAATCGGATTTATAGCGGCGGAGGCGAATCATACAGATGATAAAAAAATCGGGAAGAAACTTGATAGGTTATTTGAAAGACTGACTCGGATTCTTGAGAAAGAAATTGATAATCAATAAAATAAATTTCAGATAACATGCTGCTGGTAGGGACGCGCAAAGGACCACGCGCCTCTCAGCCGCGCTGTTGGGCCAAAGCGGAAAAACGTCTTCATCAAAGCGAGGGAAACCATATGAATAATGATTCCACACAAAAGCAGTGTGATAATTGTGGAACTGCAGTGCCAACTTATGATGGTGTCTATCTTTCTAATGAACATACACACCGCTTTCTCTGCTCTAGATGTTATAACGAGTCTATTTCTGAAGCAATTGGTTTGGATTTTGACCACTTGTCATTTCATCCGATCACTTTGGCGGATAGGGATGATGAAAATCACACCTTCCATTTTCAGACCCGTCTTTTCGGAGATAATGTGCTTATTCAGGCTCTGGAAATTAGGGATGGTGAGCCCAGAGGTTACGAATTCGCCATACATGGGGATGCAGAAAGGGATTTGTTTGGCTTATTTGCAAAGCTTCTTGAACGTATTCGCCGTGAACTGCAACGAAGGCACATTGAACCGAGTGATCTGACCCGATACAAAATCACCGATGAAGATATTGTGCGCGGCCATATAACTTGGGATGATGACACAGGTGGTGAAGTTCCTTGCCTTGTGATTGATGGCAAAGAACTTTCATGGCACGAGTTTGGTAGAATGTTAATGACGTATGAAGGATTCCATTTTAAGATGGAAATATTTGAGGGTTCTGAAGAAAGGTAGGTTGAAGCAGTGTATAGAAGGGTTCGGTGTCGTGCGGCCTTGGGTCCATTGGAATATTGCGGCGGCCTTGGGGACAATCCATTGAAATATTGGTTGACAACTGATCGGTACAGCGGGACGCTCAGGATTTTAGGGGCGGAGCAAACCATAGGCGCCCATTCTTGAAATTGTTCCCGAATCTGCCGGGCAGGAACATCAGATTAAGTCCTAAAAGCATTAAGGCAGGCATGAACAGATTATATGTTATAATTATTGTCATATTGTGCTTTACTGCCGCACCTGCAGCCGTAGCTGGTGATATTATAAAGCATTATGATGAGCATCATAAAATAACCGGCTATACTGTAATAGAAGGCGACAGGCAGAACCATTATGACAGCTCGTGGAACCGCACCGGACATACCATCTCTGAAGAAAACAAAAACACTCATTATGATATCAATCAGAACCGGACCGGGCATACTGAATGGGACAATGATAATACCGGCAGCCATTATGACAAAGAGAATAATCGAACCGGATATTCCAAGAAATCTAAAGACAAAGAAGTCATATTTGACAAGTCCTGGAACCGGAAGGGGTATAAAAAGTGAAATGACAAATGACAACCCAAATGTAACCACAGATCGTATTATAGACATGGAAAAGGGCAAATCATTTGGGATAGGAACGGATGGCAAACACTACATTCTTGACACCTTTCCGGTGCTCAAAAAGAAAGAGAAAAAGGCCTTCGGCGAGTTCATGTCCAAGCGCAAATGCCTGGAAGAATATGACCGGCTTGGGAAGATTTTGAGTAATTAATAGGAGAACCCGAATGATATATATCAATACTAAAAAAATCGATGAAAGATTCAAGAAAGCACAGGACAGTCTCGTTCTCCAATCGGCTGATCTATCTTTGGAAACAGTGGCAGTGATGATCGCGAAGAAAGCCATTGAAATAGATCCAAAATATCAAAGGCGTGAACGTTGGAGCAGAGAGAAACAATCTGCTCTGATTGAGTCGTTCATTCTGAACGTGCCTATACCTCCTATATATCTGGCAGAAGATGATTATGGGAATTACTCAGTTATCGATGGCAAACAAAGACTGACAGCTATATATCTATTTATGAAAGAGAAGATGAGACTTCAGTCTCTTGAGAATTTCAAGGAAATGGAGGGGGCCACATTTGAGGAACTTCCCAACTCTATTCAAAATGCTTTGAATATTCGGCCCTATGTTCGAGTCGTTACTCTATTGAAACAATCCGATCCCAATATAAAATACGAGGTGTTTATACGTTTGAATACCGGAGGGGAACCACTCATACCTCAGGAAATTCGCAACGTGGCATATAGGGGCAAAGTTAATGACCTTGTTTTTAGCCTTGCTGATAACGATTTCCTGAAAAAACAACTTAAGATCAAAGATCACCGCTCAAAGCCATATCGGATGATGATTGACGCGGAGTATGTACTACGCTTCTTTACTCTACTGGAGCATTGGAAGGATTTTTCAGGAAATATGCGCATTTCGATGGATGTCTTCATGAAAGAACATCGGCGCGAAGACAAAGACTTTGTGGATAATTTATACAAACAATTCAACACGTCAATTCAATGTTGTGAATCTATATGGGGGGACACTGCCTTTAAACGGTACGCGAACGGTCAGTGGCGCAACCTATCTCTCGCAGGAATGTACGATGCCCAGATGCTTGGAGTATCACTACTCAGCAAAGCTGAACGTAAGCTGGCCATCCAGAACAAAGAACAGATTATTACCAAGACAATCGATCTGTTGGAAAACGATGACCAATTTGATACCTCTGTACGCCAATTCACATCGAATCCGGAGAGAATTCGATACAGAATCGAAACCATGTTTGAAGCATTAAAAACGGCATAAAAACATATGAGCGCACAAACTGATTTTCTTAAAGGGATGCACGGATTTCGTCTGGCGCGACAACATAAAGATCTTGTTGAGAAAGCGCCAGACGAAACAGATCATAACCTACGATCAAAGGCTTTAAGGAACGGCATTGCCATTATTGGATTCTCTATTCTTGAACATTTTATTAGAGCACGGACTGGAGAGTTGCTGCTTTCATTCGATCGGGTTAGCATTTCCTTTGAAGACTTGCCTAAAAAAATTAAAGAGATTGCTACGAAGGGTGCAATAAAAGGAATTATGGCCAGAATGAAATATAATGATGACCCTATTGTTTTCACGCAATCCGAATCGGCAATTATAGCATCATCCCAAAATACAACTTATCAAATTTCACAATACTCAATTGGTTGGGATGGCTCTAATCTTCATATTGATGACATCGGTTACATTTTCAAGTGCTTTAGCATTGATGCTGGGTGGCTTATCATTGACGATTTATCCAGAAAACTTGACCTGGCAATTTTATCCTCAAAAGAGGCTTTTAAAAATGCGGCTCAGCGGCGACATGATGCCGCTCACAATGTTTACGCTAAAATACAACCAACAGATTTGGAAAATTTCGTTCGGGAAGCATATGCAATAGCACTTGGATTTGATTTACTTGTAAGTACGGCATATCAAAAGATCTATATGGGTGATAAGGATTACTTGAAGAATGGTAAAAAAATTACAGCCGGGGATATCGCTTTGCGAACGATAAGTCTTAGTAAGAAAAGATGGA
>Ga0307378_10005969_pt1 | contig 16800 bp, 14 predicted proteins | sample UN1MG_FD_202238 | JGI IMG/M metagenome (GOLD analysis project Ga0307378, IMG submission 202238) | Soil microbial communities from Risofladan, Vaasa, Finland - UN-1 | ecosystem: Environmental > Terrestrial > Soil > Coastal area > Acid sulfate soil | place: Finland: Risofladan, Vaasa | collected... | reverse complement strand
CGAGAATAAGACAACTCGAACGATTGGCCACCGAGGACGATTTAACGGGCCTGAAGAACAGAAGATATATCTGGGAATTCTCCCGGCAGATTATCGAGTACGCCAAAAAAGAGAATGTGCGAGTGACTCTGCTCGTTTTCGATGTCGATAACCTCAAACAATACAACGATATTTACGGCCATTACGCGGGCGATGAGATTTTGAAAGAGGCCGCTGTCCTGATGCAACGCTGCTGTCGAGGTCACGATGTCGTCGGCAGAATCGGCGGCGACGAGTTCGCAGTTCTCTTCTGGGACGACCCGCAACAAAAACGCGCTGCCGCTCCTTCCAAGAGCGATGAGAGGCGTTCGGCAAGCGCCGACCATCCCGCCGAAGCAATCACCATAGCAAAGCGCTTCGTAAAAGAGCTGGGCAAAGCCGGATTCTCTTCTTTTGGCGGATTGGGCCCGGAAGGTAAGGGAGTCCTGACAATCAGCGGCGGCCTGGCAAGCTTCCCCCGTGACGGCGAGACAATCCAGGAACTCTTTCAACAGGCCGACAAGGCACTACTGGAAGCCAAACGAAGCGGAAAAAACAGAATCTATCTCGTCGGCAAACCTCAAAACGACATTACTGAAATCGAAGAATAGAACTCATCCGAATAATGTTCTGAAGCATTAGTTGGCAGAGCCCCATGCGAGATACGAAAGGACCTCAATGGAATGAATAAATGGGCATGCTACTTCATGTTCAATCCCCAAGATTTATTCGAGTGTTGATATTATTCGATATTTTTTTCGTACTCCCATTTAGCTAAGAACCTTTCATTACTCCTTCGTTCCACTCTACGGAGATTAGTTTCTATTACTAGTGGTTTATCATCACTCACAGAACGCATTCTCAACGCTAGCATAACTTCGGCGGCTACAATTGCGACAGGCTTTGCTGCTTTAGTAGAAGCCGCAACATTCAGCCTGCCAGAACCATCAATTATTGCCTCGGACATCGTGGAGTGAATGGTAATAGAATCATGTTGGAATTTTGATCCAAGATTAGACGCCCTTCTGAAGTACATTGGTGGTGACAGTCTAATTCCCTTGTTTATACGGACTTCTTCGCTACCCACTGTAATAACAAGTTGGCACCTGTGAAAAGGGAATACCACGCGGTTGTCATCAGAGGGTGTGACATATAATTGGAGATTTATATCCCAATTGCATGAAGAGGATTTCGAATTTGGTGACGGCTCTTTTATTGCAATAATCGCATCAAGAACCTCGACTGTAGGTTGGTGGCTGATGGGAATAAGCAACCTTAAAAGATCCTCTCTATTGGCGCTTCTTGTTCTACGACCCTCACGCCATGGGACGTCTAACTCGCCACTAAACTTGACAACATATGGGGATCTATCAGTAGAGAAAAGGAGCGCCACAACTATCTTATCATCTACAGGTACATTCAAATCGAAAACTTCAGGACATAATCCATTGAAGTGAGCTTTCACTTGAGGAAACCAGTTAGCCAGTTCTATGTTTTCAGCCCCAACAATACCATACGATTCGTCTATGCCAATTATCCACAGAACACTCTCGCCTCGTGCTGCATTTGCATGACCAGCTATTTGGCGAGCTGCTTTTCTTGGATCATCAGGCCACTTTGCCTTTATCTCGACCCGACTATCTTCGCATGGCTGTTTGCGTTTCTGCTGGTCGATTACTCTGAGTACCCAAGCTTCTATGTCAGACGTTCTCATTAGTAAAAATAGTGGCTATCCTGAATAAATCCTCACTTAATTCCCATCAGATAGTCCATACATTCAATTGCACATTTAATGGCATTTTTATAAATATCAGAGCCGGAGTAGCGAAAAACAGGGAAACCGCAAGTCTGTAGTGTACGATCACGCTCTTTATCACGAGATGCCTGTTTCTTTGTTTTTTCATGAAAATCATGCCCGTCGCATTCTACAACAAGCTTTAGGTCTTCTCTGATTTTGACAGTTTCTTTATGATATGGGTTGTCCTGGGGAGTAGACTGGATTTCATACATGCTGAGAAGAAAATCCACACGGAAGTCACCAATTTGTTTCTGGGGGTAAATATAAAAGCATGAAAATGATGCCTTCTCCAGATACACCGACTCGCCAACTACTACAACATTCATATAACGATCTTTTACAATGTAAATCATAGCAGCCAAAAAGTACTGCTCTATCGGGCTTTCACACATTTTGAACACTTCAATGAGATCAAACCATGTAGAGTACGCTTGGCTACTAAGCATTGCTAATTGTGCCAGTTTCAATGCAGCAATCTGATCATTTGTCTCAAGCTCTGTAAGATGTGGTTCAGGAAATAAAACGAAGGAGGGATCGAAAACATGGTCTGGTGTTAAGAATGAAAGTGTAGAGTTAACTGGTTCACTCAACAATGAGCGTCCGATAGGTGATTTGGATATATCTTCAAATATGTTCATGATTCTCTTCAGCAATATTATAGGAATACCGATTATTTGGAGGGAATTAAAGGTCCCCGTTAATTTTCTTGCCAAAACCCACCTGTCGTCCGACACACTCGCATCTTTACTTCCACCTTCTGTCGTTCGCTCAATGTTACTGTTACGTATTATACACATCACCTCACCAAGTTGCAACCATATTCGGTACTTCTATCTATTATAGCGTTTCTCACGGGATACTCCCCGCAAGACAATTTAGACTCTTTCCATTATTTCAGAAGCGTATCTCATGGAGATTTTTTTGAATTTCGCTTGATTTTTGTGATTGAATTTAGTATAATAATTAACGAATATTGAATGGAGAATTATGAATTGAGAATGTCGAATTATAAATCTGCTAAACAATGAATCGTAAATTGTCATTAGTAAACCTGGTGGTTTTCCGGAACGGGCTATTTGAAAAAACAAAGCCAATGTTAATATGGGCAAAATAATGTTAGTTCCGTGATAGTAAGAATTTATGAGTATTTTGTTGATTTTGAACGGTGTTGGGCAGCGAAAAACAAAGCCAATTTACCGGCCTTTGGCCGGAAATACGAAACAAGTTGAAAGGGCACGTTTGAAAAAACAAAGCCAATGTTAATATAGGCAAAATAGCATTAGTTAAGTGATAGTAAAGATTTATGGGAAATTTGGAGATTTTGACCGGTTTTGGTCGGCGAAAAACAAACCCAAACAAAGCCAATATGCCGGCCTTAGGCCGGAAATCCTAAATACTAAGTTCTAAATCCTAAACAAAAGGCATAGGAGCCAAATGACAGATCCTGAAGCACGTTTGACAAGGTACGTTTGAAAAAACAAAGCCAATTTATTTCGTATTGAGTACTGCGTGATGCGTATTGCGAAAAGGAATTTGAAAAAACAAAGCCAATGTTAAAATGGGCAAAATAGTATTAATTCAATAGTAGCAAAGAGTTATGGATATTTTGTTGTTTTTTGGCGGTTTTGGGCGGCGAAAAACAAAGCCAAACAAAGCCAAATTTAGGGAAAGGCAAAAGGCAAAAGTAAAAAGGCAAAAGGAAAAATGAGAGTAAATCCTGAGTTTCCCCGGTGGGTGATTTGAAAAAACAAAGCCAATTTTCAAAAGCAGAAATGGACGTAAGTGGCTATATAAATGGGATTTACGAAGAAAAGCTGCGATTTAGGCTCGAAAAAACAAAGCCAATCAAAGCCAATTTCTAGCGGGGTGTCCGCTCATGGTTCGGAGGAAATACAAATAATAATTGACCTGATCGTTTGGGGCCTATAGAATCTTGGACGATTCGGAAACGATTCTTTGGAATCTAATCGAGAAAGGGTATTGAAACATGTCAACGAACAACCTTAAAAAAGTATCACTCGCAGCGGGAGCTGCCGGCGTAATGGCGCAAACAGCCTCTACCGCCCAAGGTCAAGGGGTGGATGAGCTTATCGCCGGGATCAAGGACGGCAGCGACAAAGTGCGAACAGAGGCCTGGCAAAGTGCCGGCGAAGTCGGCGCCCCGGCGGTCAAACCTCTGGCGAACGTTATGACGGACGATGATCTTGAAGTCGCCCGCGCGGCAAAGCGGGCTTTGTGGAAGATCGTGCGGCACACGGGCCGGCCCGGCGCGAACAAAGATAGAAGGGCCGTAGAGACCGAACTGGTCAAGCTGCTGGGCGACGAGAGGCCTGTTGCCGTCGGCGCCGAAGTGCTGTGGATGCTTTCGGAAATCGGCGCACGCAACTCCATCAAGCCTATCGCCAGGTTGTTAAGAAACGAGGAACTGCGCGAGGACGCTCGCATGGCGCTTGAGCGTATCGGCGGCAAGAGGGCTGTGACGACTTTGAAAGCCGGCTTCGAGAAGGCACCTGAGGACTTCAAGCCCAACATCGCACAGTCGCTGCGAAAACGCGGCGAAGAAGTAGCCGGATATCCGTGTCAAAAGCTTGTGCCAACGAAAAAAACGGATGTCAAGCCGCTGTAGGCTCAGTGTGTGGCAGCCTCAAATCCAAAGGATTTGGGGATGGTCGGGCTACTTTTGGAGTTTTGCCATCCCCAAGATACGCTTGAGGCTGCCACCCGGGATTGAAATAGATACAAAAGCAGAAAGGCAGTAGAACGATGAAAAAATCAAATCAACTCAACAGGCGTGAATTTCTGGCGGCCGCCGGCGCAGCAGCGGTGAGCATGCCTTACTTGATACCGTCCGGCGTTTTGGCGGGGCCCGGGAGAATCGGGGCAAACGAAAAAATAACCATGGCGCATATCGGCGTCGGCGGCATGGGAGGATACCACCTCAATGACATGGTCCAGCGCCGCGATAAAGGCCAGGTCAATATTGCAGCGGTCTGCGATATAGATAAAAATCGCCTGGTCAACGCGCTAAAGAAGGCCGGGCCCGGTGTAGAGCCGTATCACGACTACCGTTATATCCTGCAGCGCAAGGATATCGACGCGGTGGTTATCGCTACGCCCGACCACTGGCACGGGGTCCAGATGGTTCATGCCGCCGAGTGCGGCAAGCACGTCTATGTCGAAAAGCCGGCCTGCTGCACCATCGAGGAAGGCCAGGCAATGGTCGCCGCGGCAAAGAAAAACAACGTTTCGGTCCAGGTCGGCTCGCAGGGCCGGTCCCAACCGGAAGCTTATCTGGCGCACCGCTACTTAGTCAACGGCAACATCGGCCACATCAACCAGGTCGATTGCTTCCATTACCCAAGCCCCGAGGACAACAACCCGGTTCCCGACAGCGATCCGCCGGCCGAGCTGGACTGGGACATGTGGCTGGGGCCGCTGCGCTGGAGACCGTACAACAAAAAATACTGTCACGGCGTGTTCCGCTGGCTGCTGGAATCGGGCGGCGGGCAGATTCGCGACCGCGGCGCGCACGTGATGAGCTGCGCCATGTGGTGGATGGGCGCCGACGGTACAGGCCCGGTGACAGTCGAGGCAACGGGCACAGCGCCAAAGAAGGGTCTATGGGACAGTGCCGTGCTGATGGACGTGACATATACCTTCAAAAATCCCGACTGGGTGCTAACCTGGCGGCAGATGCCGAACGATAAGCTGCCGAAGGCCGAAGAGCGGACCGGCAAGGAGCCGGGCGGCAAAATCAGCAGGCCCGGTTACGGCGCAATCTACCGCGGCGATAAGGGCGAGTTTATCCACTGGGGCGGCGACGGCGGCACCTGGGCCGAGAAAAAAGCCCGCGAATGGGAGCTGCCCGCCGGCGGCAAAGACGTCTATAAAAGCCCCGGCCACAAAGAGGACTGGTTCAAGGGTATCAAGACCGGCGCCAAGACGATTATGAACATCGAGGCCGCGGCGGGTGTGGCCAACTTGTGCGTTCTGGGCAACCTTTCTTATATTCTCGGCCGCAAGCTCGAATGGGACCAGGCCAAACAGACGATAGTCGGCGACCAGCAGGCACAGCGAATGATGTCCCGGCCGCAGCGTCACCCGTATCATTTGTAGGGGCGGTTCGCGAACCGCCCTTACTGAGCCTGGGGGCCTTCGACGATAGTTTCAGTCGGGCCCAGAAGCTTATAGCGTATGCCTCGCCAGCAAATCGTTCTGCCAAATGCCGAGGAGATAATAAGAAGCAGCATCAGAAACGACCAGAGCCAAAAAGCCAGGATATCGGCGGCGCAGGCGGCCCTCATCGCCCGCCGCTCGTGCTTGAGCAATTTGCCGGCCATTCTCTGGCGGAATATCGCCCTAATGAGCTGACCGACGAAAAACACGACAGGGACCGCCGCGAAAAGGAGCAGGTGTTCATTTTGAATCGCCCCGGCGTAAATCGCCAGGCCGGCCCCCACCCATAATCCTAATATCGAAAAGAGGCCGCTGCCCAATCCGAACCACCAGGTCCTCGGGGCACTTACGCGGGTAATCAGAAATTGCCGCCGAGCGAATTCGAAGAGCTTTCGCCACGTGGTGACCTCGTGTGAAGCTACCAGGCAGGCAGGAACGAAGGCCACGATCAGGCCGGCCTTTTTGACGGCGATGCTTAGCGATAAGTCGTCGCTGAGCGCCTTCGGCCAGATTTTGTCGAGCCCGAGTTCGCGAAAGACTTCAACGCGAATCGCCATAGATCCGCCCCAGGCCTGATTGAAACGGGTATTGCCGAGCAACTGGGCAACTTTGGCGTTCATCGCCGACAGAGCCAGGCTGGCCAGGTTGTTATGTTCCGGGATGTACCAGCGATATCCGCTGGCGGCACCGTTTTTCGCCTTTCGAAGCGGATAGACGAGGTGACTGAGCCAGTTGCTCCGCACGCAGATATCGGAATCGGCAAAGGCCAGAACGTCGATATCGTCGCTAATCTTTTCGTAACAGTACAGGAGGTTATGGATTTTTTGACTGCACGTTTGCCCCTGACCGGCAACAAATACCTGCACATCCTGAGCCTTCGAGCTTTGGCTCAGCCGATTTTTCAACTGACATAATTCGCCGTAGGCCGGGTCCGATTCATCGCCGACCACAAACCACAGCAGGTAATTATCATAGTCCTGCTCAAAGAATGAGGTGATATTTTGCTGAAAAGCCGAATCCAAACCCCTACACGGAACAATCAAAACCGTTCGCGGCCGGTACCATGAACGTTCTCTCTTGTATTTTTTGACGGCAAAGCGATAGTTGTTTTGTGTATGGAACAAAAAAACTAATTGTGAGACGATTGCCGCCAAGGCTATATAATAATACCAATCCATTGTCGTTTTTTACACCCCGTGCTTGAGTCAGGCCGCACTTCAAGATATAGAAGCCAATGGCACAATCGATTCGATGAGTTGCTCAACTGTGTAAGATTGTGCCAGATTGAATGGAAGCAAACAGCCGTGATTGTGATTGGAGGCAATAATAATAAGATTCACGCCGGCCTGGTTCCATCCCTTCTCTTGCGGCTGGTGACCGAGAATAAAAACATCAATATCAAATTGTCCGGCCAATTTATCAAGCAGCGCCTGGCTGTGTCTTCTGCCCCACGTTAAGAGATAAGCCGAGCCCGGCCTGACTACATCGTTGACTTTCAGTTGTCTGTTCAAAATCTGCGGATCGAACTTCCCGATGAAACGGTCGCCCGGCAGCGAATGCGACACCCATATTCGGCTCTCGGTTTTGACAGCTAACGGCTGCGAGAACAGAAATTGTCTTGTCGCCAGTTCTACTTCGGCGCCGTCCGGGCCGAATTCTCGATCCAGAGCCAAACGCATCGCGCGATTCATTTCTCTGCCGTCTTTCATCACTTCGCTGCTGTTGATGAAAGCGGTATCATGGTTGCCCATAATAATATGGACTCGGTGAGGAAAGTTCAATTTATAGCGGGCAACGTCATACAAAAGTCTATAGGACAAACAGCCCCCAAGCGAATCTTCCGGGCCCCCGTGAATAATCTCCTGGAGAACGATATGCCTGTCAGGATTGTTGGCCAGATCGGCAAAGGCTACAATTCTTTCAAAATTTCGCCGATGCCCGTGGAGATCACCCGTTACAATCACGCTGCCCTCAGCGGGCAAATAAATAAGATTATCGCGCCGATATTTATCGGCGTTGTTGGCTTCTATGCCTTTGTTCAGCAGTTCAATTATTGTTTGAGGCATTTTTGTTCGTTTTTATCTTGCCCCCGAAAATACTATGCACCATCAGGTCCAGCCTCGATGTCACCGCCATCATGTTACTCGGGCGTTTTGCAGGATCGTTCTCAATACAATCCATCACAAGGTTTGAGATTCCTATGGGCAGTCCCTTTTTTATTTCGTGCGGCGCTCGTCGCGGCTCGGTCACGCGCAAGCCTAACTTGTTCTTTTTAGGTATTAGAGTTGGGGCGTGTTTTCCGGTAAGAGCCCAATACATTGTCGCGCCAAGGTTAAAGATGTCCGTCTTTGGGCCGAGCGGTCTGCGCTTAACCTGTTCCGGTGCGATATAATCGGGGGTACCCTGGATTCTCTGCTTGACCGTTCCGATCTTGCAGCTCTGACCGAGGTCTATAATTTTAATTGAGCCGGACTTGTCCATAAGAATATTGTTGGGCTTTATATCACAATGGACAAATCCGTGCTGATGCATCGCGTTGAGCCCGCTTGCGACCATCCTGAAGACAAGCAGCACATCTCCCAGGCTCAAAGTCGGGCAGTCTTCGAGGTTCTTGCCGTCAAAGTATTCCATGGAAAGCAGCATTTCTCTTACTTTAAACATGCTGCGTATTTTCCTCAGCTCGAAGCACTTTCGGACGCAGGGATTGTCTATCTGCTTAGCCACTTTATACTCGGTGTCCACCTGCTCGAAAATTCTTGAGTCCTCAGGCTTTTGGAATATGACCCTTTTTAAGGCAACTTTTGTTCCATCCACTTCGTCGGTAGCTAAATAAATCGTGCTGCGAGCACCGGTTCCAATGCGCCTGAGTATTGTAAAACCACCGATATCGAGTATATCTTTTGCCATACTTTCGATAATAACCTAAAATTCAATCGTTAAACGATATTTTACCCTAACTTTATTAGATGCGCCAAACAGGCCTTTTGTTCGTTTAATTAATATGTTCAGCAGAAAACCCCCTGCCTGTATCGGACGTAAAACGAACCAAAATATTACTAAAAATCCTTCAAAACACAAAAAACTATCTTTATATCGAACGTTAGAGCCACTTACTTAAATTTGGCAAAGCCGGAAGTATACAATAGAATCGGGCCCTCATCCAGTATAAGTGTGATTTTTCACAATATTCGCCAAAAAAAAGAAGTGCTTGACAATGTTGCTTGAATTTGGATAATATTGTAAATGAATCGGAAGAAAACGGTTCTTTGAACGCACAGCGTTTATCCGGTCCGGTTCATCGGGATTCCCCGATAGCTCAATTGGTAGAGCGAGCGGCTGTTAACCGCTAGGTCGTAGGTTCGAGTCCTACTCGGGGAGTTTGTTTGATAGCCAGGAATGCGTTTTTAGCGTGTCTTGGCTGTTTTTGTGTCTACGGTTGTCTACCGAAATCTCTTGTTTTCTGCGGTTACTGTCCAAGCAGGTGGCCAAGACAAAATCACCAAAGTTCGGCAGGAAATTCATCGCCTTCTGTTCGGCTTTCTCAAATGTCCTTGCGTATGTGTTGAAGGTTAATCGGGGATCTGAACTTCATTGGCCAGGATGTTGTTGGACTGTTGCGTTACCTGTTTGCAGTCAAATTCATTCTTTTGCGATCATTATAGCTGAAATGTCTTCAAGACAAAGTTGAAAATCTTGAATTTGTGAGACAGGTTTGATATTCTAGTGGAAATTAGGCTTAGCGGCGTAGCTAAGCAAGGATATACAATGTTATATGGGAAATCCAAAATTAAAGAAGATATTCCAAAAATGAGCAAGAAAATTAAAAAGGTAGATACCGAAAGAATTGAAAAGGCGGTGAAGGAAATACTCATGGCGATTGGTGAAGATTCCAATCGCGAGGGGCTAAAGAAAACGCCCGAACGGGTGGGAAAGATGTACGCCGAACTTTTAAGGGGGATGCGCGAGGATCCAAAAGATCATCTTAGCAGTGTCTTTACCGAAAACTATGACGAAATCGTCCTGCTGCGCAACATCCCTTTTTACAGTATCTGTGAGCATCATTTGATGCCGTTTATCGGCTCGGCCCATGTCGCGTATTTGCCGACCGGGATGGTGCTCGGCGTGAGCAAATTGGCCCGCATTGTGGACTGTTTTGCCCGCCGGCTCCAGACCCAGGAGAGACTGACATGCCAGATCGCCGATTTTATTATGAATAACTTAAAGCCAATGGGCGTCACAGTCGTGCTGGAAGCGTCCCATAGCTGCATGACCATTCGCGGCATCAAGAAATCCGGCTCATCAATGGTGACATCGGCGCTCCGCGGCGTCTTCAAGAAGGACCCAAGAAGCCGAAACGAAGTTCTGCACCTGATGCACGCTAATACAGGATTTCTATCAACAGCTTAACCGGCGGCAATTTGGACAGATAATTAGTAAAAGTGTTAAGCGTATTATTTCGGGATAAAGTATGGAAAAGCTGAAAATCTTGATTATTGATGATGATGTTGATTTAGTCGAAGCTCTTAAAGTCACGCTAACAGGAGCTCAATATACAGTCATTACCGCTTCCAATAAAATGGAGGGAATGGAAAAGATTACATCTGAAAAACCTGCTCTGATAGTGCTCGATGTCATGATGTCAACCTGGCAGGACGGTTTCGAATTGTCCAGAGAATTGAAGAATAATCCTGAATTCAAGAACATTCCCATTTTAATGCTCACGTCCATCACCGAAAGGACCGGGGTGGAGTTTAAGTCTTCGGCAGGGGATCCGACCTGGATGCCGGTTGATGGATTTCTCGACAAACCTGTCGAGCCGGCAGTCTTGCTGTCTGAAGTTCAAAAATTGCTCCGGGAGAAGTTATAGGATGATGCCGGCAGCAGATAACGCCACTCTCGTTCGGCGAGCTTTCTGGCTGATACGACTTAGATGGATTGCGGTAGTGGTGCTTGTCCTGGGGACATTTTTTTTACACGATGTTCTCGGCATAGCTGTAGAGGCGACCAAACTTTATGCCGTTGCCGTACTTCTGGCGGCATATAATGGTGTTCTCCTCCTGCTGCTGAATCGGTTTGCTGATAAGGCGGACGGCACTACTGGCGGCATCGTCGGGAAAGTTATTAAATTTCAGATTTATGCGGATCTGCCGGTCCTTACAGTTCTATTACACTATTCCGGAGGTATTGAGAATCCATTCGTATTCTTCTTTATAATCAACATAATCGTAGCAATTTTCTTTCTTTCCATTTGGGAAAGCTATTTGCAGGCGACTCTGGCGGTTTTGTTGCTCGGCGTTATGATACTGCTCGAATATTTGGAAGTTATCCCTCATCATTGTCTGGAAGGATATATTAAGGATTGTTCATATCGGGATAACGGGTATGTTTTGGGAACTTATCTTGTTTTCGCAGTTGTCCTATACATAATTGTTTACATAACCGGCTATATCTTTTCAAGCGTTAAAGAAACCGAAAAAACCAACGCCCGGCTGCTCGAAAAGGATCGTATAAAGGATGAATATGTTGCCCACCTTACACATGACATCAGGGGGCATCTTGCGACAATACAGAGCTGCCTGAGTGTTGTGTTAACCGGTACGCTCGATAAGCAGTCCTCTGAGTTTACCGGTAGGGCATTCAGACGAACAAAGAAACTTACGGATTTTGCAAAAACGTTCATGACGTTGACGAAGATAAGGCTGAATGGCAAGGCAGACATGAGTGAGGTTTCCCTGAAACGCACTGTGAATCGTGTTGTCGATGCTCTGAGGTCCGGGGCCGAGGAAAAATCAATCAAATTGATTTGCCACATATCAGATACAGTCGAAAATATACACGGCGTCGAATTATACATTGAAGAAATGCTCACGACGTTATTGCTTAATGCTATCAAGTATACGCCGGAGAATGGGGATATCACGGTACGTTTGGCGAGCGAGCTCGACTCGGTCCGTCTTCAAATTAGTGATACCGGTATTGGCATCCCGGCGGCAGAGCAGGCTAAGATATTCGACGAGTTCTATCGGGCTGGTAAGGCAGCATGCTGCTTACGAGCAATCTGCCGTTCTCAAAATGGGAAGTCATATTTAAGGACCCAATGACCACGGCAGCGGCAATAGACCGGCTGGTGCACCACAGTGTGGTCCTGGAGTTAAACGTACCAAGCTACCGGGACGAACAGGCCAGAAAACGTAAAAAAATTAATGTCAAAAAATCCGCCCCCCTCCCTATAGGGGGGCCTCCCAGAGGGGCTTACGCTATAAGAAGGATGTTACCAAAGAACGGTAAAAATAATTGTCGTCAGAGGGAATTTATAATTGACGTTAGTCAGTTATCTCATTTTGAAAGTATGCAGGCTGTTACCTACACACCTGAGGCGATGACAAAACTCAAGGAATTTGAATCGCGGAATGGAGAGCTTGAAGAATTTGGCGTGTGCATGGTTAAGACCCATTTGAGTCTCTCCCACGATTCGAATTTAAAAGGACGCCCCAGGAATTGGACGCTGCCTATTCGAGATATTCTGTTATACAAAGGAGCCGGTTTGATCGTACCGCTGGCAGGAGATATTAAGTTAATGCCCGGGACGTCATCGAATCCTGCATTCAGGCACATCGACGTCGACGTCGAGACGGGAAAGGTCAGGGGATTGTTTTAGGGAGCGAGCCATCAGGCTCTGTCAAGATGCTGAATTCTCTTTTCCACCCCAACTCTGTAGCGGTGATTGGGGCTTCACGGACACCAGGTAAAGTAGGGCACGAGATAGTCAGCAACTTCCTCGACGCTGGTTTCAAGGGCGAAATAGTACCTGTTAATCCCTTTGCAGATCAGATTCTCGGCTTGAAATGTTATGAAGATATCGGGCAGTATCCCGGTAAGATTGACCTTAGTCTCATTGCGGTGCGGGCTCCGTTGGTTGTGGATGCTACGATAAGCTCAATCAAAGCCTGTGCCAAGACAATAGTAGTGACCTCATCGGGATTTGCAGAGGTCGGCTCAAGTGGAGCCGAGATACAAAGACAGATTGCAAAGCTTTGTGCTGATTCTAAAATTCCTTTGCTTGGTCCCAATTGTTTTGGACTAATCAATACCAGCAACTGTCTGAATGCTTCATTCTCAAAACACATACCAAAGGCGGGAGGGATATCGGTCCTCTCACAGTCCGGGTCGATCTGTAGTGCTTTGCTGGATTGGGCTTCGGCCCACGGACTTGGTCTGGCCAAGGTCGTTAGCCTTGGTAATAAAGCGGATCTTAATGAGGTGGACTTTCTTGAGGTATTTGCAAACGACGAGAAGACTACAGTGGTTGTGGGATATTTGGAGAGTATCAGTTCAGGTAAAGATTTTTTGAAAGCGGCCCGTGCGGTTACCTCGTCCAAGCCCTTTATTCTCCTGCGAGCGGGGATTACGAAGGCTGGAATCTGGGCTGCTTCGGCCCATACAGGCACCCTGGCCGGTACCGACACAGCCTATTCCGCGGCGTTCAAACAGGCAGGCGTGATTCGTGTCGAAAGCCTCGATAGCCTTTTTGACTGTACCGCAGCTTTGTCTACACAACTGCGCCCAAAAGGTGATAGAGTGGCGGTCATTACCAATGCCGGAGGTCCGGCGGTGCTGGCTGCTGATGCAGTTGAGCAATGCGGCATGAAGCTTGCCAACATCAGAGAACGCCAAGTTGAAATGCTGAAACAGCAACTGCCTCCCGCGGCAAGCGCATACAATCCAATTGACGTGTTGGGCGATGCAGACCCAAAACGATATTCGATGGCTGTCGAGGCAGCGCAAAACGACGAAGAGGTCGATGCGGTTATCGTTATATTGACGCCTCATTCGATGACACGGCCTGCCGAGACCTCTCGCTCAATCGCATGCAGGGCTAACGGAGACAAGCCGATTTTAATGGTGCTTATGGGCAGTGACGAGGCAAGGGTCGAACATATTAAGATGGTCAATAGCAACCTGCCTATCTATCCCTCGCCGGGACGGGCGGTGGCTGCATTATCCGCCATGTGGAAATATCAAAAATGGCGAAGCATCCCCGAGCGAGTTGTCACCCGATTCCCCGTAAACCGTCGTCCGGTGGAACGAATCATTACGCGTCACCTCAAGGCAAACCTCACGCGAATCGGAGAAGCTGAAACAAAAGAAATTCTCAGGGCATATGATTTTACAGTGCCGGACGGCCGGTTGGCCGGCTCTCCCGAAGAGGCGGTAGATATCGCCAAACGCATAGGTTTTCCTGTCGCGATGAAGATTGTGTCACTTGACGTTCTGCACAAATCAGACGTTGGCGGCATCAAATTAGGCATATCCAGTTCTGAAGAAGTACGAGATACATTTGATTTACTTTCACTGCGTGTCGGCCGGCGTGCGCCCAAAGCGAGACTCAGCGGTATTTACGTTGAAAAGATGACCACCGAAGGATTACATACCGTCATGGGCATGGTATCCGATCCTCGCTTTGGCCCCATACTGATGTTTGGGTTGGGCGGCACCTTTATCGACCGTCTGGACACAACATCCTGCTACCTGGCTCCTATCACGGCAGATGAGGCCATGCGAATGCTCTCTGAAAGCCGCTCATATGCGATTCTAAAAGATGCCAGGGGTCAGGCTGATGTTGATATTACGGCAATTGTCACCGGTCTGCAGCGCACAAGTCAGCTTGCAACGGACTTCCCACACATCAAGGAACTGAACATTGATCCGTTCATTGTGGGCAGAGCCGGCACAGGGGCCGTTGTTGTGGATGCACGAATCTCCCTTTTGAGAACCAATGGTGTATAAATGGGCTTGAAGGAAGGTGATTACAATAAAAGCAATAATGATTGGCTGACGAAATACAATGAAATGGTCGTCTCGGCAGACGAAGCCGTTTCCAGGTTAAGACCCGAACACCGGGTTTTTATTGGTACCGGTTGCGGCCAACCTCAAATGCTGGTGGATGCACTATTAGCCAGAGCCAGCCAGCTTGAAGACATCGAGATCATCCATTTGCTGACACTTTCGGAACCGGTCTTTCGCCATGCAGAGCTTGCCAGATACTTTCGACTTAACCGTTTCTTTTCGGCTGAGTGGGCCGATGATGTACTTCAAACCCGGCGTGGTGAACATACTCCGGTGTTTTTATCCGATATACCAAGGATGTTCATGTCGGGGCGGTTGCCGATCGATGTTGCGCTGATACAGGTGACAGAGCCGAATGAACAGGGGATGTGTTCGCTGGGTGTCTCCGTCGATGTGACAAAAAGCGCAGTTGAAGCTGCCGGACTCGTCATTGCTCAAGTCAATCCTCAGATGCCGTGGACAATGGGCAACAGTTTGCTGCACATATACAATATCGACATGCTTGTAGCCGGTGAGACTCCTATGCCCTATGTTCTTTTGCCCGAGCCGACGAAAACATCGTACACAATCGCCGAATATGTTGCGGCACTGATTTCTGATGGCTCCACGGTCGAGCTTGGAATCTGTGGGATTTCTTTGGCACTCTCGGAGTTCCTGAAAAATAAGCATGACTTGGGAATTCATGCAGAAGTCATTGGTGACGCTATCATTGAACTGGTCGAATCAGGGGTAATAACCGGACTGCATAAGAGTGTAGATCGAGGCAAAGTCGTAGGTAGTATGTGCCTTGGTACACAACAGCTTTACGATTATGTGAACAGGAATCCAACATTCTCCTTCTGTCCATCCGAGAGCGTCAGTGATCCCGGTGTCATTGCTCAGCAAAAGAACATGATAGCAGTAGTTACTGCCGAAGAAGTGGACCTGACGGGTCAGGTCTGTGCACGAACGACCCAACATGGTGTTTCGGGCATTGACATACGTGCGGATTTTGTACATGGTACGGCGAAGACAAAAAACGGCAGATTAATAGTGGCGCTTGAATCCACGATCTGTGATGACGCTACTTCAAAGATTGTATCATGTCTAAGCAGCGGGGCCGAGGTTGTTGCAACAAGTCGCGAAGTGCATTATGTTGTAACAGAGTACGGAGTAGCCTACTTATACGGCAAGAGTCTCCAGGAGCGTGCAATGGCGCTTATAAGCGTGGCGCATCCGAATTTTCGTGAACATCTTCTCAAACAAGCAATTTGTATGAATCTTGTAAACTCAAGCCTGGCTGATGTGGAAGGGAGAATACATATACTTCAGCCGGAATTGAAAGCGAGATTTGTTCTCGATGACGGGACTCTGATTAATATTCGACCGATGCACCCAACTGATGAGAAACGTGTTCGAGGACTTTTTCAATCTCTCTCGGAACAGACCAGGTACTACCGGTTTATGTCACATATTACGAAAGTACCTCAGAAACAAATTCAAAACTTCGTGTACATAGACTATCGAAGTGAAATGGCCATCGTGGGTACTATCCCTGAGGCCCACGGTGATGAGATTATTGCTATTGGCCGGTACTTTATCGAACCTCGAACAAACCGTGCAGAAGTGGCCTTTGTCGTCCAGGATGAGTGGCAAAAACGTGGTATCGGAACTTTCATGTTCAAGTTACTTATAAATGTTGCCAGACAAAATGGTATTGAGGGTTTCAACGCCGAAGTATTAATTGAAAATAAACCCATGCTGGCTGTTTTATTGAAAGGAGACTGTAAGTTATCCAGTAAAACTGAGGGTCGTGTTCGCAGTGTAAATATGGATTTCGCCTAATGCTTTGCCTGTCCATGATGGCCAGGAACTTTGATAAGGTATTTGACTTTATTTTTCATAGCGAACAATCTCCTTACCTGTAAGTCGGTAACCATCTGAAATCTCCTGATTTATGGAAATCCAGATAGCTTATTGTT
>Ga0307378_10005968_pt1 | contig 16800 bp, 13 predicted proteins | sample UN1MG_FD_202238 | JGI IMG/M metagenome (GOLD analysis project Ga0307378, IMG submission 202238) | Soil microbial communities from Risofladan, Vaasa, Finland - UN-1 | ecosystem: Environmental > Terrestrial > Soil > Coastal area > Acid sulfate soil | place: Finland: Risofladan, Vaasa | collected... | reverse complement strand
TATGCTTGATGCCGTTCTCGTCGAGTCGCCGTTCGATCTCGTCGAAACGCGCGGCCGTCACCGTGAACGCCACATGCTGCATGCCGCCGATGGCGTTGCGGTTCGACTGCGGTTCGGCATCCTTGGGGATCTCGAAAAAGGCGAGCAGGCTGTCATTGCCCATGTCGTAGAAGTAATGCCGGACTTCCTCGTATGGCGGGTTGCCGCGATTTCCGGTACCCGTGCCCAGACCCGGCGGCACCTTCATGGCGTGGACCAGCGGCATGCCGAGCACGTCGACATAGAACGTCGTCGTCGCGCCCATATCCTCGGTGGTCAGCGCCAGGTGGTGAACGCCGCGCGGCAGAACATCGCCGCGATGCGCGGGCTTCCGTGCTGGTGCCTCTCTGCTGCCTTCCATCTTCGGCCTCCTTTCGCGAAACGCGGTTGCGCCTTTGCAGGAAAGTATATGCCTTCTCAGCCGTCCTCGGCGAGATCGAAATAGAGCGTGGCCAGATCCTCGCGCGCCAGCAGCGACCCGGCCGCTTCCTCGAGCACGATGCGCCCCTTTATCATCACATAGGCGCGGCGCGCGAAGGCAAGCGCGATATCGAGCTTTTGTTCGACCAGAAGGATGGTAAGTCCCTCTTTCTGCAATGCCTCGAGCGCGCGTCTGATCTCCTCCACGATGAGGGGGGCCAGACCGAGAAACGGCTCGTCCAGCAGCAGCACGCGCGGCGCCGACATGAGGGCGCGGCCGATCGCCAGCATCTGCTGCTCGCCGCCCGAAAGCGTGCCGGCGAGCTGGCCCGCACGCTCCTCGAGGCGCGGGAAGAGCGCGTAGACATAATCGAAGCGTTCGTCCTGGGAGCGCCCCTCGCCGCGCTGCAGCTTGAGCGCGCCGAGCCGCAAGTTGTCGCGCACGGTGAACGGGCCAAAGACCATGCGGCCTTCGGGAACCAGGGTCAGGCCGGCGGCCACGATACGGTGGCTGTCGAGCGTGCACAGCTCCAGGCCATCGAAATCGATTTTACCGCCGCGCCGCCGGATCGTGCCGGTCAGCGCGGCCAGCAGCGTGGACTTGCCGGCGCCGTTGGGGCCGAGCAGCGCCACGGTCTCGCCGCCGGCGATGGCGAGATCGACGCCGTGGATGACATCGATCGGGCCGTAGCCCGCCGTGAGCTTGGCGACCTCAAGCATCGCGCTGTCCTGCCGCGCGGCTGCCGGCGGCGGCGCCGACACCGCCGGCCTCGCCAAGATAAGCGTCGACGACGGCGGGGTCGCTGCGGATCTCGTCCGGTGCGCCGTCGGCGATCTTGCGGCCGAAATTAAGCACGACCACCCGGTCGGCCAGCGGCAGGAGAAAGCGCATGTCGTGCTCGATCAGCAGGATCGAGATGCCGCGCCCGGCGATGCCCCGGATGATCCCGCCGAGGCGGTCGCATTCGCTGGGCGTGAGGCCGGCGGCGGGCTCGTCGAACAGCATGATCCGCGGCTCGCCGGCAAGCGCGCGCGCGGTTTCAAGGAGACGGCCCTGACCGAACGAGAGCGTCGTCACTTCGGCATCTTGGAATTCGCGGAGACCGACGAAATCGATCAACTCGATGGCGCGGGCACGGGCCTTGCGCTCCTCGTCGCGTGCCGCGGCCGCGCCCAGCAGCACTTTGCCGAGCCCGGCGCACATCGTCGTATGCGCGCCGACCAGAACGTTGTCGGCGACCGACATGCCCTCGAAGGGCATGTTGTGTTGGAAGGTCCGCATGATGCCGCGCGCGGCAATCCGGTGCGGGGGCAGGCCCAGCATCTCCTCGCCGTCCAGCCGCACCGAGCCCGCGCTCGCGGGATATCCGCCGGTGAGCAGATTGAAGGTGGTGCTTTTGCCGGCGCCGTTTGGGCCGATGAGCCCGAGCACCTCGCCCTCGCCCAGCTCGAAGTCGAGCCCGTCAACCGCCGTCAAGCCGCCAAAGTGCTTGGTCAGTCCCGAAACTTCGATCAGCGATTTGCGCGCCGTTGTCATGTAAGCGCCGTCATTTGACGCCTTTGCCCCGTTTCAAACGCGCGCGCAGATTGTCCCAGGTCCCGATCAACCCCTTGGGCTGGAAGAGGATCGCGGCGACCACAAGGACACCGAAGCCGATCGCATGAAAGTGGCCGACCACGGGTTCGAGGATGTCCTGGCTCAACTTCAGCAGAACCGCGCCGATGATGGCGCCGGCATGGCTGCCGCTGCCGCCGACGATCACCATGAAGAGCAGGAGGAAGGCGTTCTCCAGGCCGAAGACCGGCGGGTTCACGGTGTTGTCGAAGAAGGCGTAGACCATGCCCGCTGCCGCCGCCATGACGCTGGTGAGGGTGAAGGCGATGATCTTGGTGCGCGCGACATCGACGCCCATCGCCGCGGCGGCTTGCGAATTGTCACGGATGGCGCGGCAGGCGCGGCCGAACCAGGAGCGGTCGATGCGCAGCAGAATGGCGAGCGTGCCCAGCAATACGCCGACCATGACAACGGCATACCAGGGCCCCTCGATCTTTGCTCCGAAGACCGCCGGCAAGGAATAGCTGGTGAGCCCGCCCGTGCCGCCGGTCAGCGTGCCGCCCTCGTCGAGCACGACAATCAAAAGCTGGGCGAAAGCGAGCGTTGCCAGCGCCAGATAAAACCCCTCAAGGCGCGTCGCCGCAAAGGAGACGATGAAGGCAAGAATTCCGGCCAGCAGGAGTGCCGCGATGATGGCCAGGCCGAGCCCAAAATCGGCCTGGGTCAGCAGGATCACCACCGTGTAGCCGCCGATTCCGGCAAAGGCGAAATGGGAGAGCGCCATTTGTCCGGCGATGCCGAAGAGGAAGTTGTAGCTGACCGCGAGCGCCACCCAGAAGAGCAGCTTGCGATAAACGTCGAGCTCGTAGGGCTGGAGCACAAAGGGCAGCCCGCAGAGCAGCGCCGTCACCAGCCCCCAACGCAGGACCCATTTCATTCCGAGCTGACCAAGCGCGCCCATCAGCCCGCCTCGCGGGCGCGCAGGAGCCCGTTCGGGCGAACCATCAGAAAGATGATGAGCAGCAGCGGGGTGACGCCGAGAGAGAGGCCCGATGGGATCGGCACATAGCGCCGCGTCAAATCTTCGGCGAAAGCCAGAATGATGCCGCCCAGAAGCGCGCCCTCAACCCGGTTGACGCCGCCTATCACGAGCGCGGAAAATCCCTGGATCGCCAGCGGCAGCGCCATATTGACTTCGAGCGAGCCGCGCGGCGCGTCGAGCAGCCCGGCGAGCCCGGCAATCGCCGCCCCGCCGGCAAATGCAAGCGCGGTCACCAGGCGCAGATTGATGCCCATCAGCGCCGCCGCGCGCCGGTTGATCGCCACCGCCTCGAAGCTCTTGCCCCATACGGTGCGCTCGAAGAACAACCAGACAGCGCCGAAAACCGCGAGCGTGGTGACGATGATGAAAAAGCTCTGCGGCGTGCCGGCAATCGGGCCGAGCTCTACGCGGCGGAAGCTGAAGGGCCCCTCGAGCGGAAATTGATCGGCCCCGAACTGCAACAGCATTATCTGATGGTACACGACCAGCATGCCGAGAAGGACCAGGATCGGCGCCAGATGGCCGGCGCCGCGGACGACGAGCGGGCGCACGACCGCCCATTCGGTCAGCCAACCGAGAATGGCCAGCAATAGCGCCGCGCCCGGGATCGCAATGATCATGGGCAGACCAAGCTCCGCCGAGAGCAGTAAGGCCGCGAAGGCGCCTATCATCGCCCATTCGCCGACCGCGAAATTCACGATGCCGGTCGGCCGCAGGACCAACAGATAGGCAAGCGCGACCAAGCCGTAGACGCAGCCCGAGGCCGAGGCGCTGACGAGAAGCTCGAAAAGGTCCGACATGGTCGCTTAAAGCCCGCTCTGGACCGACCGGCGGATAAACGCAAGATCGGGACCGGCCCAGCGCTGGCCGGACCGGTCCCTCAAGTGTTTAGCCCTTGCGTGGCAAAACCGGACTATTTCGTCCCGACATGGACGACGGGCCCGTGCTGGTTGTCCTTGATCAGGCGGACCACCGCGCCCTGCGGGTCGAAGCCGGTACGCTTGCCGGCGGGGAACCCGTAGCTTGCGGTCTTGGCGCCCATGACGCCGCGATAGCCCTTGGTGGCCTGCAACGCGGCGCACACTTTGGTCTTATCGGTCGAGCCGGCGCGCTTGATCGCCTGGACGACGAACATCAGATCGTCGTAGCCGTAGCCCGGCAGCGAGAACGGCGTCTTGCCGTGCTCTTTTTTGTAATGCGCGATGAAGGCCTGCGCCTCGGGCTTGGCCGGGTCGAACGCGTCGATGAAGGCGACGCCCTCCATGAGGTCTTTGGCGGTGCGCAAATAGGTCGGGATCGACAGGTTGAACGAGCCGAGGACCTGCTGCTTCATGCCGAGCTGGTGATAGGCGCGGAAGAACAACACCATCTCGCGTCCCAGGATGGCGGCCTGGAAGATGGCGTCCGGCTTGGCCGCGCGCACCTTCTGCATCTGCGGCAGGGCCGATTTTGCGCCGGCCGGCACGACCTGCTCGACGACGACCTTCGCGCCCGACTTCTCCAAGCTGATCTTGAAGAATTTGGCGAGGATCTGGCCCAGCGCGGTGTTGTCGGTCATCAGCGCCACACGCTTGTAGTTCTTCGACTTGGCATAGGCCATCAGCGTGCGGATCTGGATCGAGCCGAGCGGGCCGATCTGGAAGAAGCATTTGTTGTCGAGCTTTCGGGTCAGCGTATCGCTGCCGTTATGCGTCACTTGGGGCGTCAGCGTCTTGATCGTCGTGTTCTGCGCCTGCTGGCTCGAGGTCGAACTGGAGTTGCTGACGATCGCGACAACGCCGGCGTCGATCAGCTTCTGCGCCTTCGAGGCCGAGACGTCCGGCTTGTTGCCGTCATCCTCGATCACCAGCTCGATCTTCTTGCCGAGCAAGCCGCCCTGGGCGTTGACGACCTTGGCCGCCAGCAGGATGCCTTGTAATACCGGCTCGGCATAGAACCGCGCATTGCCGGTCTTGTCGGTGATGACGCCGATCTTGATGGTTTCCTCCGCCGAGGCGGCGCCCAGCGTCATGGTGGCGGCGAGCCCGGCAGCGCCGAGCCCGAGAACAAAGCGTCGGGAAAATTCACCTGGGTTTTTCATCGCTCTTTTCCTCCCTTGCTGCGCCCGAGAAACGTCCGCGCGGCCGTGTTGCGCATCGGTTTGTTGCCCGTTGACGCGCTTGCATTGATGCGCCCGACACTACCGCGTTCCCGATAGCCCGTATACGTCGGACGCGCCGACGATTGCCGCCGGTCGTTCGATATCTAACCATTTTGGCAGCTAACCGGGAGGCCGGCAAGCCGGGGCGATCATTGCCGCCGTCTACGCCGCCCACCGCGAATCTGCCCTGAATTTGCGTTGACGGTGCGGCAAACGTGGAATTGGCCTCTCGCAATCGATTGCGGCGGCGCTGGCGACGCGTATCATGGCGTATGAATTCGGTGTTTGAAACGCCGCCAAATTTTTTTGAAATTCGAGGAGGAGGGGACCCATGCAAGGCAAGATCGCGCTCGAAGAGCATTTCGCCATAGACGAGACGCTGCAGGATTCTGCGGGGTTCCTGGGAGAAGCGGTCTGGCCCGAGCTCAGCTCCCGCCTGATGGACATCCATGGCAAGCGCCTGCAACAGATGGACCAGCACGGGATCGAGGTCATGATCCTGTCGCTGAACGCACCGGCCGTGCAGGCGATCCCCGATCCCGGGCGCGCCAACGAGATCGCCATGCGCGCCAACGATTTCCTCGCCGAGGAGGTGGCCAAGCGGCCCGACCGTTTCGAGGCCTTCGCGGCGCTGCCGATGCAGGATCCCGACATGGCGATCCGCGAGCTGGAACGCTGCGTCAAGGAGATGGGGTTCAAGGGACCGCTGGTGAACGGTTTTTCGCAGATCAACGACCCGGAGAGCGCGGTTTACTTGGACTTGCCGCAATACCGGCCGTTCTGGGCGGTGGTCGAGGCGCTCGACGTGCCGTTCTATCTGCATCCGCGCAATCCGCTGCAAAGCATGTCGCAGATCTATGAAGGCCATCCCTGGCTGCTTGGCCCGACCTGGGCGTTCGGCCAGGAGACCGCGGTCCATGCGTTGCGCCTGATGGGCTCGGGCCTCTTCGACGAGCACCCGGGGCTCAAGATCGTCCTCGGCCATATGGGTGAGGGGTTGCCCTACAGCATGTGGCGGGTCGATCATCGCAACGCCTGGACCAAACAGCCGCCCAACTATCCCGCCAAGCGCAAGATCGGCGAATACTTCCAGGAGCACTTTTATCTGACGACCTCGGGCAATTTCCGGACCCAAACGCTGATCGACGCCATCCTGGAGATCGGCGCCGACCGCATCCTGTTCTCGGCCGATTGGCCGTTCGAGAATATCGACCACGCGGCCGACTGGTTCGATGCCGCGACAATCTCCGAGGACGACCGCAAGAAGATCGGCCGCACCAATTCGGCGAAACTGTTCAAGATGGAGTAGGGCTCGGGGCCGCCATGACATACGAGCAGGCCCGCCAACGCTCTCGCTTCTTCCCCTCCCCCCTTGAGGGGGAGGGAGTTGACGGAAACGCCGGTCGCTACGAGTCGCGACCTATCCCCCTACCCCCACAGCTTGTCGCTGGCGATCCGCGCGCCTTCGGCCATGGCCTCGAACTTGGCCCAGATGACCGTAGGATGCACCTCGGTCTTGTAGCAGGCTTGCGAGGAAAAGCCGCAATCGGCGCCGGCGATCACGTTCTCGCGGCCGACGAGGCCGGCGAAACGCACCAGCCACTCGGCGATCAGCTCGGGATGCTCGACAATATTGCTGGCATGGGTGATGACGCCCGGCATGATCGCCTTGCCGTCGGGCAGCTTGTTCGTCTCGAAGACGTGATAATCGTGCTCGTGGCGCGGGTTGGCGGCCTCGAAGGAATAGACCGAGGCGTTGATGCGGTAGATGTGCTCGATCACCTCGCCGAGTTGCGGCTCGAAGATACGTGGGCCCTCGTTGATGCCGTAGCAGGTGTGGAAGCGGATGTTCTCCTCGGGAATGCCTTTTAGCGCGGTGTTGACGCTCTCAACGAAGATGTCGGCCTTGCGGATGCGTTGTTTTTCGTCGAGCGCCGGGTCGGCAAAGATGTCGGAGAGGAACGGATCGTCGACCTGCACGTCAAAGCCGGCATCCACGATCGCCTTGTATTCGACACTCAACGCCTCGCCGAGGGCGTTGAAGAACGCCTCGTCGTCCTTGTAATACGCGTTGAAGCCAACCCCGCTGGGCGCGGTCGAGGGCACGAAGGCACCGGCGCAGCCGGACGCATCGACCGCGGCGCGTAAATTCGCAAGGTCCCGCTTCAACGCCGCCTCACCGACATAACGGATCGGCTCGACGGCGAAGATCTTGACGATCGGCGCGATCATGCCGCCGAGCATCGCCCGGGCGAAGTACTCCTCGTAATACTCAGGGAAGGCCTCACGCTCGGCTGTGTAGAGCGCGTATTTGTCCGCCGGGCGCGGCTCGAAGCCGGCGAGGCGCTCCTGAACGTAGACGAAGAAGCCGGCTTTCGAGATCTCCCCGTCGGTCACGATATCGATGCCGCACTCGGCTTGCTTCTTGACGATGTCGCCGATCGCGCGCGTGACCCGCTGCTGATAGGCATCTTCGTCGACCGGCGTGCCCTCGCCGGTCAGTCGCGCCTTCATCATGTCCAAAAGATCATGCGGCCGCGGCAGGCTGCCGACATGGCTGACGAGAATGCGATCGGTGCTTCGCTGCATGGTTTCCTCCCTGTTTGACTGAATGTTGGGGTATCACGGGCAACCAGGCAAGCCGATACCCACGTCAGCGCGCGATCGAAGCCGAATGTGGGGAATGAGCGGTTGGTAACGTCGCTCGGCGCGTGACCGACTAATTCCGCTGGGTCAGCAGCTGTTTGGCGCGAGCGATCTCGCCGGCGCTCATCCGCGGGATCAGGCGGTCGAGCGCCTTGCCGGCCGGGGCGTTCTGGTTGGCGACGGCAAGGCTGTACCATTTGAAGGCCATCGGCACGTCCTTGTCGATGCCGAGCCCGTGTTCGTAGATGAGCCCCAGATTGTATTGCGCTTCGGCGAGGTTCTTGGCCGCGGCCAGCTCGAAATATTCGCGCGCGCGCTTATAGTCCTGCGGCACGCCGACGCCGCGCACGTAAGCGAAACCAAGGTTCAACAGCGCGCGCGAATGCCCGGTCTTGGCCGCGCGGCGGTACCAGGCGAGCGCCTCGTTCTGGTTCTTGGCGGTGCCCATGCCCTGCTCGAGCATCACCGCCAGCGCGTATTGCGCGTCGGCATCGCGGCCGCGCGCGGCAGCGTCGCGGAACAGGGCAGCGGCCTTGGCGAAGTCGCGGTCGACGCCCTGGCCGCGCAAATAAAGCTTGGCGAGCGCCAGTTGCGCCTTGGTTTTGCCAAGCTTTGAAGCCTTGGCGTACCAGGCCAGATGCCTTTCCGCCGGCACGGGAAGCGCCTGCGAGCGGATGATGTCCTCGTCGGAGAGCTGGCCCGTCAGCCTGGCAAGCGCCGCGATGGCGGGTTTGTAGCCGTCCGCGCTGGCGCGCGCGAAGTGGTCGAAGGCGAGCGCCTTGCTTTTGGCGGTACCGAGGCCCTGCTCGTGGATAAGGCCAAGCTGGTAGGAGGCAGCCGGAACGCCGCGCCGTGCCGCGGTCTGGAAATATTCCTGCGCCCGGGCGTAGTCGCGCGGCACGCGCTTGCTGGTGAGATGCACGAGGCCGGCCCGATACATCGCCAGCGGATGGCCGGCCGCGGCGGCGCGGCGATACCATAACAGGGCCTCGATATCGTCCTGCTTCACGCCGTCGCCGCGCTCGAGCATCACGCCCAGCGCGTACTGGCCACCTGGCTCGTTGCCGTCGACCGCCGCTTTGCGATAGATATCCGCGGCTTTGGCGCGGTCCTGCGCGATCCCTTCGCCGCGCAGATAGAGCCCGGCCAGCGTCATCTGCGCCTTGGTGTTTCCAAGCTCGGCTGCCCGCATATACCAGGCGACGTGCTTGGCGGCCGGTTCGGGCAGCGCTGTCGTGTCCTTGGTCGGCGGCGGTAGGCTCGCATCGATCTTGGGCAAAGCAGGTTTTGTCGCCTGCCGGCCGCCGCCCGTCGCGCCGGCTTTGGCGGCCGGTTTGACCGCGCTTTTCGGCAGCGCGGCGGCGACGTCGGACTGGCCATCCGCCGCCGGCTGTGTCTTCACGACCAGCGGCACTACCCAGATGGCGATCGCCAGCGGCACCAGCAAGCCAAGCCCGGCGCCGATTGCGAGCTTGGCTATGGAGCTGCCCGGCTTTGCAATTTCCGGCGGGCTGCTCAAGGCCTCGGTCAATTGCAGCGCATCGAGGCCCGAGGGATCGAAACCCACAACCGCGTTTTCGATTTCCGCTTTCGCCGCCGACGTCGCTTTCCACGCAGACGGTTCCTTGGGGATGGCCACCGGCTGGGGGAGGTCAGTCAGATCGCGGCCGCGCTCAAAAAAGGCGGTGCCTTCGGAGCCGGCCGGCTCGGCGACGAAGCCATACGGCGTCGCGGCGGCTGCAGGTTTTGGGTGGCTCAACGTTGGCGGCGCCGCCGGTATTGTCGTCGGCATTAAAGTAGGCGGCGCTGGCAGCGGTTCTGCCGGTGCCGCGCTGGCGCTGGGAGTATTGTTGGTCCGGGCAGCCTGCGCGCCGGTGCCCTCAAGGCTGCTGGTGGCGAGCGAATCCAACACCGCCCGGCTCAGCCATTCCTCGACGGGCATGCCGGCCGCCCGGGCCGCCTTGGTGACCGATTTCTGATTGGGCACGGTGACCGCCGGCGGCGCCCCCGGACTGCCGGCGCCAACCGGTCCAACCATAGCCGCGCTGCCACGCGCGATGTTCAGGATCGTGCGGCTGATCCATTCCTCGACCGTCAGCCCGGCGGCGCTTGCGGCGGCTTCCGCCGCGGCCTTGGCTTCGGGGTGAATACCGCTGAATGTGGGATCCTGATTGTGCTCCATCCGAGCCGTCCGTTGCTGATCGAGCTGCCCACCCGGCTCGTTTCCTAGGGCCATAATACCCCCGTAGCGTCGGCGTCATCCCCAAAACTAGTGGCGAAGCGGCGTATTGCAACGGTTTTGCGCCTCACTCCGCGCGCCTCCCGGTCGGCATCCGATTGAGCCGCGAGACGAGGTCGGTCAGCTCATTCTCGCTGTTATAATGGATCGACAGCACGCCGTCGTCCTGATTCCGCTCCGCGATCGAAACCTTGAGCCCGAGCAGGGTGGAAAGATGGGTCTCGACCATTCGCGTGCTGTCGTCGACCACGGTATCAGCGGGCTCGGCGGCATCCAGCGGCCCATCCCGGCCGTTGGCACCGCGTACTGAACCAGGCTCGTCGACCGCCTCCGCTGCCAGGCTGTCGCCGGTGGTGTCTGCGGCGAACGCGTCCGGCTCGGTCGCCTGCGGCGGCGCGTTTTCGTCGGCGGCCGGTTCGGGGTAGAGGTTTTTTGTGGCCGCGACGAACGGCGCCGCCGCGTCGCCAGGCACGGATTCATTCCTCTCGCCGCTGTCTGCCTTGCGATTGTCCATGGTGAGGACTTCGCTTGCGGGACTGTCTATCGCCGGACTGGCCTCGATCAGCGCATCCGCATTGCCGTCACCGCTGGTGGAGGCGAATATTCCGCTTCCCACGCTATCCTCGGCTCCAAGAAGCATTGGCGGAGCGGTTTCAGGCGCATCGGCTGCGGCGTCCGCTTCGGCGGCGGCAAATTCCCACGACTCTGGCTGCGCGTCCTCTGCGCCCGGCTCGTCAATTGCGGGCGCGTCCGCAATGTAGGGCGCTTGTTCGGTCGGCTCGGGCAATTCGCCGGCGAGACCTGTATCCGCGAAGATGGGGTCCGGCCGGGTCAGGTCGGCGGCGTTGCCCGTGCTCGCTGCAAGCGGGGCGTTCGGTGTGCTCTCCATCAGCGGCGCATCCGTCGCAGTCTCCATTGGCGCCGCTTCCGCCACAGTAGCTGTGAGCGGCGTATTCGGCGCCGCAGTTGTGAACGGCGCTTCCGCGGGTCTCGCCGCGGTATCGGCTGGCGGCGCATCGGCTGGCGGCGCATCGGCAATGGCTTCCGGCGCTTCCGGCTTCTCGGGCGGCCGCCGCGGCGGTGGGGTCAGGGCGCCATGCGAGGCGCGGACGAGTTGCTCTGTCTGATATATGTCGAGGCGGCGTTTCACCACTTCGCGCGCTGCCGGTTCCGGATCGGCCGCACCGAGGAGCGTGCGCGCATGCAGCACCGAGAGCTCGCCGTTGTTGATCATCTCGCGCACCGGCTGGGGCAGGTCGAGCAATTGAAGCGCGGTTGCGACATGGGTCGGCGCGCGGCCGATCACGTCCGAGAGCGCGGCGACGCTGAGGCCGGTTTCTTCCATGAGGCGTTGGTAGATCTGTGCTTCGTCGAGCGGCGGCAGGCTTTTGAGCGCGAGCTTTTGTATGAGCGTGGCGCGCAGCACCTCTTCGTCGGTCAACTCACGGACGGTCACGGGGATGCGCCGCATATGCAGGCGGTTGGCTGCGTGCCAGCGCTCCATGCCGTTGACGATCTCGTAATGGCCGGGCCGGCGCGTATCGGGTCGAACCACGAGCGGCGCCAGCGCGCCCGATTTCCGCCATTCACCGATCGCCTGCTCGATATCGCGCTCGCCGGGCTGCTCTTCGGCGAAGCGATTGGGCTCCAGCACTTCCGCCGGCAGCGTGGTCGGGTATTCGGTCGGTGCGGCTTCCAGCATCATCGGCGCCTCCGGGCCGCCATCCGCCGGGCCGTCGACCGGGCCCATCCGGGCCTGCTCGGCGGCGGCGCGCTTGATCGTCTCGTCGATCGCGCGGGCGCGGGCCGGGCCCTTGCCGCTCAACTCCATCGCGCTGACATATTTGATCAACTGGTTCAGCCAAATTTCCAGCGGCATGCCGGCGGCCTCGGCCGCGCGCTCGGCAGCCCGCCGAGCCTCCGGCGCGATTTCATCCAGGCTCCAGCCGTGGTGGATAGAGTTCATGCTTGCCGATCGATTTCCGCCGCTGGAATACGGCTCATACTATCATCCTTCATCGTAACGTCACAGACCGGTTAGCGTTTGATCGAACGCAAAATGCGCCTGCATTTCGTCTGGTGCCGCCGCGCGGGCGCGACTAAGTCGCTGCGCTCGAAATGTTTGGCGTTCGTCGCCGCCCGTTGTGGTACCAATTTGCGATATTCCGCTGTTCACAAACACGCAACCAAATCCAAGCACCCATGACCGAAAACACCGCGCTGATCACCGGCATCACGGGCCAAGACGGTGCCTATCTCGCCGAGTTTCTACTCGACAAAGGCTATGTGGTCCATGGCGTAAAACGCCGTTCGTCGTCTTTCAACACCGCGCGCGTCGACCACCTTTATCGCGATCCCCACGAAAAAGGGGTGCGTTTTTTCATGCATTACGGCGACATGACGGATGCCACGAACCTCATCCGCCTGGTGCAGGAGACGAACCCGACCGAGATCTACAACCTCGCTGCGCAAAGCCATGTTCAGGTGAGTTTCGAGACGCCGGAATACACCGCCAACGCCGATGCGCTGGGCACGCTGCGCCTGCTGGAGGCCATCCGGATCCTGAAGCTCGACAATACGGTCCGCTTCTATCAGGCCTCGACCAGCGAGCTCTACGGGCTGGCGGCGGAAAGCCCGCAGAGCGAGACCACGCCGTTTCGCCCGCGCAGCCCCTATGCCGCGGCAAAGCTCTATGCCTACTGGACCACCGTCAACTATCGCGAAGCTTACGGGCTGCACGCATCCAACGGCATTCTTTTCAATCATGAGGGCCCGACGCGCGGCGAAACCTTCGTGACCCGCAAGATCAGCCGTGCGGTCGCCGGTATCAAGCTCGGCTTCCAGGACAAGCTCTATCTCGGCAATCTCGACGCCGAACGCGACTGGGGTCACGCGCGCGACTATGTCGAGGGCATGTGGCGCATCGTTGCCCAGGACGAAGCGGACGACTATGTGCTGGCGACCGGCGAGTGCCATACGGTGCGCGAGTTCGTCGAACGCGCCTTCGCCCATATCGGCCGCACGCTGGACTGGCGCGGCGAAGGCACCGGCGAGACGGGGGTCGACGCTGGCAGCGGCGCGGTGCTTGTCGAGATCGATCCGCGCTATTACCGGCCGACCGAGGTGCCCCATCTTCTGGGCGATCCCACCAAGGCCCGCGAGAAGCTCGGCTGGTCCCACAAGACGAGCTTTGCCGAGCTGGTGAGCGAGATGGTCGACGAGGATCTGCGCGTCGTCGCCAGAGAGCCCGACCGGTATGACCGCAGTGGATGACCACAGTGGATGAACGTGTGACGAAAAAGCCGGCTGAACCTGGCTTTTCGCTATCGGGCCGGCTGGTTTGGGTTGCCGGCCACCGCGGCATGGTGGGCGCGGCGATCATGCGCCGGCTGGAGCGCGAGGGCTGCGATATTCTGACCGTCGGTCGCGAGACGCTCGACCTCACGCGCCAGGCGCAGGTCGAGGACTGGATGGCGACGACCAAGCCCGAGGCGGTCTTTCTCGCCGCGGCGCATGTCGGCGGCATCCTCGCCAATGACAGCTATCCGGCCGATTTTCTCTACGACAATCTGGCGATCGAGGCGAACGTCATCCGCGGCGCCTGGAAGAGCGGCGTTGCCAAGCTGCTCTTTCTCGGCTCGTCCTGCATCTATCCGCGCGAGGCCGACCAGCCGATGCGCGAGGAGGCGCTGCTGACCGGGCCGCTGGAGCCGACCAACCAATGGTATGCCGTCGCCAAGATCGCCGGCATCAAGCTGGCGCAGGCGTACCGCAAGCAGTATGGCTGCGACTTCATCTCGGCGATGCCGACCAATCTCTACGGGCCGGGCGATAATTTCGACCTGGAAACCTCGCATGCCGCGGCGGCCCTCATGCGCAAGGCCCACGAGGCCAAGGCCGCCAAGCGCAGTACGCTGGAGGTGTGGGGCAGCGGCACACCGCTTCGCGAGTTTCTCTATGTGGACGATGCCGCCGACGCGCTGGTCTTTTTGATGCAGAGCTATTCGGGCTACGAGCATCTCAATGTCGGCTCGGGCGAGGAGATCGCGATCAAGGATCTGGCCCGGCTCGTCATGGAGGTGGTGGGGATCGATGGCGAGCTGCGGTTCGACGCCGCAAAGCCCGACGGCACGCCGCGCAAGATAATGGACGGCACACGGCTTGCCGCGCTCGGCTGGTGCGCGAAGACGGGTCTGCGCGAGGGGCTTGCCAGCACGTATGACTGGTATCGCGCCAATGTTGCGGATGCGGCCTGAAAGCCTTACATGCTGACCAGCGTTGGGGCGTGGCCAAGCGGTCTAAGGCACCGGTTTTTGGTACCGGCATTCGCAGGTTCGAATCCTGCCGCCCCAGCCATCCAGTCTGGTGCTCTTGGGCTTTTTGGCGTCTCCGTTTATGAGCCGCCCGGAAGCCGCGTAACGCCGCGGCTTTGCCGACATGGTCATTTAGCGTTTGGCCGACGGAGACGGGTCTCGGCCGTCGAAACGACCGTTTCCGCCGCTTCGTCTCTCGTCGCTATTTTTGGGGGGACACTTTGGCGTGCGTGAAGCCGAGCAGGTGGCGCTGTTCGGACCAATCGTATGGCTGCTGCGTATGAAGCAGCTGCCGTTTGGCGGAGAGGCCGACCGGCTGCCTGCCGTCCAGAATCGCCTCGACAATGTCAGGCGCGAGGAAGGCGAGGCGCAGGACGCGGCCCACATGGGACCTGGAGGCTTGCTCAGCGGCGGCGAGCTCACGGATCGATGCGGCTTGGCCGGACTGCAATTGCTCCCACCACTTGTGGGCACGAGCAATGAGCTTGATGAGCGCCGGGTCCGGCGCGCGCCTCCGATCAACGCCGTCATCGACGACCAATTTAAGGCCGACGCCACTGGTCGATAGGCGGGCAGGGACAATGACTTCGTGAACCTCGTCGTTGTGCATGTCGTTCGGCAGTCCAAGCGCGGCCCGCAAAGGGCCACGCGCAAGGGTGATACGGACTTCACCGTCGCCGAGCACGACGCGACAAAGCATCGGGCGAATGCGCTGGGTCCAGGCATCGGGCGTGCCCGTAGCCAGTTCCTGATGAAAGTGCAGGCCGAGACGGATTGCGCGTTCAGCGTCGCGCGCGCTGGCCGCATCGCCGATGGCTTGGAGCAGGCGATCAGGAGTACAGAAAAGATTGACGAATGCATCGCGCACGAGGCCGTCGATCTCGTGGGCTGGGATGCGTCGGACTTTGGCGCGCGAGGGCTCCTCACCGGTGATGAGCGCCCGCTCGACGTAATAGCGATAACGCCGGCCCGACTTGATGGTGTGCGAAGGAGTGAAGCGGATACCGTTGGTATCGAATAGCAGACCCATCAGCAGGCTGGTCAAGCCTCCGTTTGTGCGACGGTCCTTGCCGGTACGGTTCTCAGCAAATTTGCGCTGCACTGCCTCCCAAGTCCTTGGGTCGATGATGGCAGGATGCATGCCGGGGTAGCTGTCACCCTTGTGTGGGATGCGCCCGATGTAGATCGGGTTTCTGAGGATCGTGTAGAGGTGGCCGCGGTGGAAGGGACCGCCGCCCTTCCTGTCGCCTTGCTTGCCGACCCGCATCTTGGTCGTGAGCCCGAGGCGCTCGGCTTCGATCGCCGTTGCGCGTACGCTGCCGCTCTTTAGATAGAGCCGGAACAGTGTCCGAACTGTCGATGTCTCTGCCGCATTGACGATCAGCTTTTTGGCTTCGAGATCATACCCCAGTGGCACGCTGCCACCCATCCACATGCCCTTCTTCTTTGAAGCCGCGATCTTGTCGCGGATGCGCTCGCCGGCGATCTCGCGCTCAAACTGGGCGAAGGAGAGCAGCACATTCAGCGTGAGCCGCCCCATCGAGCTGGTAGTATTGAACTGTTGCGTCACCGAGACGAAAGAGACGCATTGCGCATCGAGCAGCTCGGCAAGCCGGGCGAAGTCCGTGAGCGATCGGGTCAGCCGGTCGATCTTGTAGACGACGATGACATCGACCTTTCGTGCCCGCACCGCCGCGAGCAGCCGCCGCACTGCCGGGCGCTCCAGCGTGCCGCCCGACCATCCTCCATCGTCAAACCGCTCGGCGAGTGCGCGCCATCCCTCCTGGGTCTGGCTCTTTATGTATGCGGCACAAGCCTCGCGCTGGGCATCGAGGGTGTTGAAGTCCTGCTCAAGTCCTTCCTCAGTGGACTTGCGCGTGTAGATTGCGCAGCGGTAGGTGCGGCGTCCGTTTGTCACGGCGAGGTGCCCTGATCTTGGTTGGACGAGCGCGCCGCTTCGTGCAGGCCAAAGAAGCGGGGCCCGGACCAGCGTACCCCGGTGATCGCGCGTGCAACGGCCGAGAGCGAGCGATACCGCTCGCCGTTCCAGGCCAAGCCGTCGGCGAGCACCTCGACCACATGGGTCTCCCCGTTCCATTCGCGCATGAGCCGGGCGCCCGGCTGCAGCCGCGAGACGGAGCGCCGTGCAGCTTCGCATTCGCCGCCCTCGCCGAGCCGCTCCAGCCGGCGGCGCAGGGCCGGACGCAGCCCGCCCCATTGCTCGGCCTGGATGCGATAAGCGATGGCCCTGGCCAAGAGATCGCAGCTCAATCGCATCGGCGCAGGGCGACCATAAAGGTCCGCCCACTGGGCGCGGAGCGACCGAATATCAGCGCGCGCTAACGAGGCGAGGCGGTCGTCTACCAACGTCTCAGTTTGGCTCATCGCCCGCCCCGATCCGCATTA
>Ga0307378_10005966_pt1 | contig 16801 bp, 19 predicted proteins | sample UN1MG_FD_202238 | JGI IMG/M metagenome (GOLD analysis project Ga0307378, IMG submission 202238) | Soil microbial communities from Risofladan, Vaasa, Finland - UN-1 | ecosystem: Environmental > Terrestrial > Soil > Coastal area > Acid sulfate soil | place: Finland: Risofladan, Vaasa | collected... | reverse complement strand
TCGGCTCCAATCCTGGCCACGCCTTTTCCTGCATCTTTGTGATAGGCTTCAGAAATTCGAAGCTGCAGAGAGACTTCTTTGTCCGGTCCTTCCAAGACCGACCCTATGCCCGTTCCTTCCCGCTCCATCTCGCTTTTTCCCATCTCACCCGGCTCCATCTCGCATTGCCTCAATTCACCTTAAATCAATTCGACAAAATCATTTCGGTTCTGATCAGTCCCGCTCTGATCAATTTTTCTTTGGTCAGTCCGGCTCTTATCAAACTCTCTGGGCGATTACTGAATGCTCCATTCCTGGCTTTTCAAATGCACAGCACCGCGCTCTTCCAGCCGCTTCAACCGGTCTAAAACCACAATTTCCGGAACTTCCAGCCTCATGGCCAGCTGACCTGCCTTGGCATCGCCTGAGAGCAATGCCGTCAGAATCTCCGCTTCTAACTGGTTTTGCGTATAGCTTATGGCCGCGCTGCAAGCAATCTGTTTGATCTCCATCTCTCGAGACTCGATCTGGTCTAAGAGCCCACGCAGTTCAAGCCTCTTTTCCTCCAGTGAAGAGAGTTCATCTCGCAAAAGCTTCATGTCCTGGGCCAATCCGTTATCTTTTACCGCGGGAGCGTCCTCGGAGAGAAAGGCTCGCACGCCGTAAGAGTGAGGCGAGACCGCCACCTCCAGGACCGTCTTTCTGGCTATGCGGAAATACTTTCTTCTTCCCTGGTCCTGATAGCATTCCACTATGCCGGCTCTCTCCAGCATCTCCAGATGATCGATGACCGCCTTGGGCCCGACATCCAACCGCTTGGCCATTTCATTGAAGTAGAATGGTCGGAAAGAAAGGAGTTGAAGGATGCGCCTTCTATTTTCGTTTCCCAGGATATTCAAAAGCTCAACTGGATCCAATATCATCACTCAATTATCACTTTTAAACTTGAGGTTAGTAACGCTAGGTTAGATAAACTTTGCGGTGCCTGGCAGTTCGCCCCAGTTCGACAAAGTGAGAGAAACAAAAAAATTGTGGTGCACCCCCCCCCTCAGAGCCTTTCATGGACGAAAAGATGGCAATGCCTGCCAATTCATTGGCGGGAGTAGTCACCGGATGCTGAGGATAAACCAGAATGAAAGAATACCAATCGCTATGAGCAGCAAATCAACCACCTGCCTGTGGCCCACCCTCCAGCGCGACAGAGTGAATCTGATGCTGATGAGTACATGCACCAGGAAGAAGAAGACCAGATACAAGTCAAGCTCGGTGTGCATATGTACTGCCTGCTGCAGGGGCAGCAAGGTCCTGTTCCACCAGGCGTATCCTGAGATGAGGAAGATGATCATGAAGATGAGAAGCATCCAGGCGCAGATTCGGTTTATCTTTACGAGAAGTCGGCCAGTCTTCAAAGCAAATTCACCTTAAGGTCTATTATTGAATTGCGTATTTATTAATTGATGGTACAGGTATGTGCATGTGAAAAGCTTGATAAAGGAGAAGGTTTGACAGAGGGATGTTGTAGGCAAATGACGAAAAGCCTATCGCCGAAAAGTGGAAAGATATTGGAGGCATATTGTTGAACAAGAAATACACGATCCTCTTACTAATGTTAGTATCCCTCTTTTGCGCAGGGCTGTCACAAGGGCAGCCTGCCGATGATAATTCGAGTACAATAGAGAATAATGCTACCACGACAGAAACTCCGGTCCCTCCGGCAAACGAAGCTGCGTTGAACAATGAGACGGCTCAAGTCAATGAGACGGTTGATGCCAATGTTACAGAGGCCAATTCGGGACCAAATCTTAACTACATCTGGTCTTTTTCAGGCATAGAGATCGACCCCATAACCATGGCCCTCAATCAAGAAGGAAGCGAGCTATACGGCCAGGCCAAATATGAGCCTGAGGGCGGAAAAGCCTGGAATGCCGACGTCGTGGGTTCTGTCACAGAAAACGAGGTAGAGCTGACCATGACTGCTCAGAGGGATATGGAGCTTACCACCACCAAGATAACCGGCACCTATGCCAATGATACCATCAACGGCAACTTCACCCAGATCAGCGGCGGAAAGAAAATAGGCAGCGGCACCTTCAGCGCCATAGGATTCTACCCGGATATATCAAGCTACACTCCTGCAATCATCGAGGAGCCCAAAGTAGAAACTCCAGCGCCTGCCGCTGTTGACACCACTGCGGACTCGAACGCATCTGGAGAGCAGACGGAAGAGACGGCCTCAAGGTTCATTGACGTTCGCCAGTACGCGGATAAGATCCAGACCGGGGTCGGAGATATCAGCGGGATTCCCATAGGAATGGGCTGAAGGTAAATCAGAGAGATTTCGGGCGCCGGGAATTTCGGCGCAGTATCCTTTTTTGACCGTGTACTTACTTAACTGAACAATTTTATACTACTACCTCATCTCATCATTAAGCTGGGGTAGCGATGGAGTCAAATCTTGATTTATCGAAATTTTGGTGCTGGCAGAAAAACTGTCCCGATTATGGGAAAAGAGGCGCAGGAAACATAGTTTTGAAAGAGCGATAAGGGAAGGAGAATAGAGCACTTCTCAAGTGCAAAACCTGTAGCCATTGCTTCAGCGAGACTCATGGAACACCATTCTTCGGACTTAATACATCAATGGATGAAGTCTGTCGAACATTGGCAGAGATTTGGCATTCAGGAGAAAAACAGATGTTTTATGATACGTTTACAAAATGTTTCTGAAAACCTATTTCTATATGCTTGAGAGATCTATTCTTCAATGCCTGCCAAATCCCTTCTCCTCAAGATCAGTCCGGAGATGGAGGTGTACATCCGTGCCCGCTCCACAGACCTGCGTATAGCCACCACCTGTGAAGGGCCCTTGATGTTTTCCATCAGGATCAGCTCGCCCAAGGCGACCGACCACGTAATAGAAGTAGGTGGGCGCAAGGTCTATGTTTCTGCAGTCCAGGCGCCCTACATCAAAGCCATCGATGCCAGGATGCTGCCACGCTGCGCCCTGGAGAAGAAGCGGCAGTGAAGCTGCTATCTTCCTGCCCGACAAGGACATGATTTTCTTCCGCAACTATTAAAAAAATGATCTGATTATCAAGACAAGGATTTAATTCATTAATATAATTTTGGCATTCATATTAAATATTTCTCAAGCAACCAACACCTTTGCACCCCAGCAGAGGTCTCATTTCCATCCCGATAAATACGATATGACGCTATCGTGTGGAGTCCTGAAATTATTTCGCGCCCGTCTTAATTTTATCGAACTTGAATTATTCATATTTACATCACAACCCGAACAATCTCTGACCAATTGCGAAATAGGTTTCTAATGGCATTTTCCGTCTAAATGCCATTTCCGGAGTATCCAGGCTTTGAAAATTAGGCCTTTCGCGACCCTACAGATACGAGCATTTTACGACTTGCAAAGCTATATGCGTTTAAATTAGCCCTTTTAAAAGGAAAATAAAAATGGTGGAAAGGCCCGGAGGCTCATTTGATCTTTTTCTCGAGCTTCTTGAGCTTCTTCTTGGCGGATTTGCTACCCGAAGCAGCCTGCTTCGAGAGCTCTTCTGCCTTGGCCTTCTTCACTTTGTTCAGCTTCTCCATCTGTTTCTTACTCGTTGGCATACAGTCACCTCGCTACCCCCCTTTGGCTGATTCTCTTTAGCTTTTTCCGTCTTAACAATATCCCTGTATCATTGTACCAGCCTATAAAATCTCCGAATGAACGAAAAGCTGACCTACGATTCTCGTATTCTCCGAAAAACCGTTCTAGCTTTCCGTTCGTCTGGAGATATTTCACTCTGGCTAATATGGGCTTGATACCATATCTTTTTAGGTGATCTTTGAATTCGCTGTTCCAACTACCGTGCTTACGTGATCCCGTGTCTGCTCCTTCATAGGGCAGAGCCACCAATACTTATCCACCAGTTGATCGACTATGCTTGCTGTTCTCGGTATTGATTTCAAGGAACTCCCCGTCGGCAAGTAGGGTGCCCAACTTTTTCGCCCAAGACAGACTCCTGGCCGGTCTCCATGTTTTCTTTGATGATCTGCTTGACTCTTCTTTTGTGAAACCTTAACATCCCGCGCAATATCTTTTGTAGCTTCACCTTGTGTTTTCGAGGAAGGATATCGCGAACCTTCGTCTTGTTCAATTTCATATCCTGAACTATGCATCCAGGCTAGATGGGAAGCGAAATAATTTCGGGACTACACAATATGACGCTATCGGCGAAAAAAGTTTAGCGGCTGTCCAGCCATTTTTTTAGAGTGCGCATGGAGCCGGCACGATGAGAGATTTGGTTCTTTTCCTCCAGATCCATCTCTGCCAAACTCATGTTGCCCAGATAAAAGATAGGGTCATAGCCAAATCCCTTCTTGCCCCTCGCCTCAAAGCCGATCTGTCCGTGCACCTCTCCGGAGAACATTACTGGTTGCATATCCGGCTCGGCATAGGCGACCACGGATTTGAAGAAAGCATTTCGTCTCTCTATTCCTTGCATGAGCCGCAGAACCCCGGCGTTGCCTATGGTCTTTTGCACATACGCAGAGTAAACGCCTGGAAAGCCCTGCAGAGCTTCCACAAAAAGGCCCGCATCCTCGAGCATCACCGGCCCCTGCAACCTTGCCATGACCTCTTTCATGCCGTATGCAGCCACCTCTTCTAGAGTGTCTGCCTGAATCTCGGCATAGCCAATGTCCCTTTGGATGAGATCACCAAAGATTGCCTGTGCTTCGGCATACTTTCCCTTATTACTTGTCACAAAATAGATCATTTCGCCACCTTTGCCGCTTTTTCCTCTTTTTTCCTTTCTTGCGCAGTCACCCTTTTCGATCTACTAATCTTTGCACGAAAATGGAAGTTCCCATCTAAGCAGAAGCTTTTGTCACTATATCCCGATTTCTCCCGGAATCGAATAGCGGACTTCTGCCAGACGAATCTCTCTGGTAGACTGCTTCTGCGTGCATCTCCGCTTCTCCCTAGGATGGGCAATTGATGTTCCGCAACATCTCGAAGCAGGAGATGATCATGCCTCAGCCGTTGCAAAGGATGGCTGGTATCAGGTGAACGCCCTTCTAGTACAGAACCTCGCCAACCTCAGAGGTAGGTCGGCCCGTTGGCCAGCTTGGCCACCAGGCGGGCTCGGATGCAAGGCCCGTTCTTTTCGGTGATCTGGTTGCTCAGGGCAGCGGGAATCAGCACGTTCACCCCCATTTCCAGGAGGTTCTGGGTGGATATATTTTCCGCCCCACTTTTTGCTTCCCGAAAGTCTATCAACGATCCGGTCTTCTTCTTATGCAAAAGCACCTGCTCGGCGAGAAGGCCTTGGGGGTCGTAGATGCCGCCCCAGCGATCGCTGACCGCTATCCAGAAACCTAAAAGCGATGGAACAAGAGAGCTGGCATTCGAATAAAATAATTATATATTTAAAAATAATCGTGATTAATCTGTTCGCCCCGCCCCAGCCTTAAGATCCTGCAAGGCCTTGATCACAGCGTCGGCATGCCCTTTTACGGAAACCTTCTTCCAGATGCGGGCGATCTTCCCCTGTGGGTCGATGAGAAAGGTAGACCTGATCACGCCATAGCTCTCTTTGCCGTACATCTTCTTAAGAGCCCAGGCTCCGTAGGCTTCCGTGACCTTGTGATCCTGATCGCTCGCTAACTTTACACCCAGGCCATGTTTCTCGGCAAACTTTTTGTGACTGGCAGGCGAGTCTCGACTGATACCCAAAACCTCCGCGCCCAGATCCAGCAGCGCCGGCAGAGCGGCTGTGAAGTCTACCGCCTCACGAGTGCAGCCACTGGTGTTGTCTTTGGGATAAAAGTAAAGCACCAGCCATTTGCCCAGGTAGCTTTTCAGGCAGATCTCCTGCTCACCCTCGCCGGGCAGACAAAACTGGGACGCGACATCTCCAACCACGACCATTAACTTCCGCCTCACTTTGACTTATCTGCAAGACTTTCATCTTTGGAGATAAAAGACTATGGGCGAAATTAGAGATATAGACTATGAGCGAAAATATGAAAGAAGGCTTTGGGAGAATGTTGAAGGATGTGGGAGAAATGAAAGAAGATGGTAGCATATATGAATATATAAAATAAGATCTCTACTCCGCACCCCTCGACTAATGAAAATACCGTATTCTATTATTATTAATAGTTGATATTGGAGAAAGGGCAACCTTTATACGACAATGTTGGTATTACACCAAGACCATAAGAGATCACTAAGGAGAATACCAGATTAACATGGGCAATAGCATGGATCTTGACGAAGTGGATAGAGTCATACTTCATTATCTCCGGCAGAATGGGCGCATGAGCCTGCAGGAGATGTCAAGAAAATCCGGAATCTCTGATGCAACAATACAGTTTCGGCTCAAGCGCATGAAGGCCAATGGGGTTATAGAGCGATTCACCATTATAGCCAGTCCGACTGCCACGGGCCATGTCGTGACCGCGATTATGCTTGTGCAGACAGATGCAGAAAGACACGACCAGGTAACAAACGATCTGGCGAAGATCCCTGAGATAACTGAGGTCTATGGGATACTGGGCGAGTACGACCTCTTCCTCAAGGTCTGGTCCAAAAGCCTTGAGGAGCTAAATGTCCTCATAAACGATCGTATAAGATCGATTGAAGGCATTGAAGACCTGCATGAGCTCGTAGTAGTAAAGCGAGCAAAAGATGAAATGCCCCCGGTTTAGAGGTTGAAATGGAAAATTCCTGGAGCATCAAAGAGAAGATAAAGCATTTAGGCCTAATGCGGGCAAATTGGGTAAGCCAAAGCCAGGGTAGAGGAGCAAAGGAGAGAAATATTCCACCAACAAAAAAAGACGCTAAATCCAATATTTTGGACCTTCCTGACCCCCTGCAGCCTTTTGCAGGCGAAAAGCTCCTGGAAAAGCCCAAGATCACTATAATAGATTATGATGAACTGCATTATCACGAGGCTGAGGTCAAAGACGTACAGGAATGCTTCAGGTTCAAAGATAAGTCCTCTGTAACCTGGATAAACATTGACGGCCTGCATCAGATGGATGTCTTAGAGAAACTCGGCTCATGTTATGGAATCCATCCTCTGGTTATGGAAGATATCCTGACCGATCAGCGTCCTAAAATTGAAGATTATGACGATTACATATTCATCGTGCTCAAGATGCTCTATTACGATGAAGAGGAAGATAGAAAAGCAGAGGACGAAGAAGATGAAGACGATATGGGGGATACTGATTTAGATATGGATCAAGTGAGCATGATCCTTGGTCACAATTTTATAATATCCTTTAAAGAAAAAGAGGTAGATGTATTCAATCCTTTGCGGGACCGTCTCCGGACGGCCAAGGGAAAAATAAGAAAGCAAGGCGCAGACTACCTGGCTTATTCCATGATTGACGCCATCGTAGACCACTATTTCGTAATCATGGAAAAACTAGGCGATCGGTTCGAGGACCTGGAAGATGCGGTTGTATCCGACCCAGAGCCTGGCATCCTTCCCACCATCTATAATCTTAAGCGAGATATGCTTTTCTTGAGAAAGTCGGTCTGGCCTTTGCGAGAGGCCATCAGCAAGATGCAGAGGACAGATTCGCCCCTCGTATCGGAAGCGATCAAAATCTACCTGAGAGATGTCTACGACCACACTATCCAGGTGATCGAGAACATTGAGACCTTCCGCGATATGTCCGCCTCGCTGCTGGAAACATACCTTTCCAGCCTGAGCAATAAATTAAATGAGGTAATCAAGCTCCTCACCATCATTTCCACCATATTCATTCCCCTCACCTTCCTAGCGGGGCTGTATGGGATGAACTTCAGGTTCATGCCAGAGCTGGAGTCACCTTGGGGCTACCCGGTCGTTTTGATATTAATGCTGCTGGTAGTAGTGATAATGATGGCCTATTTCCGGAAGAAAGAATGGATTTAGCTTCAATGCTGCAAATTACTCTACGTTCCAAGTTTCAGTCCTATTATAGTTAGGGCTCTTCATCTCACTCAACTTAACGAAAAGAGCATTAACTTGATTGACATTATTGCGAAACATGCGCACTTTTATCATCGTCGGCCACAAGGCCACCACTACCCCTAATTTCTCTTTGGAAGACATCCCCGGCACCTCAGGCCGCCTGGATATCCTCTGCCGCTCCGTCACTGCTGCCTTCGTCCTCTCTCACGGCATACGAAAGGACGTCTGCGTCTACCTGGTCCTGCTGGGCGGCGAAGTTCCCAAGACGATTCAGCTACGGGGCGAGACCCTGCGCCACCTCAATCCGGATGAGCGCACTACAGCCGCTCTGCTCAAAAAAGCCCTGGCCGTACCGGCCACACAAGAGTGGGCCATGTCCACATCGGGAATCTTTGTGCGCACGGGCGGCTTGGCGGAACTGCTGGCTGATTTGAAAGATGCGAGATTGATCTACCTGCGAGAGGACGGCGCTGACATGCGCGGACTTGATATCGGCGGCCTTTCCGGCGAGACTGCCTTCATCCTGGGAGACCACACCGGCATGACGGCAGAAGAGGAAGGCCTGATCGAGCAGGCCGGCGCCAAGGTCGTCTCACTGGGACCGACCAGTCTGCACGCCGATCACTGCATAGTGCTCATAAACTGGTTCTTGGATACTAACCCTTTTATGTCGGGATACCAATAAAATCCGTTTAAGTGAAACTGCGGCGGCGCACCCCGCTGCAAGCAGACGGGGCATCCAAGGCGCCGCCGCATGAAAGCAGAACCAGGTTAAGCTGGCCCAAACCTAAGTTGAATACGCATGCCCTTTATCCCAGTCGCAGCAAGCTGCGGGGTATTGCATTTTAAAATAAATAAGGAGCTAAGACATGTCTGGATCGAAGAACCCAATAATTGCAGTGATATTGAACCTCATCATCGCCGGACTCGGCCATATCTATCTAGGGTACACTAAAAGAGGAATAGTCCTGTTCCTATTAACGGTCCTGATAGCAGCCATCAGCTCGGGATTGGGCTGGATTGTGGGCGTTATCCTCTGCTCATATGATGCCTGGCAGCTTGCCAAGAATAGACCCGCCCCCTTCGACTTCCTGGTGAAATATATCGGCGAATAGAGGATCCACCCTCAAAAACTTAATACCGACCGGCCAGAAAATTCAATATGAATAGTATGTGAATAATATTAGTGTAGCGTGTCTGTCAGAACTATAAAGCCAGAGAAAATGCTCGTACCGGAGGCGACCATCTGTTATCTCTTCGCTCATCTCATGCTCCTGAGCGCCCCTATCGGCAACATTTTGGACCCTCTAATGATCTGACTGGCAAAAGGCGACATTATTAGTATGCAGACGATCAAGGCCGCTCGGATATCCTCTGCCGTACCGTCACTGCCGCATTCCCTTTCTCTCACGGCATTCGAAAGGACGACGATAGTATCCGCGACGAGCAGGCCGGCGCCAAGGTCGTCTCCCTGGGACAGACCATCCTGCATGCTGATCACTGCACAGTTTCGATCAACATCAACTGGTATCCCGGATAACTGCAGATTTGCCTCCCGCTAAAATGGTCGGAGAACGACTCTGAAAGCCAATGGCATGAATGACGCAAAAAAGGGAGATGGGAGTTATGCTCTATTCTACACACAGGGCAGCCAATCAACGCTGATGGCGCCACAGGTGGAGTTGCCCCAGAGCTGGATGAACTTCTCGATGGAGAAGACACCAGTCAAATCCTCAACAGATCTGCCGTACTCGGCATGGCGGCCCTTGAGCTGGCTATCCGCTTTGGGATCTCTGGAGATCCATCCTATGTGAGCAACGCCGATCACATTGCTGTTCAGATTGGCCTCGAGCACACCGGTACAACAAGCTGGACATCCACCTGGGCCGAAATCTCTGGTGATGCCATAGCCCCTGGTCTTAACCTCGGTGGTCTTCTGCAGGTGCTCAGCGTGGGTATACATCTCAGTCAGCACAGCGCCGATTGCATAGTTCTGCACACATAGTTTTTCAACCCACTTCTGGTCATAGGTCCCAGTCTGGTAAGATACGGGCATGTACTCGAACTCAGCTTCCTTAGTGAAATTGATGTAGTCCATAAGGCAGGTTCGACCAGTTGGGAATGCACAAATCGACAGCAATTCATTGCCGAAAATATCTATACCGCCTATCGGCATTCCGTTCCTTTCAAGTTGCCTCTCTGCTTCCAGTTCAGTCTTCTCGGTGATGACGTTACCGGAACCGGATTCCTTCTCTACCAGTTTCTGACCCATAAAACCATACTGGGTAGAGACTATCATCTCAACATTCTTATATCCTACTCCTTTCACTGATGCTTTTTCATACATGTAGTTTGCAGCGCCAGCAGTGCTTACTAGAGCAATAGCAAGTACCACTAATACGGCCAATCGCTTATGCGTTTTTGTTCCCTCCTCTATCGTTGCAGATTTGCAGACGCTGTTAATCATACTTAAGTTATATAAGTATTTACCATCCATAATTTTTTACTCAAAGAGTTATAATGAATTCATGAATTCACTCATCCTGTTCAGCATAGTCACATTAATCTTAAAGTCAAATTTTTAATTAATATCTATTAGATCTTTTAGCACCAGTTCATCGGAATGAATAGGCGATGTCGATGTATGCGAGCCCTAATAAACCAGAAGCTCGATCGCTAGAATAGAAGAGTCATTATGAGTGAAGAGAATTTAGAGAATCCAGAGAATCCCAAGGACAGCATCCTTGACACGGCCAGGAAGATCATCGGCCTCGGCCCCATCTGCGACAGTTGCCTGGGCCGCCAGTTTGCCATGCTCTCCACCGGCTTTACCAATGCTGAGCGCGGGCGCTCCCTCAAGACGGTGCTGTCCATGCAGGCCTCCGCCGATGAGGACAGAGCCCTGCAAGAAGAGCTGGCGCCCTCCTTTCGCCCGGCGCGCCTCAAGCTGGGCCGCAAAGACGAGGAGGATGCCCAATGCACCGTATGCCTGGGAGAGATGGAACCCCAAAAGCTGGATGCATGGGCGGACAAAGCGGCCGCAGCTCTCGCGGGCCGGGAGATCGAAACTCTTGTAGTGGGCACAAAGATGTCCGGCCTTTTGGCCGAGAACGAAGAGCTGCTGCTGGCGGACGGTGGCTCTTTGCATGCCGAGCCCTTCAAGTCGGAGCTGAATCGCGAAGTGGGCAAACGGCTCTCTGCTCTCACGGGAAAGACTGTTGATTTGAAGAGCCCGGACGTGGTTGTTCATTTGAATCTGGAAAAGGATGAGGTAGAGCTGCAGATCGCGTCCCTCTTCATTCGCGGACGCTACCGAAAACTCGTGCGCGGCATTCCCCAGACACGCTGGCCCTGTCGCGAGTGCCGTGGCCGCGGTTGCCCCCGCTGCGAGGGCACAGGCCGCATGTACCAGGAGTCAGTGGACGAGCTGATCCGACCGGCTGTAATGGAAGCTACTGGTGCAGAGGACACAGTCTTTCACGGTGCAGGCCGCGAGGACATCGACGCCCGCATGATTGGCACAGGACGGCCCTTCATTGTCGAAGCGGTGCGGCCCCTTATCAGGACAATCGATCTGGCCAAACTGGAAGAGGAGATCAACCGCAGCGCCGTTGGCAAAGTGGAGGTCTTAGGCCTCGCCAAGGCCAAATCCGCTATGGTGGTGAAGCTCAAGGAGGCCACATTCGAGAAGACCTACTCCGCCCTGGTTAGGCTGGGTGCGGAGGTTTCAGAAGAAAAGCTTAAATCCGTCCTGAAGGAACTAGAAGGGGCGGTCGATCAGCGTACGCCAACGCGTGTGTCCCACCGAAGGGCAGATAAGCTCAGGGTGAGAAAAGTTCATAGCGCGGATCTAATTGAGGTCACGGGCAATTTGGCTCGTATAAATATTAGAGGCGACAGCGGTTTGTATATCAAGGAGCTGATCTCCGGAGACGGAGGCAGAACCTGCCCGAACCTCGCACAGGCACTTAGAGTCGACGCGATCGTCGAAGAATTAGATGTAATAGATGTAGGTGGAGAATCAGATGGCACATCATCACGGAATGCGGAAGAAGTCAAGAGACAAGCTGAGCAAGACAGTCCGAGCTAGGGGGATATCCCCAGTCGTCAGGGCAATTCAGGAGTTCGAGACGGGCGCAAAGGTTCATGTGCTCATCGATCCAAGCATACACAAGGGCATGCCTCACCCCAGGTTCCACGGAAAGACGGGCGAGGTTATAGGAAAGAGGGGAAGAGCCTTCGTCCTAGCGGTCACAGATGGCAACGCCACAAAGACCTTGATCACATTACCAGAACATCTGATGGCACAGAAATAGATGATTGTTAAAAGCGTTTTGCAGGAGGATCTTCTGACCATGGCAGAGGTCAAGGAAATCCTCGACCAGGTCCGACTGAAGCGAGCCGAAGAAGAGGAACTGGGTTACGAACTGCGTCGGGCCATCAGACATGCGGAGCTCTTTAGCAAGGGCACTGCAGAGGATAGCCGGGCAATGGTAGCGGAGCTCATGAAGCTTGAAAAGATGAACAAGGAAATTGCCGTAAAGATCGCCGATATCAGGCCCGTCACCAAGGATGAGCTGAGAGCGATTTATGCCAAGGAACGGTTCACTTTAAGCGAAGAAGAGCTCAATAGTATTTTAGAGATCGTTTTTGGGGGATAAAGGCACATGCCTGAGGGGAGACCGGCGAAGAGAGAAGAGGTAGCTAGGATTCTCGATTACCTCCCCTATGGACGTACTCCTGACACCAGGAGCTACCAAAAGCAACCTATTGTTCAGGCCGTGGGCGAGGCTAACTTCGTTCTCATGGAATTGACCCCTAAAGAGGGCGTAGTTCCAGCGGCTGCAACTCAAGTCTACATCGGCAGCGGAAGCAGGGATGTCATAGATCACGTCAACCGCAGAATCGACTATGCTGAGCTATCCAACAACGCCAAACTTGAGCTATCTTATCAGATTCCGAGCATTGTCCTGGACAACGAGGCCAGGTTCATTCGCTACTTCAACGAGGCCGGACCCATAACCACGCGCATGCATGCGTTGGAGCTCTTACCGGGAATTGGCAAAAAGCTTATGTGGGCCGTTCTCAAAGAAAGGAAGAAGGGGCCCTTCAAGAGCTTTGCCGATTTGATGGAGAGAGTGAAGGGGCTGCACAATCCAGAGAAGCTCATAGCCAAACGAGTCGAGGACGAGCTGATGGACGAACGGATCAAGTACCGGGTCTTTACTACTGCCACCCGAATGAGATGAAGCTTGGTCAACATTTTCTGATAGATCAGGGCGCAATAGAGCGCATAGCGAGCTACGCCGATCTGCAGCCGGAGGACCGGGTGCTGGAGATCGGACCGGGGCCAGGAAACCTCACAAAAGAGCTGGCCTCTCGCGCTGGCCGTGTCTATGCTGTAGAAATCGATTACGATCTGGCAGGGCAGCTCTACGACCGGTTTTCCAACGTCCAGGTGATAAATGGCGATGCTCTGAAGGTAGAGCTTCCCTATTACAATAAGATAGTCTCCAACCTTCCCTATCAGATCTCTTCTGGCATCACCTACCGATTGCTCTCCCGGCCCTTTGATAAGGCAATTTTGATGTACCAGTGGGAGTTTGCCCAGCGCATGAAGGCGAGTGTGGGCAGCAAGGAGTACGGCCGTCTGGCCATGGTGGTGGGCTTTTTCTGCGAAATCGAGATTTTGGAGAAGGTTTCCAAGATGGCCTTCTGTCCTGTGCCGCAGGTTGACTCGGCCATCGTCCGGCTACAGCCGCGATTGGATCGACCGGATGCAGATCCGTCGGATTTCATGAGGCTAGCGGAAGGGCTCTTCAATAACAGACGCAAAAAGGTAAAGAATTGTCTGGCGTCCATGGGAGCAGGCGGTGAGGCTCAGGCTGAGCTGGACGCTGCCCTTTTGGAGAGAAGGCCAGAGAATCTGTCATCTGACGAGGCGGCAAGCCTTGTGGCAGCAATATCCAGAAAATCCAATCGCAGTTCTTTTTAAGTCGAAAATAAACCGCATGCTGGCTTTAGAAAATCCGAGCTGTTGGGAAGGTTGATCTCTCGTGTCCGACCCTAAGACGAGCAAGAATATACTGCTATTGGGATTCGTGAGCCTTTTAAACGACATCAGTAGCGAGATCATTCAGCCTGTTCTTCCCCTCTTTATCGCCTCTTTAGGGGGCGGCAGCCTGGTCGTGGGACTTATCGGCGGCATAAGCGATGGCCTGCCCAGCCTGCTCAAGGTCCTGGCAGGATGCTGGTCGGATCGCCTTGGCAAAAGAAAGCCGCTGGTAGTGGCAGGCTATGCCCTCTCATCTCTCGGAAAGCTCTTTCTGCCCGCGGCGACCGCATGGCAGCATGTCTTCCTGCTCAAGACCCTGGAGAGAAGCGGCAAAGGAGTGCGCTCTGCGCCCAGAGACGCCATGATCTCCGAGTCGGCTGACATAAGCAACCGGGGAAGGGGCTTTGGGCTGCACAGGGCCATGGACTCTACGGGTGCGGTCATTGGTTCGATCCTGGCCTATCTTCTCTGGCAGGGGGGCATGAGCTACACCTCCATCTTCATGGTAGCAGGAGTTTTGTCTGTGGTGGCTCTGTTTCCCTTCCGCTGGGTAAAGGAGAGCTTTAAGGCCCCTAACTGCGAGGTCAGACTAAAGCTCTCAAGTCTCTCCAAGGAGCTACGCAGCTTTCTTTTCATTGCCTGTCTTTTCGCTTTGGGCAACTTCAGCTACATGTTCTTCATCCTGCGCGCCCAGGGTCTTTTTTCCGGGGCGGAGGCTGTGGCAGCCCCACTGCTGCTTTATGTTCTCTTCAACCTGGTCTATGCTGCCCTGGCCATGCCCGTTGGCATCTGGTCGGACCGGGTGGGCAGGAGAAAAGTCCTGTCCCTGGGCTATGCCCTCTTTGCCCTGACTGCCCTGGGATTTGCCTTTGTCACTTCTTTAGCGGGCCTGATAGCACTCTTTGCCCTCTACGGGCTGGTCTACGCACTGGTGGACGGATCGGAGAGAGCGTATGTATCCGACCTGAGCCCCGGCATTCTGCGTGGTAGCTCTCTCGGGCTTTATTACGGAGCTATTGGAGCTACTGCCATTTTATCTAGCCTAACAGCCGGTGCCCTTTGGGCCTGGTGGGGCGCAGAGGCGACGTTTCTCTTCGGGGCAGGGGCGGCAGCGCTGGCGGCAATGGCACTGCAGGGGATGAAAAGGATGGAAGTATCTTAAAAATAGTGGATAGAAATCGCCGATGCTTTTTTCCCTCACACACCCAGGCGGATGTGTTTGGTTTCCAGATATACTCTCAGGCAATAGTGCCCCAGCTCCGGCCAAGGCTGCTCTCCTTCCACCCACCATAGGGCTACTCTGCAATCTTTGCAATTGCAGAGTCGCTTAATGCCTCGAAACAGAAACCGCCCCAGCAGGAATCTTACCATTTGGGCAAGCAGATTCTTTCTTTCCTATTCTTCGCCCGCCCTCTTCATACAAGGGATGAATCCGTATTTATCCAGGATGGCCTGACCTTCACTTGACATTAACACATCGATGAAGGCTTGTGCCTCCGCGGGATATTTTGACTGCAATAGCACGCCCACAGGGAAATCCCCTTCAGCATTATATTTGTCGGGAATAAATATCTTTGTGACCTTGCCTACCATCTGAGGGCTGACATCAGATATGAATGCAAATCCTGCATCTGCTTCACCCAGGGCAACTTTGGAGACGACGCGGTTTACAGTAGTCTCCTGAGAGACGACATTAGCCAATACCGACTCTTTGAACGCAGGACCATATTCCGGGTCAGCGGCGAGCTTGTCAAGGACCTGAAGTGCATAATCCCCTATAGGAAGCTCTTTGATCCCCATTAATATCTTAACGCCTGGGACGGTCAGATCCTTTAGGCCTGTAATGTTGGCGGGATTGTCATTGGGTACGATTATTGCCACTTTGTTCCTGGCAAAAATCTTAACGGTTTGATTGTCGACAAGACCTTCAGCCTTCAAGGCATCCATGTGTTTGAGGTTTGCTGATACTAAAACATCTGCATAGGCCCCCTGCTCAATCTGGGTGCGCAGAGCAGGCACGCCGTCGATAGTTGAACTTAACGTTAATATTACTGCTGTTCTCATAGATCTCGCCAATCTCACTCAATGCTCCTGTAAGTCCAGCCCCGCAAAAGACGATAAGCTCCCTTTGCTCCTCGGCCTGGCCCGCAGATGCGATCAATACCAGGGCAGCGAGTAATGCAATAGATATTCGATTGAATATTTGATTATTGATCAATGGTTAATCCCTCCGGACCATCTGCTCTTTTTTCTTATGTTTGACCTGGGTCCCCGATTTTCAACAGGTGGTACAGGCCGAAGATGCTCAATTTACCTCCGGCCGTTGGTCATGGCAAAAAGCTGGGAGGACCCAACTTTGAAAGATAGCTCCTTGAAGTGAAGTGCTTAATCTGTTCCATCGTCTTGGCCCCGACTCACCTCCGACAAGCCGGGATGCTCAAGGGATTATATGGAATTATTTGAGAAGAAGGCAGAAAATGTCGGAGTGTTGCAGAGGAATTGTGAGAAGGTGTGAGTGGCGCCTAAAAAAGGACAAAAGGAAAATGAAGCATAAAAATTAAGCTGCCTTCCCGGCGGGCCTTTGGCTCATATCCGGGCCTATTTTTCTCACGAGGTTTACTGTATGCTGCCTGTGATCGCAAAGGATGCAATTTCTCGGAAAAAACATACAGAGTAAGGAGCATAAGTCGTATGTGTTTAGCTGGCCAGCTTCTCGGTTAGCATTTGGAGACTATTCAATCCTCTCTGTCCCCAAGTTGCCAGTGTCGTCATGATTCGCTCATGAATAGATGTT